>ERZ1026955.29-NODE-29-length-92461-cov-9.182153_pt1 | contig 92461 bp, 75 predicted proteins | sample MGYA00519459_ERZ1026955 | MGnify/ENA primary metagenome ERZ1026955 (study PRJEB26926, sample SAMN06164833) | human gut metagenome | biome: ENVO:00009003; feature: ENVO:2100002; material: ENVO:00002003 | host: Homo sapiens | place: USA | collected 2012 ...
AACTGGCCGATTTTCTCTGCACTGGAGGGATAATACAAGGCCTGATAAGACGCGGCAGCGTCGCATCAGGCATTGTGCACGATTGCCGGATGCGGCGTGAACGCCTTATCCGGCCTGGATGGCTTGCTGCGACGAACACCAACCCTTACCCCTGACGCTTATCTTCCGTATTCGTCTCGAAATCACTGGCGTCATGGCGCTCATGCAACTGCTCATTCAGCGGTCCGTTGGTGCGGTTAACAATACGCCCACGTTTCACCGCCGGACGTTCGCCTACTTCTTTCGCCCAGCGTTGTACATGCTTATAACTGCCCGCATCAAGAAACTCAGCGGCATCATACACACCACCTAACACCACGTTGCCAAACCACGGCCAAATCGCCATATCCGCAATGGTGTACTCATCGCCCGCAATAAACTTATGCTGCGCCAGTTGCTTATCCAGCACGTCGAGCAGACGTTTGGCTTCCATGGTAAAGCGGTTGATGGCGTACTCAATTTTCATCGGCGCGTAATGGTAAAAGTGACCAAAACCACCGCCGAGGAACGGTGCCGCGCCCTGTAACCAGAACAGCCAGTTCATCGTTTCAGTACGCTTTGCCAAATCCTGCGGCAGGAAGTAGCCAAATTTCTCAGCCAGATAAAGCAGGATCGAACCAGATTCAAACACGCGGATCGGCGGATTATGCGTATGATCGCGCAGCGCCGGGATCTTCGAGTTTGGGTTCACTTCGACAAAGCCGCTGGAGAATTGATCGCCATCGCCAATACGAATCAGCCAGGCGTCGTACTCTGCACCAGTAACGCCCAGCGCCAGCAGCTCCTCAAGCATAATCGTTACTTTCTGACCGTTCGGCGTTCCCAGCGAATAAAGTTGCAATGGGTGTTTGCCAACGGGCAGCGTTTTTTCATGCGTCGGACCAGAAACCGGGCGATTGATATTGGCGAACGCGCCGCCAGCGGATTTATCCCACGTCCAGACTTTCGCGGGCTGATAAGTATTGTCTGTCATAGTGAGTTGCCTTCTGAGTGGTAGTGTTGAAGCAGTGTAGCAGGTCACTTGCTGTACAGAATGTGAATTTTTTAACCCTTTGCGCCAGCCGCTGCGATGAGGTGTATGATTAGTCTGACCTCTGTCCGGTTAATGTCGCTGAGCAGGTAATCAGAGCACAACAATTACGCCAACTGCTTAGGTTGTATTGTTAAAGGTAAAGTGATGAGCAAAGGAACGACCAGCCAGGATGCCCCGTTCGGGACATTATTGGGCTACGCCCCAGGTGGGGTAGCAATCTACTCTTCAGATTACAGTTCTCTCGATCCGCAGGAATACGAAGATGACGCCGTATTCCGTAGCTATATCGACGACGAATATATGGGCCACAAGTGGCAATGCGTTGAATTTGCTCGCCGTTTTCTCTTTCTGAATTACGGTGTGGTCTTTACTGACGTGGGTATGGCGTGGGAGATTTTCTCGCTGCGCTTCCTGCGAGAAGTGGTTAATGACAACATCCTGCCATTGCAGGCATTTCCTAACGGCTCGCCGCGTGCGCCGGTCGCGGGTGCGCTTCTTATCTGGGATAAAGGCGGTGAATTTAAAGACACTGGCCATGTCGCCATCATTACCCAATTGCATGGCAACAAAGTCCGTATTGCGGAACAGAACGTGATTCATTCCCCGTTGCCGCAAGGGCAACAGTGGACGCGTGAGCTGGAGATGGTGGTCGAAAACGGCTGCTATACCCTGAAAGACACTTTTGATGACACCACCATTCTGGGCTGGATGATCCAGACGGAAGATACTGAATACAGCTTACCGCAGCCGGAAATTGCAGGCGAGCTGCTGAAAATCAGCGGAGCGCGCCTGGAAAACAAAGGCCAGTTTGACGGTAAATGGCTGGATGAAAAAGATCCGCTGCAAAACGCCTATGTGCAGGCCAACGGTCAGGTGATCAATCAGGATCCTTATCATTACTACACCATTACCGAGAGTGCCGAGCAGGAGCTAATTAAAGCCACCAACGAGCTGCACCTGATGTATCTTCACGCAACCGACAAGGTGCTGAAAGATGACAACCTGCTAGCGCTGTTCGACATCCCGAAAATCCTCTGGCCACGTTTGCGTCTCTCCTGGCAGCGTCGCCGTCACCATATGATCACCGGTCGTATGGATTTCTGCATGGATGAGCGTGGTCTGAAGGTTTACGAGTACAACGCCGACTCTGCCTCATGTCATACCGAAGCGGGCTTGATCCTCGAACGTTGGGCGGAGCAGGGCTATAAAGGCAACGGCTTCAATCCGGCGGAAGGGCTGATTAACGAACTGGCTGGTGCCTGGAAACACAGTCGTGCACGTCCGTTTGTCCATATCATGCAGGACAAAGATATCGAGGAAAACTATCACGCGCAGTTTATGGAGCAGGCGCTGCACCAGGCGGGCTTTGAAACGCGTATCTTGCGCGGGCTGGATGAACTGGGCTGGGATGCTGCCGGGCAACTGATTGATGGGGAAGGACGGCTGGTTAACTGCGTGTGGAAAACCTGGGCGTGGGAAACCGCGTTTGATCAGATTCGTGAAGTTAGCGACCGTGAGTTTGCTGCGGTGCCAATCCGTACCGGTCATCCGCAAAACGAAGTGCGTCTTATCGACGTATTGCTGCGCCCGGAAGTGCTGGTCTTTGAGCCGCTGTGGACGGTGATCCCCGGCAACAAAGCGATTCTGCCGATCCTCTGGTCGCTGTTCCCGCACCATCGTTACCTGCTGGATACCGATTTCACTGTTAATGATGAACTGGTGAAAACAGGTTACGCAGTGAAACCGATCGCCGGTCGCTGTGGCAGCAATATCGACCTCGTCAGCCATCATGAAGAGGTGCTGGACAAAACCAGCGGTAAATTTGCCGAGCAGAAAAACATCTATCAGCAACTGTGGTGTTTGCCGAAAGTGGACGGTAAATACATTCAGGTATGTACCTTCACCGTTGGCGGCAACTACGGTGGGACGTGTTTGCGCGGTGATGAATCACTGGTCATCAAAAAAGAGAGTGATATTGAACCGTTAATTGTGGTGAAAAAGTAATACATGTTGTAGCAACCCCGTACTGATTATGAAGAATAATCAGTACGGGGATTAATCAAAATATTCAATATTTATATATTCCAATATTTATTCATTTCATATGTGAATATATTAACCAGTGGAATACCTGTGTTTTGATTATTTCTAAAGATTTTGAATGAATGCTTATTGTCTGATACACAAGAAATAACACTCTTTTTATCGTTAAAAGATGATATTTCACTTTGCCCACGCCGTGAAAGTCACTGATAATGCGTCCGTTCGTAAATTCAAAATGGCGTAATCTAATATATGCTAAATTTATTTGTTGGCCTTGATATATATACGGGGCTTTTGTTATTACTTGCTCTGGCATTTGTGTTGTTCTACGAAGCAATCAATGGTTTTCACGACACGGCGAACGCGGTGGCAACCGTTATTTATACTCGTGCCATGCAGCCGCATCTTGCGGTAGTAATGGCGGCGTTTTTTAACTTTTTTGGTGTGTTGCTTGGCGGGCTTAGCGTCGCCTATGCCATCGTCCATATGTTGCCAACCGATTTGTTGCTGAATATGGGGTCAACCCACGGTCTGGCGATGGTCTTTTCCATGCTGCTGGCGGCGATTATATGGAACCTGGGGACGTGGTTCTTCGGTTTACCGGCCTCCAGTTCGCACACCTTGATTGGCGCGATTATCGGCATCGGTTTAACCAACGCGCTGTTAACCGGCTCATCGGTGATGGATGCGTTAAACCTGCGTGAAGTGACCAAAATTTTCTCCTCGCTGATTGTTTCCCCTATCGTCGGCCTGGTCATTGCGGGTGGTCTGATTTTCCTGCTGCGCCGTTTCTGGAGCGGGACGAAAAAGCGTGACCGTATTCACCGCATTCCGGAAGATCGCAAAAAGAAAAAAGGCAAACGTAAACCGCCATTCTGGACGCGTATTGCGCTGATTGTTTCCGCTGCGGGCGTGGCGTTTTCGCACGGCGCGAACGACGGGCAGAAAGGGATCGGCCTGGTGATGCTGGTACTGGTGGGGATTGCCCCTGCTGGCTTCGTCGTCAATATGAACGCGTCCGGCTATGAAATTACCCGTACTCGCGATGCCGTCTCCAACTTCGAACACTATCTGCAACAGCATCCTGAACTGCCGCAGAAGTTGATTGCGATGGAACCTCCATTGCCTGCGGCATCGACTGATGGCGCGCAAGTAACAGAGTTTCACTGTCATCCGGCAAATACCTTTGATGCGATTGCGCGCGTTAAAACGATGCTGCCAGGCAATATGGAAAGTTACGAGCCGTTAAGCGTGAGTCAGCGCAGCCAGCTGCGCCGCATTATGCTGTGCATCTCAGATACCTCCGCGAAGCTGGCGAAACTGCCAGGCGTCAGTAAAGAAGACCAGAACCTGCTGAAAAAACTGCGCAGCGATATGTTAAGCACCATTGAGTACGCTCCGGTGTGGATCATCATGGCGGTAGCACTGGCGCTCGGCATTGGCACCATGATTGGCTGGCGTCGTGTAGCGATGACCATCGGTGAGAAGATTGGTAAGCGCGGCATGACGTATGCGCAAGGCATGGCGGCACAAATGACGGCGGCAGTGTCTATCGGTCTTGCCAGTTATATTGGGATGCCCGTCTCCACAACACACGTCCTCTCGTCTGCAGTTGCAGGGACGATGGTGGTGGACGGCGGTGGGTTACAGCGTAAAACGGTAACCAGCATCCTGATGGCGTGGGTATTTACTTTACCGGCGGCGATTTTTCTTTCTGGTGGGCTGTACTGGATAGCATTGCAGTTGATTTAACCTTCCTGAAAATGCCCGGTCCTGGCGATCGGGCATTTCCATTTTTGGCTAGTGATAACCACGCGCGGTCATAAAATCCATAATCGCTTTTTCTGCATCAACCAACACCTGTTCCAGTGGCTGATTGGCATCGATATCAACCAGTTGTGCACCACCAAAGGTTAACTGTGGCGTTATGGCTATCTTTCTTGCCAGCGACTCCCTTTTGTGGTCAGGCTTACGCGCGCAGGCAACTTCAAGGTCAACATTGAGTTTGATGACCAGATCAGGCTTATGGCTCGCCATCCAGTGAAACGCTTTACGTTCCTGGCTTGCCAGCCATGAGACAAAACGACCACCTTCAACGTTAGGTGGGAACACCGTACCATCGTAAGCGCCAGGAATTTGGTCCTGAGGATAACGGTCGGTTAGAACAATTAACCCGCGACGACGACAGGCAAGCATATGACGAAAGCGCAGTAAGCGACGGGCGACAAACGCTGTAATTACCAGCGCCGGAACTGGTCCTGGCAATTTTTTTGCTGTTTTCACCTGATTTCGTTCAATTGTTTTATGTAAGGATTTTCCCATCAACGGTAATTTTGTCACTGCACGACCGACATTTCCGGCCTGTTTTCCTAAATGAACTCTTTCGGCAGCACCATATTTTTCGACAACGGTAATAAGATGTTCACACACCGTTGACTTGCCTGAACCATCGCTACCAATAACGGCAATTAATGGAGGTGTTATTGACTGCATGAATATATCCTTAAATTTAAATATCCATCCAAAATATTTATTTGGTTAATATGTTTTTATGAAAGCGTAATTCAGGTCAATGTCACAATTAACCATTGTCACAATAAGGTTGAACGGATATTCTGAGCACGGACCACGTAATATTCAATACATTATTTACTGCCGGGTTTTTCGTGAATCAACGTGATATGTCAATAATTAATTCCACGCCAGTGCGTGTTATTGCCATTGTAGGATGTGATGGTTCAGGTAAATCGACCCTCACGGCTAGCCTGGTAAATGAACTGGCAGCAAGAATGCCAGCAGAACACATTTATCTCGGGCAATCGTCCGGGCGAATTGGCGAATGGATTTCACAGCTCCCTGTTATTGGCGCACCTTTTGGGCGTTATTTGCGAAGTAAAGCGGCACATGTGCACGAAAAGCCCTCAACACCGCCTGGCAATATTACTGCTCTGGTTATCTATCTGCTTTCCTGCTGGCGGGCGTACAAGTTTCGCAAAATGTTGTGTAAAAGCCAGCAAGGCTTTCTGCTCATCACCGACCGCTACCCGCAGGTTGAAGTGCCGGGTTTTCGCTTTGATGGCCCGCAATTGGCAAAAACCACGGGCGGTAACGGTTGGATAAAAATGTTAAGGCAGCGCGAGCTGAAGCTGTACCAATGGATGGCATCTTATTTGCCCGTATTGTTGATTCGTCTTGGCATTGATGAACAAACCGCGTTTGCGCGTAAACCTGACCACCAACTGGCAGCGTTACAGGAAAAAATCGCCGTTACGCCGCAACTGACATTCAATGGCGCAAAGATCCTTGAACTGGATGGGCGACACCCCGCCGATGAAATTCTGCAAGCGTCACTACGCGCAATTCACGCCGCGCTTTCCTGATCACCAAAATGGATAGGGGATGATTTAACGAATGGATGCACTACAAACTCAAACTGTTAATAGTACAACCGCGCCGCAGCCCAACTACATTCCGGGGCTGATTGCGGTGGTCGGGTGTGATGGCACCGGTAAATCCACACTGACCACCGACCTGGTGAAATCGCTGCAACAACACTGGCAAACCGAGCGGCGCTATCTGGGGCTGCTCTCCGGCGAAGACGGCGACAAAATCAAACGATTGCCGTTGGTTGGCGTCTGGCTGGAACGGCGACTGGCGGCCAAATCCTCGAAAACCCAAAGCATGAAAACCAAATCTCCGGCGCTATGGGCGGCGGTGATTATGTACTGCTTCTCGCTGCGAAGAATGGCGAATCTACGCAAGGTTCAGCGACTGGCGCAAAGTGGCGTTCTGGTGGTCAGCGATCGCTTCCCGCAGGCTGAAATTTCGGGCTTTTATTATGATGGACCGGGGATTGGCGTCGAACGTGCGACCGGGAAAATCAGCATGTTTCTGGCGCAGCGCGAACGGCGTTTATACCAACAAATGGCGCAATATCGCCCGGAATTAATTATTCGCCTGGGCATTGATATTGAGACTGCCATCTCCCGCAAGCCTGACCATGACTATGCCGAGCTGCAGGACAAAATCGGCGTCATGTCGACGATTGGCTATAACGGCACAAAAATTCTTGAGATTGATTCCAGAGCGCCCTACAGCGAAGTGCTGGAACAGGCACAGAAGGCGGTTTCTCTGGTTGCCATCGTTTCTGACCGCCGAAGTTTAACTTAAGGCTGGCGGGATACTTTTTACTATCAACGATAAGGTCAGGCTGAATTGGCGGGTTTTAACATCAAACATTGGTTTGCAGATGGCGCGTTTCGCACCATTATTCGCAATAGCGCCTGGTTAGGCTCCAGTAATGTCGTGAGCGCCTTGCTGGGTCTGTTGGCGCTCTCGTGTGCCGGTAAAGGGATGACGCCCGCCATGTTTGGCGTACTGGTGATTGTGCAATCGTACGCCAAGTCGATCAGCGATTTTATTAAGTTTCAGACATGGCAACTGGTGGTTCAGTACGGAACGCCAGCCTTGACCAACAATAATCCGCAGCAATTTCGCAATGTCGTCTCATTTTCCTTCTCGCTGGATATCGTCAGCGGCGCGGTGGCGATTGTCGGCGGCATTGCCTTACTGCCATTCCTTTCCCATTCATTAGGTCTGGATGACCAAAGCTTTTGGCTGGCGGCGCTGTATTGCACGCTCATTCCTTCAATGGCTTCCTCCACGCCGACCGGCATTCTGCGTGCGGTAGATCGCTTCGATTTAATTGCTGTACAGCAGGCGACGAAACCTTTTCTGCGCGCAGCGGGGAGCGTCGTAGCCTGGTATTTTGACTTTGGTTTTGCGGGTTTTGTTATTGCCTGGTACGTGTCGAATCTGGTTGGCGGCACCATGTACTGGTGGTTTGCAGCGCGCGAATTACGCCGCAGAAATATCCATAATGCCTTCAAATTGAATCTGTTTGAGTCTGCCCGACACATCAAAGGCGCGTGGAGTTTTGTCTGGTCAACCAACATTGCCCACTCCATCTGGTCGGCGCGTAACTCGTGCAGCACAGTGCTGGTGGGGATCGTGTTAGGACCCGCTGCCGCCGGGTTATTTAAAATCGCCATGACATTCTTCGACGCCGCCGGAACGCCAGCGGGTTTGCTGGGTAAAAGTTTTTACCCAGAGGTGATGCGTTTAGATCCGCGCACCACCAGACCGTGGTTGTTAGGTGTGAAGTCCGGTTTACTGGCGGGCGGAATCGGTATTCTGGTGGCGCTCGCGGTGTTTATCGTCGGCAAGCCGCTCATTTCGCTGGTGTTTGGCGTTAAGTATCTCGAAGCGTATGACCTGATTCAGGTGATGCTGGGCGCAATTGTGATTTCGATGCTGGGCTTCCCTCAGGAGTCATTGCTATTGATGGCGGGAAAACAGCGCGCTTTTCTCGTGGCGCAAACCATCGCCTCAATCGGCTACATCGTATTGCTGTTCATGTTCTGTCATCTGTTTGGTGTGCTGGGAGCAGCGTTTGCTTACTTCGGTGGGCAATGTCTGGACGTGGCGCTCTCGTTAATTCCAACCTTAAAGGCATTTTTTCAGCGCCATTCCTTGCTTTATAACGCAGCCGGAGAGAAATCCTGATGATGAGAAAATATTTCCCGCTTGAGGCGAGCGAGCGTCTATTTGTTGCGATTGAAGAAGATGATGTCGTTGATGCACAGGTTAGTTTGCCGCCGACTATTGCACTAAGTTGTACCACCGAAATCATTCATGATAATTACGCGTTATGCCTGCAATTCTGGCTCAATGGCGTTGATCGTCAGGAATTACTGCGTTTAGTTCGCAAACAAGCCAAAGGCGATGAGCTGACTGCTGATGAGCGCAAACAATTTAAATACATGCGAGCGCGCTACAAGCACCTGCGTTTTGCGCAACGGCTGTATTTAAAGAAGCATCAGGCCGGATTTTTATTCGGCAAAACGACCGTTTTTCTGGGGCGTTTTCAGGACGGCTTTCGTAACGGTAAGAAAAATATTGTGTCGTATTACGGCAACCTGTTACGGATTTATTTAAGCTCTCCGGTCTGGTCGTTGGTGAACTATTCATTACGCCATAGCCAGTTAGAAAGCGTAAGCAGTTTTATTGCCTATCGGCAAAAGCAAATGCATACCCTGAAAGAGATTATTGCCAAACCGCGACTAACCGGCAGGGAATTTCATGATGTGCGAAAAATCATCAGCCAACAGGTTTCTTATTACGACACCTTAAGATCGCTTGATCCTGAAAATAAAGAGGCGTTACAGATTTCCCGTTTCCTCGCCGCCATTAATGGCCTGATGGGAGATAAACACGACGACATGGTGGCGGATGATATGGAAAACCGCCAGTCGTATGATGCACCGGTGGCGCTGGATAGCGATATTCGCCAGCGCTTAGAGCTGCTGATTTCGCGTTTTCCGCTATAACCGGAGCAATGATGTCATCTCGTTTGATTATTGCGCTGATTATCATGCTTTTAGCCCCGGGTGTGCAGGCACACAATTTCGTCACTGGCAAAACGGTTACCCCTGTTTATATCCAGGAAGGCGGCGAGCTGCTTCTGAATAGCGACGACGAAATTCACTACCAAAAGTGGAACAGCACACAATTAGCGGGAAAAGTCCGCATTATTCAGTATATCGCCGGGCGTAAGTCGGCGAAGAAAAAGAACTCACTGTTAATTAAAGCGGTTGAAGCGGCAAACTTTCCGCAGGATCGTTTTCAGCCCACCACCATTGTGAACACCGATGATGCCATCTTTGGTACTGGCTATTTTGTTGTTGGCAAAATCGAAAAAAATAAACGCCGCTATCCGTGGGCGCAATTCATTATTGACGGCAATGGACAGGGACGCGTTGCCTGGCGCTTGCCGGAGCAGAGTTCAACCATTCTGGTGCTGAATAAAGCCGGGCAAATTCAGTGGGCAAAGGACGGCAGCCTGACGCCGGAAGAGGTAGATCATGTCATTGCGCTGGCGCAGAAACTGATCAATGAATAAAAAATTCAAAGGATTGAGGGCGTTAGTGAGATGAAGCTGGTTGAACACTACATCATGCGTGGTACGCGCCGTCTGGTGCTGATTATCGTCGGTTTTCTGATCTTTATTTTCGCCAGCTACTCCGCACAGCGTTATCTGACCGAAGCGGCAAATGGGACATTAGCTCTTGATGTTGTGCTGGATATCGTTTTCTACAAAGTGCTGATTGCACTGGAGATGTTGTTACCTGTTGGTCTGTATGTGTCAGTTGGCGTGACGCTAGGGCAGATGTATACCGACTCGGAAATTACCGCTATCTCTGCGGCGGGGGGCAGTCCGGGACGCTTGTACAAAGCCGTTCTTTATCTGGCGATACCGCTAAGTATTTTTGTCACCCTTCTGTCGATGTATGGTCGTCCGTGGGCTTATACGCAGATTTATCAACTGGAGCAGCAGTCGCAGTCGGAGCTGGATGTTCGCCAGTTGCGGGCAAAGAAATTTAACACTAACGATAACGGACGAATGATCCTTTCGCAGACGGTTGATCAGGATAATAATCGCCTGACTGACGCGCTGATTTATACTTCTACTGCCAATCGAACCCGCATTTTCCGCGCCCGTTCGGTTGATGTGGTTGACCCATCACCCGAGAAACCGACCGTTATGTTGCACAACGGCACTGCCTATCTTCTCGATCATCAGGGGCGTGACGACAACGAACAGATCTACCGTAATCTGCAATTACATCTGAATCCGCTGGATCAAAGCCCTAACGTCAAACGCAAAGCAAAATCGGTCACGGAGCTGGCGCGCTCCGCCTTTCCTGCCGATCATGCCGAACTGCAATGGCGACAAAGCCGTGGCCTGACAGCATTGTTGATGGCGCTGCTGGCCATTTCATTAAGTCGGGTAAAACCGCGGCAAGGGCGATTTTCAACATTATTGCCACTGACGTTGCTGTTTATTGCCATTTTTTATGGCGGCGACGTCTGCCGTACGCTGGTGGCTAACGGCGCGATTCCCCTCATTCCTGGTTTGTGGTTAGTACCCGGACTCATGCTAATGGGCCTGCTGATGCTGGTCGCACGCGACTTCTCTTTGCTGCAGAAATTTTCCCGATGAATGTTTTCAGTCGCTATTTAATCCGTCATCTCTTTCTCGGTTTTGCCGCCGCCGCAGGGCTATTGCTGCCGCTTTTTACCACCTTCAACCTGATTAACGAACTGGATGATGTCAACCCGGGCGGTTATCGCTGGACTCAGGCGGTGCTGGTGGTGCTAATGACCTTACCGCGCACACTGGTCGAACTTTCGCCGTTTATCGCGTTATTGGGTGGTATTGTTGGACTGGGGCAGTTATCGAAAAACAGTGAGCTTACCGCCATTCGCAGCACGGGGTTTTCTATCTTCCGTATTGCACTGGTGGCGCTGGTTGCCGGGATATTGTGGACTGTTTCGTTAGGCGCGATAGATGAGTGGGTGGCGTCGCCATTGCAGCAACAGGCGTTGCAAATCAAATCGACCGCCACCGCGTTGGGGGAGGACGATGATATTACCGGCAATATGCTGTGGGCCAGGCGCGGTAATGAATTTGTGACGGTGAAATCGCTGAATGAACAGGGCCAGCCTGTGGGCGTGGAGATATTTCATTATCGCGACGATCTCTCGCTCGAATCCTACATTTATGCACGCAGTGCCACCATTGAAGACGACAAAACGTGGATTCTGCATGGTGTGAATCATAAAAAATGGCTGAATGGCAAAGAAACGCTGGAAATATTAGATAATCTTGCCTGGCAATCGACATTCACCAGTATGAATCTTGAAGAACTGTCGATGCCGGGCAATAGCTTTTCCGTTCGTCAGCTCAACCATTACATCAATTACTTGCAGGAAACCGGACAACCGAGCAGTGAGTATCGCCTGGCATTGTGGGAAAAGCTGGGGCATCCCATTTTAACCCTGGCGATGATTTTGCTGGCAGTGCCTTTTACCTTTAGCGCCCCGCGCTCGCCGGGGATGGGCAGCCGTCTTGCTGTAGGCGTCATCGTTGGCTTACTTACCTGGATAAGCTACCAAATAATGGTCAATCTGGGATTATTATTTGCGCTGAGTGCGCCCGTTGCTGCACTCGGTTTACCTATGGCATTTGTGCTGGCGGCGTTGATTCTGGTGTATCTATTTGATAGGCAACATTAAACCCGCCGTGGCGCAACACCACGGCGGGCTCACATTACTGCTTCAGAGTAGCAAATGCCTGAATGATGGCATCGATTTGCTCACGACTGTGGGCAGCATTTACGCTACAGCGCAGCAGCGTGATGCCTGCAGGCGCGGCAGGCGGCAGGATAAGATTCACATACACGCCCAGCGAGATAAGCTCGCGCCAGATGCGTAAACCTTCCTCTTTCGAACCGATTATTACTGGCACTACCGGGCTAATATGTGAACTTAACTCATAACCCAGTTTTTGCAGACCGTCATACAGATGGTTGGCGTTATCCATCAGCTTTTGCCGCAGCTCTGGTTGTGTGGCAATAGTTCTTAACGACGAGCGCACGGTCGCAATGCAGGACGGAGAAGGAGAGGCGGTAAAAATATACGGGCGGCTGCCGTAGCGCAGCACTTCCATCGCTTCCGAACCGACAGCAAAACCGCCAATCGAGGCCAGACTTTTACTGAAAGTACCAACGATAATATCCACATCATCTTCAACGCCGACAGCTTCAGCCAGTCCGCGCCCCGTTGCGCCTAACACGCCAAACGAATGCGCTTCATCGACAATCAAATAACCACCGAGACGACGTTTGATATCAACAATTTCCGCCAGCGGCGCAACGTCACCGAGCATGCTGTAGATGCCCTCAACGATGATAATCGCCTCTTTCGCCCGTTCACCGAGGCGAACCATGCGCCGTTCCAGATCTTTAGCATCGTTATGGCGGAAACGAATAATTTCCGCGCCACCGAGAGAACAGGCGTCATAAATACTGGCGTGGCTGTCGGCATCCAGTAACACCACGGCGTTATGGTCGGCAAGTGCGCTGATGACGCCTAAATTAGCGGTATAACCGGTTGAAAAAACGATAGCGGTAGGGCGATTGAAAAACTCGGCAATCTCTTTCTCTAACGCCAGGTGCGGCGCATAACTGCCGTTTGCCATACGAGAACCGGTGGTGCCGGTACCTTGGGCCGCTAACGCGGCCTGACCTTCGCTGATGGCATCATGATTAAAGGTTAAACCGAGATAATTATTGGTCCCGGCCAGAATCACTTTTTTATTGCCGATCCGGCCTTCGGTGGCGGAATACACTTCATCAATACAGGTGCCAAACGGTGTTAACCCGTTGTCACTAAATTGCAGTCGCTCGCCAGCAAGGCGCGCATATTTATCGTATAGCCCCATTATTTATTCTCCAGCCATGGAAGTAGAGTTTCCATTAATTGCGCAGGGGTTTTGACATCCAGCAGAATATTAATAGGAATGGAAATATCGAATCTGTCTTCCAGCATCATTAAGAGATCCATCACTTTGATCGACTCCAGGCCAAGATCGTTGACGAGATCGCTGTCGGGCTTAATTTCCACACCGTTTTCGACCAAATCCTGTAAACAGGAAAGGATGTAATCCATTACTATTTCACGATTTACCATAGAAACGTTAACACACCTTTAAACAAGACAATCAAAATAGCCCGTTGCGTAATGCGTGTTCCAGGCTAATCCCGGGAAACCAATTAATATCTTCAGAAATACGGTTATTACTTGCCGACCAGTCGGCGTGGGTTAATTCACGAATTTTCGAGCGGGTCAGCATAGGTTCTTTACCTGCCAGGCGACTCAACGCGGTACTGATATCCGCAAGGCAGGTGAGTACCGGCAGAGGAATACCAACCATTCGCACGGAACCGCAACGGACGTTGGCGGCAAGTTGCTGTATGCGTTGCCAGTCATAGCCGCCAGCGACGCCATCGCATAATTCATAGGTTTGCGTCTGTACAGTTTCGGCGCTTAACCACTGACCCACTGCTTGCGCAAAATCGGTGACGTGCAGGAAAGAGAGCTGTGTATCTGGTGCACCAAGTCGTGGCAGCAGGCCGCGCAGCATCCAGTCAAACAGCGGTTTTAACTCTTTATCGCCGGGACCATACACGGCTGTCGGGCGAAAAACGCCCAGCGTAATTTCGTCAGCCATTGCAGTCAGCCGTTGTTCGGCGATGTGTTTGGAATTTGCGTACCAGGAGAGCTCGGGATGGCGCGCCGCCAGCGAAGAGATAAACAGAAAACGTTGGCAAAAGCAGCTCTCTTTTGCTGCTTGCATCAGGCGCAGGCTGCCGTCAAGGTTACAGCGGGTGAAAATCTCTTCTTTGTGCCCGCGCACTTGCCCGGCGCAATGGACCACTGCGCTGGCTCCGGCAACCAGCTTGCTAAGTGAATGAGTATCTTCCAGCGAACCGCGCACCCACGTGAGATTATCATTGACGTGAGCGCGGGCAGTACGCGTCAATGCGCGAACGTGAAAGCCGCGGGCGAGCAGGTTATCGATAATATATTTACCGATAAACCCGGTAGCGCCCGTCACCGCGACAGTTTGATTCATGCCAGGGATTCCTGCACATGAAGGCTTGCAGCATAAGCCTTCTGATAACGTTTTTTCGCTTCCGCACGGGCAGGCTTGCCGGAGGATGTTCGGGGAATACTGTGGGGCGGCAACAGATCGATAGCCGCTGTTACGCCAAATTCGCTTTGGATCCGTGCTGCCAGCGCGTGGATAAGCTGCCCGCGACGTTCTTCGTCGCTGATCCGACACTGGATCTGCAAAATGATTTTTTCCTGGGCGGTAACAAAAGCAATCGCATCGCCAGAATGAATTTCCGGTTCTTGTTCCGCAATATATTCAATATCCTGCGGCCAGATATTACGGCCACGAATAATAATCAGATCTTTAATACGTCCGGTGACATACAGATAACCGTCCAGCAGATAACCGAGGTCGCCGGTGTCTAACCAGCCCGTCGCGGCAATCTCGTCTTGCGAAACCTGGTCGCCAAAGTAACCGCTCATCAGGCTGGGGCCGGAGATGCAAATATGGCCTACCACACGTTCCGCGACCGGCATACCTGCTTCATTGCGGATTTCAATGCCATGTTCCGGCAACGCTTTGCCGCAGTTGACGAAAGTCGATACGGCGCGTGTTTCAGCACCCGGCGCGACGGCTTTGCCCTGATATTCTAGGATGTCGCGATCCACTTCGTTAACCACAACCCCAGAGCCTTCATCAGAGAAGCTGACAGCCAGCGCATTTTCTGCCAGTCCGTAGCACGGCATGAACGTTTTATCGTCAAAGTTAACCTGACGGAAACATTCAGCGAATTGATGGAGTTGTTCTGCGGAGATCGGCTCAGCACCAATACCAGCGACGCGCCAGCAGGAAAGATCCAGTTCAGCGAGATCTTTTTCATTCACGCGGCGTTGGCACAATTCATAGCCAAACGGCGGCGCAACGGAAACGGTGCCGCGATTTTTACTGATCAATTTAAGCCATTGCAAAGGACGCATGGCAAAATCCTGAGTGCGCAAATAATCTACTGAAAGTTGCGTGGCGACGGGGGTCAGGAGAAAGCCGACCAGTCCCATATCATGGTAGAAAGGCAGCCAGGAGACGCAGCGGTCGCCAGGGCGTAATTTAATGCCATCGTGGCTTATAGCACGTAGATTAGCCATCACTTCGCGATGGGTGATAATGACGCCACGGGGAAAACGGGTGCTGCCGGAGGTGTACTGGAGGTAGGCGATATCGTTCGGAACTGGACGCTGGAGCGCAACATCGGCTTCCGGTAATGCCTTAAACCAGGCGTGGCTTAAAACATGTAATTCGGGGTTGTTATGCGTCGCGGCATTGACCAGTGGCAACCACTCATCACCAGTGATAATAGCTGCGGGCTGGCAACTTGCCAGTAAACCCTGGAGTTTGGCGCTCCAGGAATCCCGCTGACCGACGCCCATTGGAATCGCCAACGGGACGGCGACTAAGCCAGCATACTGACAGGCAAAAAAAGCCTCTACAAACCCGCTACTCGTTTCGGCAATCAGCGCCACGCGTTCGCCTTTTTTCAGGTTCAGCGATAACAACCGCTTCGCACCAGCTTCGGCACGCGTTTTTAACGTCTGATATTCCAGTTGATCTTCAAGTTGGCAACGTCTGTCATAAAAATTCATTCCGGCGCTACTCAGAGCGGCGTAGTCCAAAGCATCAACCAGCGTTGGAAAATCGGCATAGCGCATAGGTAGGGAATGCGTAAAGATTTTATTAGACATATACACCACGAAAAAATTGGATATCAAAAATAAAATGACAATAATGCGGTGGATTATATAGGCATAAAAGATAAATGAGATAGTATTTTCATCGGTGTGAAAATGAACATTGATTTAAATAATGAGTTTAAGTTTTTTGTTTTTATTGTGAATGATATTTAATTTATGAATATATTAAGAAGAAGCCTTGTCCGGTCGCCTTAAATCGACAAAAGGCATTGAGGCGCTTCTGTGTAGTCTCTAACCTTATCATAATCATTAATAAATACTATTTATTCTTTGTTTGTATTCATTGGGTTGATTATTAAGGTGTCGTTCGTTGCTGTTGCAACCTGTTTTTCACCGTTAATTATTTGTTATCCACAGAGATATGGAATGCGATCTGCTGATGATTAAAATTGAAAAAGTAATTAATAAAAATGACCTTAAGGCATTTATCGCTTTTCCGTCATCACTTTATCCCGACGATCCAAACTGGATACCCCCTTTATTCATAGAACGCAACGAGCATTTGTCTGCGAAAAATCCGGGGACGGACCATATCATCTGGCAGGCGTGGGTGGCAAAAAAAGCGGGGCAGATAGTTGGGCGTATTACCGCGCAAATAGATACCTTGCACCGTGAGCGTTACGGTGAAGATACCGGTCATTTCGGCATGATTGACGCCATTGATGATCCGCAGGTTTTTGCCGCGTTGTTTGGCGCAGCGGAAGCGTGGTTGAAGTCACAAGGTGCAAGTAAGATCAGCGGTCCTTTCAGCCTGAATATCAATCAGGAAAGCGGATTACTGATTGAAGGTTTTGACACACCACCCTGTGCGATGATGCCACACGGCAAACCGTGGTATGCCGCGCATATTGAACAACTGGGTTATCACAAAGGCATTGATTTACTGGCGTGGTGGATGCAGCGAACCGATCTCACTTTCTCTCCGGCGCTAAAAAAACTGATGGATCAGGTGCGCAAAAAGGTGACCATTCGCTGCATCAATCGTCAGCGGTTTGCCGAAGAGATGCAGATCCTGCGTGAGATTTTCAACTCTGGCTGGCAGCACAACTGGGGATTTGTGCCGTTTACCGAACATGAATTCGCGACCATGGGCGATCAACTTAAATATCTGGTGCCGGACGATATGATCTACATCGCTGAGATTGATTCTGCACCCTGCGCGTTTATTGTCGGCTTGCCGAACATCAACGAGGCGATTGCCGATCTGAACGGATCGCTCTTTCCCTTCGGCTGGGCAAAATTGCTGTGGCGTTTGAAAGTCAGCGGTGTGCGAACTGCGCGAGTACCGCTGATGGGCGTGCGCGACGAGTATCAGTTCAGCCGCATCGGCCCGGTGATTGCGCTGTTATTGATTGAAGCCTTACGCGATCCGTTTGCCCGCCGGAAGATCGATGCGCTGGAGATGTCATGGATCCTCGAAACCAATACAGGCATGAATAACATGCTGGAACGCATTGGGGCGGAGCCGTACAAGCGTTACCGATTGTATGAAAAGCAGATTTAATACCAGCTAACTCAGGTTCATCTCCAGCGGCACCGCCGAGCGAATCAAATGGTGGCCTTCCAGCTCGATATCGTGGAGATTCTTTTTCACGGTCCGCACATGATCGCGTGCTGCGCGCTGGGCGACGTGCGGCAGCCGCTGCAACACCGCGTTGTAGATCCTCGCATGCTGGCGATCGATCTGCTTTTTTTGCTGTGGTCGATGGTAGAGATTATTTACGCTGGCAAACACTGAATTAAACATCAGATCGGTCAATGATTGCAGCGTAAACACCAGCACCTGATTGTGAGAAGCCTGACAAATGGCGAGATGGAAAGCGTGATCCAACTGCGCATGTTCGATCAGCGAAATCTCTTTGTTGTTCTCACTGGCGGCGAGCATTTTTTCATAACAGCGGGTTATCACAACAAAATCAGCCTGCGTTCCCAGCGTTGCCGCCAGCCTTGCCGATTCGCCCTCCAGTAATGCGCGAACGTCGAGCAGATCGTACAGCGTTCGCGGCTGCGTACTGAACAGATGGATCAGCGGGCTGGTGTCCTGCACCCGATTAAGCCGTGCGACACGAGAATCGCGACCCTGCGCCGTTTCAATAATCCCGCGCCCGCGCAGCACGGTCAGCCCTTCACGCAGTGCGGAGCGTGAGAAGCCGAGCTTTTCACACAGTCGACGTTCCGAGGGAAGTGGCTGACCGACCTTCAGTACGCCGTCGATAATTAACCGTTCGATACTCTCTGCAACCACTTCGCAAATAGGGCGACGTTCATCTTTCATTCCCGGACCTCGTGCACAGGTAGGACCAATTTTTCTGTTCTTAACTCGCAAAACACGCACATCACGTAAGTGATTATGTTACATCAATTTAACATTGAGTTAACCAAGGCAAGGTCACAGAGCTGGAAAAAAAATGGTCTGACCGGTAGCTAAAGAGATAGACGAAAACGAAAAGCCCGCTTAATAACTGTTCACAGAAGCAGCGCGCAAAAATCAGCTGCCACACAACACAACAAAGCGAAGCCTACTCATGAGCATCTTGTACGAAGAGCGTCTTGATGGCGCTTTACCCGATGTCGACCGCACATCGGTACTGATGGCACTGCGTGAGCATGTCCCTGGACTTGAGATCCTGCATACCGATGAGGAGATCATTCCTTACGAGTGTGACGGGTTGAGCGCGTATCGCACGCGTCCATTACTGGTTGTTCTGCCTAAGCAAATGGAACAGGTGACAGCGATTCTGGCTGTCTGCCATCGCCTGCGTGTACCGGTGGTGACCCGTGGTGCAGGCACCGGGCTTTCTGGTGGCGCGCTGCCGCTGGAAAAAGGTGTGTTGTTGGTGATGGCGCGCTTTAAAGAGATCCTCGACATTAACCCCGTTGGTCGCCGCGCGCGCGTGCAGCCTGGAGTGCGTAACCTGGCGATCTCCCAGGCCGTTGCGCCGCATAATCTCTACTACGCACCGGACCCTTCCTCACAAATAGCCTGTTCAATTGGCGGCAATGTGGCGGAAAATGCCGGTGGCGTCCACTGCCTGAAATATGGTCTGACCGTACATAACCTGCTGAAAATTGAAGTGCAAACGCTGGACGGCGAGGCGCTGACGCTGGGATCGGACGCGCTGGATTCACCTGGTTTTGACCTGCTGGCGCTGTTCACCGGATCGGAAGGTATGCTCGGCGTGACCACCGAAGTGACGGTAAAACTGCTGCCGAAGCCGCCCGTGGCGCGGGTTCTGTTAGCCAGCTTTGACTCGGTAGAAAAAGCCGGACTTGCAGTTGGTGACATCATCGCCAATGGCATTATCCCCGGCGGGCTGGAGATGATGGATAACCTGTCGATCCGCGCGGCGGAAGATTTTATTCATGCCGGTTATCCCGTCGACGCCGAAGCGATTTTGTTATGCGAGCTGGACGGCGTGGAGTCTGACGTACAGGAAGACTGCGAGCGGGTTAACGACATCTTGTTGAAAGCGGGCGCGACTGACGTCCGTCTGGCACAGGACGAAGCAGAGCGCGTACGTTTCTGGGCCGGTCGCAAAAATGCGTTCCCGGCGGTAGGACGTATCTCCCCGGATTACTACTGCATGGATGGCACCATCCCGCGTCGCGCCCTGCCTGGCGTACTGGAAGGCATTGCCCGTTTATCGCAGCAATATGATTTACGTGTTGCCAACGTCTTTCATGCCGGAGATGGCAACATGCACCCGTTAATCCTTTTCGATGCCAACGAACCCGGTGAATTTGCCCGCGCGGAAGAGCTGGGTGGGAAGATCCTCGAACTCTGCGTTGAAGTTGGCGGCAGCATCAGTGGGGAACATGGCATCGGGCGAGAAAAAATCAATCAAATGTGCGCCCAGTTCAACAGCGATGAAATCACGACCTTCCATGCGGTCAAGGCGGCGTTTGACCCCGATGGTTTGCTGAACCCTGGGAAAAACATTCCCACGCTACACCGCTGTGCTGAATTTGGTGCCATGCATGTGCATCACGGTCATTTACCTTTCCCTGAACTGGAGCGTTTCTGATGCTACGCGAGTGTGATTACAGCCAGGCGCTGCTGGAGCAGGTGAATCAGGCAATTAGCGATAAAACGCCGCTGGTGATTCAGGGCAGCAATAGCAAAGCCTTTTTAGGTCGCCCTGTCACCGGGCAAACGCTGGATGTGCGTTGTCATCGCGGCATTGTTAATTACGACCCGACCGAGCTGGTGATAACCGCGCGTGCCGGAACGCCGCTGGTGGCGATTGAAGCGGCGCTGGAGAGCGCCGGGCAAATGCTCCCCTGCGAGCCGCCGCATTATGGTGAAGAAGCCACCTGGGGCGGGATGGTCGCCTGCGGGCTGGCGGGGCCGCGTCGCCCGTGGAGCGGTTCGGTCCGCGATTTTGTCCTCGGCACGCGCATCATTACCGGCGCTGGAAAACATCTGCGTTTTGGTGGCGAAGTGATGAAAAACGTTGCCGGATACGATCTCTCACGGTTAATGGCCGGAAGCTACGGTTGTCTTGGCGTGCTCACTGAAATCTCGATGAAAGTGTTACCGCGACCGCGCGCCTCCCTGAGCCTGCGTCGGGAAATCAGCCTGCAAGAAGCCATGAACGAAATCGCCCAGTGGCAACTCCAGCCGCTACCCATTAGTGGCTTATGTTACTTCGACAATGCGTTGTGGATCCGCCTTGAGGGCGGCGAAGGATCGGTAAAAGCGGCGCGTGAACTGCTGGGGGGCGAAGAGGTTGCGGGTCAGTTCTGGCAGCAATTGCGTGAACAACAACTGCCGTTCTTCTCGTTACCAGGTACCTTATGGCGCATTTCATTACCCAGCGATGCGCCGATGATGGATTTACCCGGCGAGCAACTGATCGACTGGGGCGGAGCGTTACGCTGGCTGAAATCGACAGCCGAGGACAATCAAATCCATCGCATCGCCCGCAACGCTGGCGGTCATGCGACCCGCTTTAGTGCCGGAGATGGTGGCTTTGCCCCGCTATCGGCTCCTTTATTCCGCTATCACCAGCAGCTTAAACAGCAGCTCGACCCTTGCGGCGTGTTTAACCCCGGTCGCATGTACGCGGAACTTTGAGGAGCAGGCTATGCAAACCCAATTAACTGAAGAGATGCGGCAGAACGCGCGCGCGCTGGAAGCCGACAGCATCCTGCGCGCCTGTGTTCACTGCGGATTTTGTACCGCAACCTGCCCAACCTATCAGCTTCTGGGCGATGAACTGGACGGGCCGCGCGGGCGCATCTATCTGATTAAACAGGTGCTGGAAGGCAACGAAGTCACGCTTAAAACACAGGAGCATCTCGATCGCTGCCTCACTTGCCGCAATTGTGAAACCACCTGTCCTTCTGGTGTGCGCTATCACAATTTGCTGGATATCGGGCGTGATATTGTCGAGCAGAAAGTGAAACGCCCACTGCCGGAGCGAATGCTGCGCGAAGGATTGCGCCAGGTAGTGCCGCGTCCGGCGGTCTTCCGTGCGCTGACGCAGGTAGGGCTGGTGCTGCGACCGTTTTTACCGGAACAGGTCAGAGCAAAACTGCCTGCTGAAACGGTGAAAGCTAAACCGCGTCCGCCGCTGCGCCATAAGCGTCGGGTTTTAATGCTGGAAGGCTGCGCCCAGCCTACGCTTTCGCCCAACACCAACGCGGCAACTGCGCGAGTGCTGGATCGTCTGGGGATCAGCGTCATGTCAGCTAACGAAGCAGGCTGTTGTGGCGCGGTGGACTATCATCTTAATGCGCAGGAGAAAGGGCTGGCACGGGCGCGCAATAATATTGATGCCTGGTGGCCCGCGATTGAAGCAGGTGCTGAGGCAATTTTGCAAACCGCCAGCGGTTGCGGCGCGTTTGTCAAAGAGTACGGGCAGATGCTGAAAAACGATGCGTTATATGCCGATAAAGCGCGTCAAGTCAGTGAACTGGCGGTCGATTTAGTCGAGCTTCTGCGCGAGGAACCGCTGGAAAAACTGGCAGTTCGCGGCGATAAAAAACTGGCCTTCCACTGCCCGTGTACCCTACAACATGCGCAAAAGCTGAACGGCGAAGTGGAAAAAGTGTTGCTTCGTCTTGGATTTACCTTAACGGACGTTCCCGACAGCCATCTGTGCTGCGGTTCAGCGGGAACATATGCGTTAACGCATCCCGATCTGGCACGCCAGCTGCGGGATAACAAAATGAATGCGCTGGAAAGCGGCAAACCGGAAATGATCGTCACCGCCAACATTGGTTGCCAGACGCATCTGGCGAGCGCCGGTCGTACCTCTGTGCGTCACTGGATTGAAATTGTAGAACAAGCCCTTGAAAAGGAATAACAAAATGAAAACTAAAGTCATTCTTAGCCAGCAAATGGCGAGTGCAATTATTGCCGCAGGTCAGGAAGAGGCGCAGAAAAATAACTGGTCGGTTTCCATTGCTGTTGCCGATGACGGCGGTCATCTGCTGGCGTTAAGTCGCATGGACGATTGCGCGCCGATTGCGGCTTACATCTCCCAGGAGAAAGCGCGTACCGCCGCGCTGGGGCGTCGTGAAACTAAGGGCTATGAAGAGATGGTGAACAACGGACGTACCGCGTTCGTGACTGCGCCGTTATTAACGTCGCTGGAAGGCGGCGTACCGGTTGTTGTTGATGGGCAAATTATTGGTGCCGTGGGCGTTTCTGGTTTAACCGGAGCACAGGATGCGCAGGTCGCGAAAGCGGCAGCAGCGGTGTTGGCGAAATAAGCGAAAACGAGGAGATAAACAATGAGTCAAACCATAACCCAGGGCCGTTTACGCATTGACGCCAATTTTAAACGTTTTGTGGATGAAGAAGTTTTACCGGGAACAGGGCTGGACGCTGCGGCGTTCTGGCGCAATTTTGATGAGATCGTTCACGATCTGGCACCAGAAAATCGTCAGTTGCTGGCAGAACGCGATCGCATTCAGGCGGCGCTTGATGAGTGGCATCGCAGCAATCCGGGGCCGGTAAAAGATAAAGCGGCCTATAAATCTTTCCTGCGTGAACTGGGCTACCTGGTGCCGCAACCGGAGCGCGTGACGGTGGAAACCACGGGCATTGACAGCGAAATCACCAGTCAGGCGGGGCCACAGCTGGTGGTTCCGGCAATGAACGCCCGCTACGCGCTGAACGCGGCGAACGCTCGCTGGGGCTCACTGTACGATGCGTTATACGGCAGCGACATCATCCCGCAGGAAGGGGCGGTGGTCAGCGGCTACGATCCGCAACGCGGTGAGCAGGTTATCGCCTGGGTTCGGCGTTTCCTCGATGAATCTCTACCGCTGGAAAACGGCAGCTATCAGGATGTGGTGGCGTTTAAGGTGGTCGATAAACAATTACGCATCCAGTTGAAAAATGGTAAAGAAACCACGTTACGTACCCCGGCGCAGTTTGTCGGTTACCGTGGCGATGCCGCTGCGCTGACCTGCATTTTGCTGAAAAATAACGGCCTGCATATTGAACTGCAAATTGATGCCAACGGGCGGATTGGCAAAGACGATCCGGCGCACATCAACGATGTTATCGTCGAAGCTGCTATCAGTACCATTCTCGACTGCGAAGATTCGGTCGCGGCGGTTGATGCGGAAGATAAAATCCTGCTGTACCGCAATCTGCTGGGCCTGATGCAGGGGACTCTGCAAGAGAAAATGGAGAAAAACGGTCGACAAATCGTGCGTAAACTGAATGACGATCGTCATTACACCGCCGCCGATGGCTCTGAAATTTCTCTGCACGGACGCTCGCTGCTGTTTATCCGCAACGTGGGTCATTTGATGACCATTCCTGTGATTTGGGACAGCGAAGGCAATGAAATCCCGGAAGGCATTCTTGATGGCGTCATGACTGGCGCGATCGCCCTCTATGATTTAAAAGTGCAGAAAAACTCGCGCACTGGCAGCGTCTATATTGTGAAACCGAAAATGCACGGTCCGCAGGAAGTGGCGTTCGCCAACAAACTGTTTACCCGCATTGAGACAATGCTCGGTATGGCACCGAATACCCTGAAAATGGGCATTATGGATGAAGAACGTCGGACCTCGCTGAACTTGCGTAGCTGTATCGCTCAGGCGCGCAATCGCGTGGCGTTCATCAATACCGGTTTCCTCGACCGTACCGGCGATGAAATGCATTCGGTGATGGAAGCTGGCCCGATGCTGCGTAAAAACCAGATGAAATCGACGCCGTGGATCAAAGCCTACGAGCGTAATAACGTGCTTTCCGGTCTGTTCTGTGGGCTGCGCGGTAAAGCGCAAATTGGTAAAGGCATGTGGGCAATGCCGGACCTGATGGCAGACATGTACAGCCAGAAGGGCGACCAACTGCGTGCCGGGGCAAACACAGCCTGGGTTCCGTCACCAACCGCTGCTACGCTCCATGCGCTGCACTACCACCAAACCAACGTACAGAGCGTGCAAGCCAACATTGCCCAGACCGAGTTCAATGCTGAATTTGAACCGCTGCTGGACGAGCTGCTGACTATTCCGGTTGCTGAAAACGCTAACTGGTCGGCGCAAGAGATCCAACAAGAGCTGGATAACAACGTGCAGGGGATTCTGGGGTACGTGGTGCGCTGGGTGGAGCAGGGGATTGGTTGTTCAAAAGTTCCGGATATTCACAATGTGGCGCTGATGGAAGACCGCGCAACGCTGCGTATCTCCAGCCAGCATATCGCCAACTGGTTACGTCACGGTATTCTGACCAAAGAACAGGTGCAGGCGTCGCTGGAGAATATGGCGAAAGTGGTTGATCAGCAAAACGCTGGCGATCCGGCTTATCGTCCGATGGCGGGGAATTTCGCTAACTCGTGTGCTTTTAAAGCTGCCAGCGATTTAATCTTCCTCGGCGTGAAACAGCCAAACGGCTATACCGAACCGTTATTACACGCCTGGCGTTTACGCGAAAAAGAAAGTCATTAATAGCGTCAAAAAAAGCCCCGGCAAGTTTTATTGTCGGGGCTATGATAGTAACTGCGGTAGTACATTTATCCCGGAAATAACCGGAGCGATTATCAGGGTTTAACAATATTAAATACCCGTAGCGCATTACTAGCGGGCCTAAAACAACAATATGGACATCTTAACGATACTCTGCGCCTGCGTGTGCGGAACAGAAACCCTTACCCGATATACTTGTTATGCCAGAGGTAGCAATTGCGTTAGCGGCGTACTGTTGCTGTAAAGTATAACGCCTATATTTTACAGTTCAGTCCTCTTTTGCTTATTACAACCTTAAGTATATCAAGCATATAAAGATAATAAGAGACTGAACAATATGGTTACCTGGACCCAAATGTATATGCCGATGGGAGGACTGGGGCTATCCGCTCTGGTCGCCCTGATCCCGATAATATTCTTCTTCGTTGCACTCGCGGTATTACGTCTGAAAGGACATGTCGCTGGAGCAATAACCCTTATATTATCTATCCTGATTGCAATATTCGCCTTTAAAATGCCGATTGATATGGCTTTTGCTGCTGCGGGCTATGGCTTTATTTATGGATTATGGCCTATTGCGTGGATTATTGTCGCGGCGGTGTTCCTCTATAAATTAACCGTTGCCAGCGGTCAGTTCGATATTATCCGCAGCTCGGTTATCTCCATCACCGACGATCAGCGTTTGCAGGTGTTACTGATTGGTTTCTCCTTTGGTGCGTTACTGGAAGGAGCGGCTGGCTTTGGTGCGCCGGTGGCGATTACCGGTGCGCTGCTGGTGGGCCTGGGCTTCAAACCGTTATACGCGGCGGGGCTGTGTCTGATTGCCAACACTGCGCCAGTGGCGTTTGGTGCGTTGGGCGTGCCGATTCTGGTCGCCGGTCAGGTAACGGGAATCGATCCGTTCCACATTGGCGCAATGGCGGGACGTCAGTTACCGTTCCTGTCGGTTCTTGTGCCGTTCTGGCTGGTAGCAATGATGGACGGCTGGAAAGGGGTGAAAGAGACGTGGCCAGCGGCGCTGGTTGCTGGGGGAAGCTTTGCTGTCACTCAGTTCTTTACCTCTAACTATATTGGTCCGGAACTGCCGGATATTACTTCGGCGCTGGTGAGTATCGTCTCACTCGCTTTATTCCTTAAAGTCTGGCGGCCGAAAAATACCGAAACGGCAATCAGCATGGGGCAATCCGCAGGTGCGATGGTGGTAAATAAGCCATCTTCTGGCGGTCCCGTGCCTTCAGAATATAGTCTGGGGCAAATCATTCGTGCGTGGTCACCGTTTTTAATCTTAACGGTGCTGGTCACCATCTGGACCATGAAGCCGTTTAAAGCGTTATTTGCTCCGGGCGGCGCGTTTTATTCACTGGTGATTAATTTCCAGATCCCTCATTTGCATCAACAAGTGTTGAAAGCGGCACCCATTGTCGCCCAACCAACGCCAATGGATGCGGTGTTTAAATTCGACCCTCTCTCGGCTGGCGGCACCGCTATTTTTATTGCGGCGATTATCTCTATCTTCATCCTCGGCGTGGGCATCAAGAAAGGGATTGGCGTCTTTGCCGAAACGCTAATTAGTCTGAAGTGGCCGATATTGTCGATTGGCATGGTGCTGGCGTTCGCCTTCGTCACCAACTATTCCGGCATGTCCACCACGTTGGCGCTGGTACTGGCAGGTACAGGCGTGATGTTCCCGTTTTTCTCACCGTTCCTCGGCTGGCTGGGGGTATTCCTTACCGGCTCGGACACTTCTTCAAACGCCCTGTTTGGTTCACTGCAATCGACCACGGCGCAGCAAATCAACGTCTCTGACACTCTGCTGGTGGCAGCAAATACCAGCGGCGGCGTAACTGGCAAGATGATCTCCCCGCAATCTATCGCCGTGGCCTGCGCCGCGACGGGCATGGTGGGCCGAGAATCTGAACTATTCCGCTACACCGTGAAGCACAGTCTGATTTTTGCCAGCGTTATCGGCGTTATCACGTTGTTGCAGGCGTATGTGTTTACTGGAATGTTGGTCTCGTAAATCAATAATGCCGGATGATCGTTAATATCATCCGGCTTCATTTACATTATTCTGTCTTATTAATTGAAAATTATTTCTCGCTTTATTATCCATGCGGCAATAATGTTTTGTGTTCAGATAACCTGCTAAATAATTAGGAGCGTGAGAACATCTATTTTTTTTATCACGCAAAACAAGTCTGTATTAATTATGTTCGCTTGATGAGCAAACACCGTTCTATCTGTTGCTTTTGCAATCTTAATCGTTAAAACTACCAACGAATTTATATAGTTGCGTTGTGAAATGTTGTTAATTTTTTGTTTATTGAAATTTCGTAAAAATAGCCAGCCAGACATCAAATAGGGGTTATTCTTATAAATTTCACCTGTTTTCTATCAATGATGTCGTTTTCTTAAGAATGGAGGAAATTATTAAAGAAGATAAAGCATAAAACTATTTCTCCCAGTTACGAATTTTTTAACATTGTTTTGTCACTTGCGTTATTAATGAATAAGAAATTTAAATATAAGAAATCGCTTTTAGCGGCTATTTTGAGTGCAACCCTGTTAGCCGGTTGTGATGGCGGTGGCTCCGGATCTTCCTCCGATACGCCGCCTGTAGATTCTGGAACAGGGTCTTTGCCGGAAGTGAAACCTGATCCAACACCAAACCCGGAGCCGACACCTGAGCCAACGCCGGACCCAGAACCTACGCCGGAACCGACACCTGATCCTGAGCCAACACCAGAACCGGAGCCAGAACCTGTTCCTACGAAAACGGGTTATCTGACTCTGGGCGGAAGCCTGCGGGTAACTGGTGATATCACCTGTAATGATGAATCCAGCGATGGCTTTACCTTTACACCAGGCGACAAAGTCACCTGTGTGGCAGGGAACAACACGACAATTGCTACCTTCGACACCCAGTCAGAAGCTGCGCGTAGCCTGCGTGCGGTTGAAAAAGTGTCGTTTAGTCTTGAGGACGCGCAAGAACTGGCGGGTTCCGACAACAAGAAAAGCAATGCGCTCTCGCTGGTCACCTCCATGAACAGTTGCCCGGCGAATACAGAACAGGTGTGCCTGGAGTTCTCCTCGGTGATCGAGAGTAAACGTTTCGACTCGCTGTATAAGCAAATCGATCTGGCACCGGAAGAATTCAAAAAGCTGGTCAATGAAGAGGTGGAAAACAATGCCGCGACCGATAAAGCGCCATCCACTCATACTTCACCGGTCGTGCCCGCCACCACTCCGGGAACAAAACCGGATCTAAACGCTTCCTTCGTGTCGGCTAACGCGGAACAGTTTTATCAGTATCAACCCACTGAAATCATTCTCTCTGAAGGTCGACTGGTCGATAGTCAGGGGGATGGTGTTGTTGGTGTCAACTATTACACCAATTCCGGCCGTGGTGTAACCGGAGAAAACGGGGAATTTTCCTTTAGTTGGGGGGAAACCATCTCCTTTGGCATCGACACTTTTGAGCTTGGTTCTGTGCGTGGTAACAAGTCGACTATTGCATTGACTGAACTGGGTGATGAAGTTCGCGGGGCAAATATCGATCAGTTGATTCACCGCTATTCGAAGGCTGGACAAAATCACACGCGTGTAGTTCCGGATGAAGTGCGCAAGGTTTTTGCTGAATATCCCAACGTGATTAACGAGATTATCAATCTCTCGTTATCCAATGGTGCGACGCTGGGGGAAGGTGAGCAAGTCGTTAATCTGCCTAACGAATTTATCGAGCAGTTTAAGACGGGTCAGGCCAAAGAGATCGATACCGCGATTTGTGCGAAAACCGATGGTTGTAACGAGGCTCGCTGGTTCTCGCTGACAACGCGCAATGTTAATGACGGCCAGATTCAGGGCGTTATCAACAAGCTGTGGGGCGTGGATACGAACTACAAATCTGTCAGTAAGTTCCATGTATTCCATGACTCTACCAACTTCTATGGCAGCACGGGTAATGCGCGCGGTCAGGCGGTGGTGAATATCTCCAACGCGGCCTTCCCGATTCTGATGGCGCGTAATGATAAAAACTACTGGCTGGCGTTTGGCGAAAAACGCGCCTGGGATAAAAATGAGCTGGCGTACATTACTGAAGCGCCTTCCATTGTGCGACCAGAGAACGTGACACGCGAAACCGCCACCTTCAACCTGCCGTTTATCTCGCTGGGGCAAGTGGGCGATGGCAAGCTGATGGTTATCGGTAACCCACACTACAACAGCATCCTGCGTTGCCCGAACGGTTACAGCTGGAACGGGGGCGTTAATAAAGATGGGCAGTGTACGCTCAACAGCGACCCGGATGACATGAAGAACTTCATGGAGAACGTGCTGCGCTATCTGTCAAATGATCGCTGGTTGCCGGATGCAAAATCCAGTATGACCGTGGGTACTAACCTGGAGACGGTGTATTTCAAAAAACATGGGCAGGTGCTGGGAAATAGCGCACCGTTTGCGTTCCACAAGGATTTCACTGGCATCACGGTCAAACCGATGACCAGCTATGGCAATCTGAATCCAGATGAAGTTCCTCTGTTGATCCTCAATGGCTTTGAATACGTCACACAATGGGGTAGCGATCCTTACTCCATTCCTCTGCGCGCAGATACCAGCAAACCGAAGCTGACCCAGCAGGATGTGACCGATTTGATCGCCTATATGAACAAAGGTGGATCGGTGCTGATCATGGAAAACGTGATGAGCAATCTTAAGGAAGAGAGCGCATCTGGCTTTGTACGTCTGCTTGATGCCGCAGGTTTGTCGATGGCGCTTAACAAGTCGGTAGTAAATAACGACCCGCAAGGCTACCCGGACCGCGTTCGTCAACGACGTTCAACGCCAATTTGGGTCTATGAGCGTTATCCGGCTGTCGATGGTAAACCACCGTATACCATTGATGACACCACGAAAGAAGTTATCTGGAAATATCAGCAAGAAAACAAACCTGATGACAAACCGAAGCTGGAAGTTGCCAGCTGGCAGGAAGAAGTTGAGGGTAAACAGGTAACCCAATTCGCCTTTATTGATGAAGCCGACCACAAAACGCCTGAGTCACTGGCTGCGGCAAAACAGAGAATTCTGGACGCGTTCCCAGGGCTGGAAGTGTGTAAGGATTCTGACTACCACTATGAGGTCAACTGTCTGGAATACCGCCCAGGCACGGATGTGCCGGTAACCGGTGGCATGTATGTTCCGCAGTATACGCAGCTGGATCTGAGTGCCGACACCGCGAAAGCGATGCTGCAGGCTGCGGATTTAGGCACCAATATTCAGCGCCTGTATCAGCATGAGCTTTATTTCCGTACCAATGGCCGCCAGGGTGAGCGTCTCAACAGCGTTGATCTGGAACGTTTATACCAAAACATGTCCGTCTGGCTGTGGAACGAGACGAAATATCGTTATGAAGAGGGTAAAGAAGACGAGCTGGGCTTTAAAACGTTCACTGAGTTTCTGAACTGCTACACCAACAATGCATACGTTGGCACGCAGTGTTCTGCTGAGCTGAAAAAATCGCTGATCGATAACAAGATGATTTATGGTGAAGAAAGCAGCAAAGCGGGCATGATGAACCCGAGCTACCCGCTCAACTATATGGAAAAACCGCTGACACGCCTGATGCTGGGCCGTTCCTGGTGGGATCTGAACATCAAAGTTGATGTTGAGAAGTATCCGGGAGTGGTGAATACAAACGGCGAAACCGTCACACAAAACATTAACTTGTACTCAGCTCCAACCAAATGGTTTGCAGGTAACATGCAGTCAACTGGCCTGTGGGCACCTGCCCAGCAGGAAGTCAGCATTGAGTCAAAGGCGACAGTTCCTGTGACCGTGACTGTTGCGCTGGCCGACGACCTGACAGGACGAGAGAAGCATGAAGTTAGCCTGAATCGTCCACCCAGAGTGACAAAAACCTATGACCTGAAAGCCAATGATAAGGTGACGTTCAAAGTCCCTTACGGTGGTCTGATTTACATCAAGGGCGACAGCAAAGAGGTGCAATCAGCTGACTTCACCTTTACCGGTGTAGTAAAAGCGCCGTTCTATAAAGACGGTAAGTGGCAACACGATCTGAACTCCCCTGCCCCGCTGGGCGAACTGGAGTCTGCCTCGTTCGTCTATACCACACCGAAGAAGAACCTGAATGCCAGCAATTACACTGGCGGACTGGAGCAATTCGCTAACGATCTGGATACCTTTGCCAGCTCGATGAATGACTTCTACGGCCGTGATAGCGAAGACGGTAAGCACCGGATGTTTACCTATAAAAACTTGCCGGGCCACAAACATCGTTTCGCCAACGATGTGCAGATCTCCATCGGTGATGCGCATTCGGGTTATCCGGTAATGAACAGCAGCTTCTCGCCGAACAGCACCACGCTGCCGACGACGCCGCTGAACGACTGGCTGATCTGGCATGAAGTCGGTCATAACGCCGCAGAAACGCCGTTGACTGTACCGGGTGCAACTGAAGTCGCTAACAACGTGCTGGCGCTGTACATGCAGGATCGTTATCTCGGCAAGATGAACCGTGTCGCTGACGATATTACCGTCGCACCGGAATATCTGGAGGAAAGCAACGGTCAGGCATGGGCGCGCGGCGGTGCGGGTGACCGTCTGCTGATGTACGCACAGCTGAAGGAATGGGCAGAGAAAAACTTTGATATCAAGAAATGGTATCCAGATGGCACTCCTCTGCCAGAGTTTTACAGCGAGCGTGAAGGGATGAAAGGCTGGAACCTGTTCCAGTTGATGCATCGTAAAGCACGCGGCGATGAGGTCAGCAATGACAAGTTTGGCGGCAAGAATTACTGTGCTGAATCCAACGGTAACGCAGCGGACACGCTGATGCTGTGTGCCTCCTGGGTCGCCCAGACGGATCTTTCGGAGTTCTTTAAGAAATGGAATCCGGGCGCGAATGCTTACCAGTTGCCGGGAGCGACGGAGATGAGCTTCGAAGGCGGTGTGAGCCAGTCGGCGTACAACACGCTGGCGTCACTCAATCTGCCGAAACCGAAGCAAGGGCCGGAAACCATTAACAAGGTTACCGAGTATTCGATGCCTGCTGAATAACCCGGATAAGGCGTTCACGCCGCATCCGGCATGAAATAAGGCGCACCGGGTTGCGCCAGCTTATCGGGCCTGGAGGAAAGCCATATGGCATACACCTGCAGGCCCGCATCCGGCAAGTTACAACAAACAACCTTTAACCATGCTTTTTGATGTTTTTCAGCAATACCCCGTGGCGATGCCCATACTGGCTACCGTCGGAGGATTGATCATCGGCAGTTTTTTGAATGTGGTGATTTGGCGTTACCCCATCATGCTGCGCCAACAAATGGCGGAGTTTCATGGTGAAATGCCGAGTGCGCAGTCAAAAATAAGCCTTGCGCTACCGCGTTCGCACTGCCCACATTGTCAGCAGACTATCCGCGTTCGTGACAATATTCCGCTGCTCTCCTGGTTGATGCTCAAAGGGCGCTGCCGCGACTGTCAGGCGAAAATCAGCAAGCGTTATCCGCTGGTGGAGTTATTGACGGCACTCGCTTTTTTGCTGGCGAGTCTGGTCTGGCCGGAAAGTGGATGGGCGCTGGCGGTGATGATATTATCCGCCTGGCTGATTGCCGCGAGCATCATCGACCTCGATCACCAATGGCTGCCCGATGTTTTTACTCAGGGCGTATTGTGGACGGGACTAATTGCGGCATGGGCGCAGCAGAGCCCGCTCACGCTACAAGATGCAGTCACCGGCGTCCTGGTGGGGTTTATCACTTTTTACTCTCTGCGCTGGATAGCCGGAATAGTTCTGCGTAAAGAAGCATTAGGCATGGGCGATGTATTATTGTTCGCTGCGTTAGGTAGTTGGGTGGGGCCGTTGTCGCTACCCAATGTTGCTTTAATCGCATCATGCTGCGGCCTGATATATGCCGTTATTACAAAAAGAGGATCAACCACACTGCCTTTTGGACCGTGTTTAAGTCTGGGCGGTATAGCAACAATTTATCTACAGGCATTGTTTTAATGATAACAACGTCATTATCAAAGTGACATTTTAACTCTTATTAATAACCTTAGAGATTATTTACCATGTCGATAAAACAAATGCCAGGGAGGGTATTAATATCGCTATTGTTGAGCGTTACAGGATTATTAAGTGGCTGTGCCAGCCATAATGAAAATGCCAGTTTACTGGCGAAAAAACAGGCGCAAAATATCAGCCAAAACCTGCCGATTAAATCTGCGGGATATACCTTAGTGCTGGCACAAAGTAGCGGCACGACGGTAAAAATGACCATTATCAGCGAAGCGGGGACTCAGACCACGCAGACGCCTGACGCCTTTTTAACCAGCTATCAACGACAAATGTGCGCTGACCCAACGGTGAAATTAATGATTACCGAGGGAATTAATTACAGCATAACGATTAATGATACACGTACAGGTAACCAGTATCAGCGGAAACTGGATCGTACCACCTGTGGAATAGTCAAAGCATAACGTCGGGTAGATATAAATTGGCGCGGGTTGTTTTTCGTGACGCACGAATTTATCTCATTCAATGGCTGACAAAAATTCGTCACACTCTTAACCAGAGACAATCTTTTAATACAGACAAAGAGCATCTGCGAAAAATTGTACGCGGGATGTTCTGGCTGATGCTGCTTATTATTTCTGCAAAAGTGGCGCATTCACTCTGGCGCTATTTCTCCTTTTCTGCGGAATATAAGGCTGTTTCCCCATCGGCGAATAAACCGCCCCGTGCGGATGCAAAAACGTTCGATAAAAATGACGTGCAATTAATCAGCCAGCAAAACTGGTTTGGCAAATATCAGCCCGTCGCCACGCCGGTAAAACAACCCGAACCTGTGCCTGTGGCAGAAACGCGTCTTAATGTGGTGCTGCGCGGGATTGCCTTTGGTGCCAGACCCGGCGCGGTTATTGAAGAAGGCGGTAAACAGCAGGTCTATTTGCAGGGTGAAACGCTTGGCTCGCACAACGCAGTGATTGAGGAAATCAATCGCGACCATGTGATGCTGCGCTATCAGGGAAAAATAGAGCGCCTGAGTCTGGCTGAAGAGGAGCGTTCCACCGTTGCCGTGACCAACAAAAAAGCTGTCAGTGACGAAGCAAAGCAAGCTGTTGCTGAGCCTGCTGCCAGTGCGCCAGTTGAGATCCCGACTGCCGTGCGTCAGGCACTGGCGAAAGATCCGCAGAAAATTTTTAACTATATCCAGCTTACGCCTGTGCGTAAGGAGGGGATTGTCGGTTATGCAGTGAAGCCGGGGGCAGATCGTTCTCTGTTCGATGCCAGCGGTTTCAAGGAAGGCGATATCGCCATTGCGCTAAATCAGCAGGATTTCACTGATCCACGAGCAATGATTGCTCTGATGCGGCAGTTACCTTCAATGGATTCCATTCAACTTACGGTTTTACGCAAGGGTGCGCGCCACGACATTTCCATCGCGCTGCGCTAACCGCATTTAATCCAGGAGAATCATTCATCGTGTTTTGGCGTGATATTACGTTGTCGGTCTGGCGTAAGAAGACAACTGGCCTCAAAACAAAAAAGCGTTTACTGCCGCTGGTGCTGGCAGCGGCATTATGTAGTTCACCGGTCTGGGCGGAAGAAGCCACTTTCACCGCTAATTTTAAAGATACCGACCTGAAATCGTTCATCGAAACCGTCGGCGCTAACCTTAATAAAACCATCATTATGGGGCCGGGCGTACAGGGGAAAGTGAGTATTCGCACCATGACCCCGCTCAATGAACGCCAGTATTACCAGCTATTCCTTAACCTGCTGGAAGCACAGGGGTATGCCGTCGTACCGATGGAAAACGACGTGCTGAAGGTGGTGAAATCCAGCGCTGCGAAAGTCGAGCCGCTGCCGCTGGTCGGTGAAGGCAGCGACAACTACGCGGGCGATGAAATGGTCACCAAAGTAGTGCCGGTACGTAATGTGTCGGTACGCGAGCTGGCACCGATTCTGCGCCAGATGATCGACAGCGCAGGCTCAGGCAATGTTGTTAATTACGATCCCTCCAACGTGATTATGCTCACCGGACGCGCCTCCGTTGTGGAGCGCCTGACAGAAGTGATCCAGCGCGTGGATCACGCGGGTAATCGCACCGAAGAGGTGATCCCGCTGGATAACGCCTCGGCTTCGGAAATCGCCCGCGTGCTGGAAAGCCTGACGAAAAACAGCGGCGAGAACCAGCCTGCGACGCTGAAATCTCAAATTGTCGCCGACGAACGCACCAACAGTGTGATTGTCAGTGGTGACCCGGCCACGCGGGACAAAATGCGCCGCCTGATCCGTCGGCTGGACTCAGAAATGGAACGCAGCGGCAACAGCCAGGTTTTCTATCTCAAATACAGCAAAGCCGAAGATCTGGTCGATGTGCTGAAGCAGGTCAGCGGCACGCTCACGGCGGCTAAAGAAGAGGCGGAAGGCACGGTCGGTAGCGGGCGTGAGGTTGTCTCCATCGCCGCCAGCAAACACAGTAATGCCCTGATTGTTACTGCGCCGCAGGACATCATGCAGTCGCTGCAAAGCGTGATTGAACAACTGGATATTCGCCGTGCTCAGGTGCACGTCGAGGCGTTGATCGTGGAAGTTGCCGAAGGTAGCAATATCAATTTCGGCGTGCAGTGGGCGTCGAAAGATGCCGGATTAATGCAGTTTGCTAACGGTACGCAGATCCCTATTGGCACGCTGGGGGCAGCCATTTCTCAGGCGAAACCGCAGAAAGGCTCCACGGTGATCAGTGAAAACGGCGCTACCACCATTAATCCGGATACCAACGGCGATCTCTCCACACTCGCCCAGCTTCTTTCTGGATTCAGCGGTACGGCGGTTGGCGTGGTGAAAGGCGACTGGATGGCGCTGGTGCAGGCGGTTAAAAACGACTCCAGCTCGAACGTGCTCTCCACGCCGAGCATCACCACGCTGGACAACCAGGAAGCCTTCTTCATGGTGGGCCAGGACGTTCCGGTATTAACCGGCTCTACCGTTGGCTCCAATAACAGCAATCCTTTCAATACAGTAGAAAGGAAAAAAGTCGGCATCATGCTGAAAGTCACGCCGCAGATTAACGAAGGTAACGCGGTACAGATGGTGATTGAGCAGGAAGTCTCGAAGGTGGAAGGACAGACCAGCCTCGACGTGGTGTTTGGTGAGCGCAAACTGAAAACCACCGTGCTGGCTAACGATGGTGAGCTGATTGTGCTTGGTGGTCTGATGGACGATCAGGCGGGAGAAAGCGTGGCGAAAGTGCCGCTGCTGGGCGATATCCCATTGATTGGTAACCTGTTTAAATCGACGGCGGATAAAAAAGAAAAACGTAACCTGATGGTGTTTATCCGCCCGACCATTCTGCGTGACGGTATGGCGGCAGACGGCGTGTCGCAGCGCAAATATAACTATATGCGCGCCGAACAGATCTATCGTGATGAGCAAGGTTTAAGCCTGATGCCGCACACCGCACAGCCGGTACTGCCAGCGCAAAACCAGGCCTTACCGCCGGAAGTTCGCGCGTTCCTCAATGCCGGGAGAACGCGTTAATGGTGCCTGTAGCACAGGAAACCACCGCCAACACCGTGCGTCTGCCCTACAGTTTCAGCCGTCGGTTTAGCCTGGTGGCATGGTGCGAAGCGTCGCTGGAGATCCTCCACGTTCATCCGCTATCGCTCTCTGTTTTGCAGGAGCTGCAGCGGGGGCTGAACGCGCCCTTTACGCTGCGGCAAATCGACGAAGCCGAATTTGAACAGCGGCTGAATGCGGTCTGGCAGCGGGACTCTTCCGAGGCTCGCCAACTGATGGAAGATCTCGGTTCTGCCGAGGACTTTTTTACCCTCGCGGAAGAACTGCCGGAAACGGAAGATCTGCTGGAAAGCGACGACGATGCGCCGATCATCAAACTGATCAACGCCATGCTGGCAGAGGCAATCAAAGAAGGCGCTTCGGATATCCACATTGAGACGTTTGAAAAGAGTCTGGTGATCCGTTTTCGTGTTGACGGCACATTACATGAAATGCTGCGTCCGGGGCGCAAACTGGCCTCGCTGCTGGTGTCGCGTATCAAGGTGATGGCGCGGCTGGACATTGCCGAAAAGCGCGTGCCGCAGGATGGACGTATTGCGCTGTTGCTGGGCGGCCGGGCGATTGACGTGCGTGTCTCCACCATGCCTTCTGCCTGGGGCGAGCGCGTGGTGCTGCGACTGCTGGACAAAAACCAGGCCCGCCTGACGCTGGAGCGTCTGGGGCTTAGCCAGCAACTGACCGCGCAGTTGCGCCAGCTGTTACACAAACCGCACGGCATCTTTCTGGTGACGGGGCCGACGGGTTCCGGCAAAAGCACCACGCTGTACGCCGGATTGCAGGAGCTGAACAACCATTCGCGTAACATTCTCACGGTTGAAGACCCCATCGAATACATGATTGAAGGGATCGGTCAGACACAGGTTAACACCCGCGTCGGCATGACCTTCGCCCGTGGCCTGCGCGCGATTTTGCGTCAGGACCCGGATGTGGTGATGGTCGGTGAAATCCGCGATACCGAAACCGCAGAAATCGCTGTTCAGGCATCGCTTACCGGACACCTGGTCCTTTCCACGCTGCATACCAACACGGCGGTGGGGGCGATCACGCGTTTGCAGGATATGGGCGTGGAGCCTTTCCTGCTCTCTTCCAGTCTGACGGGCGTGATGGCGCAGCGACTGGTTCGCACGCTGTGTCCCGACTGCCGCCAGCCCGCACCAGCCACTGACGAAGAAAAACGCCTGCTGGGAATTACCGACGCCCGTACCGTCACTCTGTACCATCCACAGGGCTGTCCCGCCTGTAATCACAAAGGTTTTCGCGGACGGACTGCCATCCATGAGCTGATCGTGGTGGATGCCACATTGCGTGATTTGATCCACCGTCAGGCCGGGGAGCTGGAGCTGGAACGTTATGTCCGACAACACTCTGCGGGTATCCGCAGCAACGGCATTGAGAAAGTGCTCGCCGGAGAAACCTCTCTCGATGAAGTTCTGCGGGTAACCATGGAGGCGTAATGGCACTGTTTTACTATCAGGCGCTGGAGCGTAATGGTCGCAAAACCAAAGGTATGATTGAGGCGGATTCCGCGCGTCATGCCCGCCAGTTGTTGCGCGGTAAAGAGCTTATCCCCGTGCATATTGAAGCCCGGATGAATACTTCGTCAGGGGGGATGTTGCAGCGTCGGCGGCACGCACATCGTCGCGTGGCGGCGGCAGATCTTGCGCTGTTCACGCGCCAACTGGCAACGCTGGTACAGGCAGCAATGCCGCTGGAAACCTGCTTACAGGCGGTCAGTGAGCAAAGTGAAAAACTGCATGTAAAAAGCCTCGGAATGGCGCTGCGCAGCCGGATTCAGGAAGGTTACACCCTGTCGGACAGCCTGCGCGAACATCCCCGCGTCTTTGATTCTCTGTTTTGTTCGATGGTTGCTGCCGGAGAAAAATCCGGGCATCTCGACGTGGTGCTTAATCGCCTGGCAGATTACACCGAACAGCGACAGCGCCTGAAATCACGTCTATTGCAGGCCATGCTCTATCCGCTGGTTCTGCTGGTGGTGGCAACGGGCGTAGTCACTATTTTGCTGACGGCAGTGGTGCCGAAAATCATCGAACAGTTTGATCATCTCGGACACTCGCTACCCGCCTCAACCCGCACGCTTATTGCCATGAGCGACGCGTTACAGGCCAGCGGCGTTTACTGGCTGGCGGGATTGCTGGCGCTTCTGGTGCTGGGGCAACGGCTACTTAAAAATCCTACTATGCGCCTGCGCTGGGATAAAACCGTGCTGCGTCTGCCCGTGACAGGGCGTGTTGCGCGCGGGCTGAATACGGCGCGTTTTTCCCGCACCTTAAGCATCCTCACCGCCAGCAGTGTTCCGCTACTGGAAGGTATTCAGACCGCTGCCGCTGTGTCGGCAAATCGCTATGTCGAACAACAACTACTGCTGGCGGCAGATCGCGTCCGCGAAGGAAGCAGTCTGCGCGCCGCGCTGGCGGAGTTGCGCCTGTTCCCCCCGATGATGCTGTACATGATCGCCTCCGGCGAACAGAGCGGCGAACTGGAAACCATGCTTGAGCAGGCCGCTGTTAACCAGGAACGGGAATTTGATACCCAGGTGGGGCTGGCGTTGGGGCTGTTTGAGCCTGCGCTGGTGGTGATGATGGCGGGCGTGGTGCTGTTTATTGTCATCGCCATCCTCGAGCCGATGCTGCAACTGAATAATATGGTTGGAATGTAATTTACGGAGTTATCACATGAATTCGTTATCCCGCACACAAAAACCACGGGCAGGTTTTACCCTGCTGGAAGTGATGGTGGTGATTGTTATTCTTGGCGTCCTGGCAAGTCTGGTGGTGCCTAACCTGTTGGGCAACAAAGAGAAAGCCGATCGGCAAAAAGCCATCAGCGATATCGTGGCGCTGGAAAACGCACTGGATATGTACCGACTGGATAACGGGCGTTATCCGACCACAGAACAGGGGCTTGAGGCGCTGATCCAGCAGCCAGCCAATATGGCGGACTCCCGCAACTACCGTACTGGTGGATACATTAAACGACTGCCAAAGGATCCGTGGGGCAATGATTATCAGTATCTCAGTCCGGGTGAAAAAGGGCTGTTTGATGTTTATACCCTGGGGGCGGATGGTCAGGAAAACGGGGAAGGCGCTGGCGCAGATATCGGTAACTGGAATTTGCAGGAGTTTCAGTAAGCAGTGCCTGAACGCGGATTCACACTTCTGGAAATCATGCTGGTGATTTTTCTTATCGGCCTTGCCAGTGCGGGCGTGGTACAGACTTTTGCGACCGATTCTGAATCGCCCGCGAAAAAAGCGGCGCAGGATTTTCTGACTCGCTTTGCGCAGTTTAAGGACAGGGCAGTGATCGAAGGGAAAACACTCGGTGTGCTAATCGACCCGCCTGGCTACCAGTTTATGCAGCGTCGTCAGGGGCAGTGGTCGCCCGTTTCCTCGACCCGGTTATCGGCACAGGTTACGGTGCCAAAACAGGTGCAGATGCTGTTACAACCCGGAAGTGATATCTGGCAGAAGGAGTATGCGCTGGAGCTGCAACGTCGTCGCCTGACGCTGCACGATATTGAACTGGAGCTGCAAAAAGAGGCGAAAAAGAAGACGCCGCAGATCCGTTTTTCGCCTTTTGAACCCGCCACGCCGTTTACGCTGCGCTTCTACTCGGCGGCGCAAAACGCATGTTGGGCGGTAAAACTGGCGCACGATGGCGCGTTATCCCTCAATCAATGTGATGAGAGGATGCCATGAAGCGCGGATTTACCTTGCTGGAAGTGATGCTCGCGCTGGCGATTTTTGCGCTGGCTGCCACGGCGGTGTTACAGATTGCCAGCGGTGCGCTGAGTAATCAGCAAATTCTTGAGGAAAAAACGGTAGCGGGCTGGGTGGCTGAAAACCAGACCGCGCTGCTCTACCTGATGACCCGCGAGCAGCGGGCGGTCAGGCAGCAGGGCGAGAGCGATATGGCAGGAAGCCGCTGGTACTGGCGAACCACACCGCTGAGTACAGGCAACGCGCTGCTCCAGGCGGTGGATATTGAAGTCAGCCTTCACGAAGACTTTTCGTCGGTGATTCAGTCACGACGCGCCTGGTTTAGCGCCGTGGGAGGCCAACAGTGAGAAGGACTCGCGCTGGTTTCACGTTACTGGAAATGTTGGTGGCAATTGCCATTTTTGCCTCGCTGGCACTGATGGCGCAGCAGGTGACTAACGGCGTCACGCGCGTGAATAGCGCCGTCGCCGGACACGATCAAAAACTAAACCTCATGCAGCAAACGATGAGTTTTCTGACCCACGATCTGACCCAAATGATGCCGCGTCCGGTAAGAGGCGATCAGGGCCAGCGTGAACCAGCGTTACTGGCTGGCGCTGGCGTGCTGGCGTCTGAGAGTGAAGGAATGCGTTTTGTGCGCGGCGGTGTGGTTAACCCGTTGATGCGTCTGCCGCGCAGTAATCTGCTCACCGTCGGTTACCGCATTCATGACGGTTATCTCGAACGGTTAGCCTGGCCGCTGACCGATGCCGCAGGCAGCGTGAAGCCGACAATGCAAAAGTTGATTCCGGCCGATTCGCTCCGTTTGCAGTTCTACGACGGCACGCGCTGGCAGGAGAGCTGGTCGTCAGTACAGGCGATCCCTGTGGCGGTACGCATGACCCTGCATTCGCCGCAATGGGGCGAGATTGAACGCATCTGGTTGTTACGCGGGCCGCAATAATCATGATCACCTCACCACCAAAACGCGGAATGGCACTGGTTGTGGTGCTGGTATTGCTGGCAGTTATGATGCTGGTAACCATCACGCTTTCCGGGCGGATGCAGCAGCAACTGGGAAGAACGCGCAGCCAGCAGGAGTACCAGCAGGCGCTGTGGTACAGCGCCAGTGCAGAAAGCCTGGCGTTGAGCGCGCTCAGTCTGAGCCTGAAAAATGAAAAGCGCGTGCATCTGGCACAACCGTGGGCTTCCGGCCCTCGTTTTTTCCCACTGCCGCAGGGGCAAATCGCCGTCACTCTGCGTGACGCACAGGCCTGCTTTAACCTGAATGCCCTCGCTCAGCCCACAACGGCGTCGCGTCCGCTCGCGGTACAACAACTGATTGCCCTGATCACGCGCCTGGATGTGCCTGCTTATCGGGCCGAACTGATAGCCGAAAGCCTGTGGGAGTTTATTGATGAAGACCGCAGCGTGCAGACGCGTCTGGGCCGTGAAGACAGCGAATATCTCGCCCGCTCGGTGCCTTTCTACGCCGCCAATCAACCGCTGGCCGATATCAGCGAGATGCGCGTGGTGCAGGGAATGGACGCCGGGCTTTATCAAAAACTGAAACCGCTGGTCTGTGCGCTGCCGATGACCCGCCAGCAAATCAACATCAATACTTTAGACGTCACGCAAAGTGTGATTCTTGAGGCGCTGTTTGACCCGTGGTTAAGCCCTGTTCAGGCGCGGGCGTTATTACAACAACGTCCGGCGAAGGGCTGGGAAGATGTCGATCAGTTTCTTGCACAGCCGCTACTTGCTGACGTCGATGAGCGTACTAAAAAACAGCTAAAAACCGTCCTGAGCGTGGACAGCAATTACTTCTGGCTGCGTTCAGATATCACCGTGAATGAGATTGAACTGACGATGAACTCGTTAATTGTCCGCATGGGCCCACAACACTTTTCGGTTCTCTGGCATCAGACAGGAGAAAGTGAGTGAGTTCCATCCTTGAGATTTTTTTCCCGCTTTGCGCCGCTGATCCCATCCATTGGCAGCGCCGTACACCCGATGTGGAGCACGGTATCTGGTCTGACGTTGCTAACGAACAGCTCCAGCAATGGCTGCAAACTGATGCGATTCGACTCTACATTCCCGGCGAATGGATCAGCGTCTGGCAGGTTGAACTGCCTGTTGTCGCCCGCAAGCAGATACCGACTATTCTGCCCGCCTTACTGGAAGAAGAGCTGAACCAGGATATCGATGAACTGCATTTCGCCCCGTTGAAAATCGACCAGCAACTGGCAACCGTAGCAGTGATTCACCAACAGCATATGCGCAACATTGCGCAGTGGTTGCAGGAAAACGGCATCACCCGCGCTACCGTCGCGCCGGACTGGATGTCCATTCCTTGTGGGTTTATGGCTGGCGATGCGCAACGGGTTATCTGCCGCATCGATGAATGCCGGGGATGGAGCGCCGGGCTGGCGCTGGCTCCGGTCATGTTCCGCGCCCAGCTCAATGAGCAGGATTTACCGCTTTCGCTAACCGTAGTCGGCATTGCACCGGAAAAGCTATCAGCATGGGCTGGCGCAGACGCTGAACGCCTGACCGTTACAGCTCTGCCCGCCGTTACCACTTATGGCGAACCGGAAGGGAACCTGCTGACAGGGCCGTGGCAGCCTCGCGTCAGCTACCGAAAACAGTGGGCGCGCTGGCGGGTGATGATTCTGCCGATATTGCTGATTCTGGTTGCGCTGGCAGTGGAGCGGGGCGTGACGTTATGGAGCGTCAGCGAACAGGTGGCGCAAAGCCGCACCCAGGCGGAGGAACAGTTCTTAACGTTGTTCCCGGAGCAGAAGCGGATTGTGAATTTACGCTCTCAGGTGACGATGGCGCTGAAAAAATATCGCCCACAGGCCGACGATACCCGGCTGCTCGCCGAGTTGTCAGCGATAGCCAGCACCCTGAAATCAGCGTCACTTTCCGACATCGAAATGCGTGGTTTCACCTTTGATCAAAAACGCCAGACGCTTCACCTCCAGTTGCGGGCCGCGAACTTTGCCAGCTTCGACAAACTGCGTAGCGCACTGGCAACCGATTATGTTGTGCAGCAGGACGCGTTACAGAAAGAGGGTGATGCGGTTTCCGGCGGCGTAACGTTGCGGAGGAAATAACATGTTACGCGATAAATTTATTCACTATTTTCAGCAATGGCGTGAACGCCAGTTAAGCCGTGGCGAACACTGGCTGGCACAACACCTGGCGGGGCGTTCTCCGCGTGAAAAGGGCATGTTACTGGCAGCGGTGGTGTTCCTGTTTAGCGTCGGATATTACGTCCTCATCTGGCAGCCTTTGAGCGAACGGATTGAGCAACAGGAGACAATATTGCAGCAGCTGGTGGCGATGAACACCCGACTGAAGAGCGCCGCGCCGGATATTATTGCGGCGCGAAAATCCGCCACAACAACGCCTGCGCAGGTATCGCGGGTTATCAGTGACAGTGCTTCCGCGCACTCGGTAGTCATCAGGCGGATAGCCGAGCGTGGGGAGAATATTCAGGTCTGGATAGAACCTGTGGTGTTTAATGACCTGCTGAAATGGTTAAACGCACTGGATGAAAAATATGCGCTGCGGGTGACACAAATTGATGTCAGTGCTGCTGAGAAGCCTGGGATGGTGAATGTGCAGCGGCTGGAGTTTGGACGGGGGTAAAGTATCAGGAGATTAATATCAATAAAATTACTCTCGTTAACGTGGCGAGAGTAATTCCCCCAGACTTTATAAGCTAATTTTTTTCGTGAAGGTTATTGTCAGATCCAAAAGCAAAAACCCGCCTTGTGGGCGGGTTCTTAAGAATTAGTGGTGCCGGACTCGGAATCGAAGGTTGCCTCTATCATATTGATATAAATCTGATTTGTTTGGTTTGATTAAAAATGTACCCTCATTTGTACCCGCAGTCCCTTTTGATATTGAAAGGGAATCACACTCGGGATCAGGCTGAGAGCACAGAAAGAAATTGCCTGGCTATTATATCGTTAATTCTGTCAATCAGTTCCAGCCTTTTGAAAGTGATGTGTGCAGAGCCCTTCTTAAAATATTTAATGATGAACATCTCGTCTTCATAGCGCTCTTTACCCTGAACGGACTGGATGTGACCATCCAGACGAATAGTGATGTTTTCCCGGTTGTCGGGGATTGGTTTGCCGCTGAACAGATGTAGCATTCTTTCCATGTCGGCGAGTCGGTCAGTCTGTTGCCCGGTGATAAGATGACATCCCCACCGGTCCCATCTCACCAGATTGTTGATAATGATTTTACTTCCAAATTTACAGGGAGAGTTGGTTTTATAATTCCAGCTCAGTTCCCTGAAGACGTTAATCACTCCCCGCTTAAACACCTCATCCTTGTTCTGGTGCAGTTGTTCAAATGTGCTCAGAATGTTCGCTTCGCTGATTTCCGGAAAATTATCGTACTCCAGTGACCGGTACCATGTATCACGGGCCTGCGTATCCATTAATGACAGCATCCCGGAATGTTGCATCAGGTCACGCCAGATTTCGCGATCAAGATTCCGGGTAATGGCTTTCATTGCTGCTTCTGGTGTCTCCATCAGCCAGGAACCGCAGCGAAAATCCTGTTTCATGGCCCAGTCCGGGGCAGTTTTACCTCCGATGCTTTCCGTCAGCACCGAGATTTCAGCCAGTTGTCGGATAAGTGTGTCGATTTGCAACAGTGTACTCTTTCGTACAGCCAGAATGTGGCGAATGCTGGTTGAGCAGATAACGTCCGTATGCCCGTTGACCACTTCCGGACGGGAGATTGTGATATCTGACATAATCGATATTCCTTTTTGCAGATAAATGAAAATGCCAGCCCTGTTCAGGCTGGCGTCAGAGGAATGAAGTCTGGTGAGTGAGCTTCACCGGTTCTGGTGCTGAAGCTGCAGATGGCGCAGGGTACGGATATCCTCCCTCGCCTGTTCAATGCAGGGCAGCAGTGCTGCCGAATCCGTTTTATCCTCATCGTTGTCAAAGATAATTCCCGGTTCGCAGTCGATATTGTCCTGCAGCCACGCAATCAGAATATCCAGTGCTGTTTCCGTGGTTAATGATTTCATGTTGTTCCTGGTTACCAGTTGAAAGTGGGTAAACCCGGCAGGCATTCAGCGCTGGCATCCAGATGAATGAGACTGACGCCATAACGTCGGGTAAGTGTGACAACCAGACGACGGAACGTTTTTGACAGGCCCAGGCGCTTAAGCCGCAGAACCGGGTATGACCACGCATCGGTACGTAACAGATATCCGCTACCTGTGAAATGAATCCATTCCGATTCACCAACGTCACTGGTCTGATGCGACAGCGAGTACAGCCAGGCGTTGTCCTTTGCCGTGATATGCGCGGTACTGCAGCGTATGCCGGTAAGGGCAGCAAATGGTGGCATGCAGTCTGCTGAGGTCCGGTCAGATTCATCAACAACACGAAGCGAGTAGCCGTTATCGCAGACCATGTTAATCAGTTCAGCGAGATTAACACCATCAATGTCAACGACAATTCGCCCCATATTCAGTGCCTGTACGTTAACGCTGTCGGCTTCCGGTGTCAGGGCCAGTTTCATCATTTCGCCTCCGGATACTTACCCAGGGTAATGTTATTTACCGTTCTGTAATTGTCGCGGGTCATCAGGCCGGTCGCCCTGCGAGCCCGGAGGATATCGATGCTGTTTATTAACTGAGAACGGGTACAGGCACTGAATTCCGGCTGGTCGGTACGCACCAGTTCGTATTTTTCAACAAGAAAGTTCACTGCATCGCACAGTGAAATGCCGGCCTCAATATGCTGCTCAATCACACGTTCATCAGCGAACGGAGTGTCATTCAGCGTGAGGCCGTAGTGCTGGTCCAGCAGTCGGGCGAGCAGTGTCTGCCAGATGGTGACGGGAGACGGGCAACGCGATGCCTCCCGTACGTGTGTGTCAGGTAATGTTTTCATCTTAAGTTCTCTGTAACTGGTAGTGCTAAAGGTGAGAGCTTCGGGGTTATGAGGTGGTTGCGGGTGCCGGTGTCGGATAAACAGTCAGATAAACGTAACCACAGGAGCCGAGGGTGTCGGCTTCGCAGGTCAGCCCTTTTGCATACAGCGTGACGGTATGCTGATGTCGGGGATTCAGTTCACCGCTGGTGAGCATGAGTTCCAGTTGTTTCATCAGCAGCGGAAAGGCCTGGTCCAGATGGTATGCATCTGCGTCGCTGAAGCGGCCTCTGATACCGGCGCGGTCGGCAAGGTAATGCAGGCGGTTACCCTCCTGCACCAGACGGGCGCCAAAACAGGGCCTCACTGTGCAGGGAAGCCCCCACCAGGGGCGGTCGTGATTGTCGTCGGGATGAGTTATCCCGGAGAGTGTGTCTGACACGATAAAATCCTCTCTGAAAAGTGGTTAAGAATGGTTTAACGATGACAGGTCAGCCGGCGCGCTGACCGGTTTCGGTGAAGATGTATGCATTGATGAGAATGGCCTCATCCACAGCGGCGTCTAAAGTCATCTGGTCGTACTCGTTTCCCGGGTGACGGAACATCAGTTCAGGGTGACACTCATCAGCCGGACATACGGGCCAAAACTGTCCTTACGGCGTTCAGCAAACACGGCCAGCACACCGGGAATATCCTGCACTTCACGACCGGTATACGCTTCAGCACTGCCGTGCCAGCGGTATTTACCGGTACAGAACGGAAAAAGACGGGATGTCGGATGTTGTTGGTGAATACGCATGGCTTCACCACGGGTGATAATTTTCATAATGGGATACCTCTGAAGACAGAAGATAAAAGTGAAAACAGGTGTGATGTGGTTGTGACGGGTTAAAGCAGACCATGTTCGGCAAAGGAGAAAACCTGGTTGCCACCGACTATCAGATGGTCCGGCACCCGGATATCCACCAGGCCCAGTGCCTGTACCAGACGTTCCGTGATAAGGCAGTCTGCCTTGCTGGGTGTGACTTCACCGGACGGGTGATTGTGTGCCAGCACCACGGCAGCGGCATTGTGATACAGGGCGCGTTTAATCACTTCCCGGGGATGGACTTCCGTGCGGTTGATGGTACCGGTGAAGAGGGTTTCACCGGCAATCAGCTGATTCTGGTTGTTCAGATACAGCACCCGGAACTCTTCACGCTCCAGTCCCGCCATGTTCAGAATCAGCCATTCCCGTGCCGCACGGGTGGAGGTGAAGGCCACGCCGGGTTCATGAAGATGGCGGTCCAGGGTTTTCAGGGCCCGCAGAATGAGACTGCGCTCGCCGGGCGTCATCTCTCCGGGCAGAAAGGAAAGCTGTTGCATGGTCCCGCTCCTGCTCAGTCGATGATACGCATAATGGCACTGCATTCCGGATGCTGCAGGGCGTAATCCCGCAGACGGTAATAGTGGACCGTCATGGCATAATTCTCCGTACGACAGGCATGATGGCTGTACGTCATCAGACAGGCGGCAATACCGGCGGCTTCCGGGCTCATTTCAGCGCGGTTACCGTTCATGGCATTGAACAGTACCCATGTTTCGTCATCATCGTCATCCGGTTCGGGTGCCATAAATGCCCCGCCGTTGTTCAGGGTGTACAGATTCCAGATACTACCGCAGTAGTTTTCGCACAGACGGTCCATCCAGCCGAAGACACGGGGCTCCAGGGTCACCCACTGTGGAATGAGGCCAAAATGCTGCGGCCAGAAGCTGATGCGCTGTTCGTCAGGGACTATGGTGGCAACCAGCTGAGGCTGGTCATTCCCTGATGCAGCGGTTACGGAAACAGAAGGAGTGGTGGAATTATGCGAGACGGTTGTCATGAGATTATTCCTTATAAAAAGTAAATGAATGGAAGAAACCCCGGGGGAAGGGACAGACGTGAGTCAGAACTGCGCTTTCAGGGAAAAGGCATCAGCACATGCTCTCCAGCAGCGTTTCAGCCATCACCCACAATGCGCGATTGAGCTTAATGTCGGTGTCGATGCTGTGAATGGCACGGGTATGGATACGTTTCCCTCTGGCACTGCGACCGGAAATTCCGCCTTTCAGCATATTCTCCTGAATGGTCTGATAAGCACTCCACAGGTCCTTACCGTAATCCTCCCGGCGTCGTGGTGTCAGAATGTCGGCGGTGGTGACGGGCTGATGTTCGTCACCATAACGGTAAGTCAGTGCCGCCTGTGCCAGCGCCTGGCGTGTCGGTGGCGGCAGAATCAGCGACTGCATGGCATCACGCTTTTCCTCTATCCGGTCAAACACGCCCACCACCTCGTAAGCCCCTTCGATAACTTTCTCCACCACATTCCCCCGGTGTGGAACACGCAATTCTCCCAGAGACTGACCGCAGACCAGTCCATTGGTACAAATGGCACGAAAATATCCGGGTAACATCTGGTAGCTGGATGAACCGTCATGGGAGTTGAGCAGAATAATTTCAGGGACATGCTGACCGGTTATCTGTCCGGCCCGCCGCAGACGCAGCATGTGTTTTGTGTATTCCCGGCGGCTCTGGTCGCGCACGCGGGTCTGGCAGGCAAAGAACGGCTGAAAGCCTTCCTGCTGCAGATTTTCCAGGACGGTGATAGTGGGAATGTACGCATAGTGTTCACTGCGGGAGGTATGTCGGTTTTCCCCAAAAATACTCGGTACATGGCGCATCAGTTCTTCGTGTGTCAGCGGACGATCACGACGTATCTGGTTCGCATAACCAAAACGACTGGCTAATCGCATTATTTGCTCCTTATGAATGATTAAGCGATATAAATGAAAAAGCCGCGTCTCCCGGAGAAGACGCGGCCTGATGGGTGAAATGAATGAGGTTTATTGTCTGAGAAGCCCTTCACTGGCGAACCACGTATTAAGCTGTATTCCTGCATCGCCAGTGCAACTGACCTTCAGCATTGCGGATAACCCGCCGGAAATATGTTCACTGGTTGTTTTTGTATCTTCCCCCAAAATTAAATAAATTCATCTTAACCATCACCCAGATAATATATATCTGAAAATATTTTCAATAACACCAGACAGGAAAAACACCACCACAGGCGGTGGCGTTTCTTTGGGGCGTCTTTATTTAATCCGGGCCATCGCGTTTCTCAGTGCCGAATCTGCCTCTTCCGTTATCTCCAGACTTTTCTGCAACACCGTTTCTGACCGGGGCAGTGCCTGACGTGCTGCCAGCGGTTTCCGGATATGCTCCATCGTCAGCATCGTGTCCTCGTAGCCCTGCTGACGCCAGGCGTCGGTATGTGCCGACATGAAACTGAGCAGACCGCCGCTGTTGCCACCATCACCTGCATGTTTCAGCCTTTTCCGGGGACGGATCTCAAGGATCGTGGTGTCGGGAAAAGCCCGACGATCCCATAAAGAACCGTCACTCAGATGCGACACAATCACAATATTGCATCCGGCATCCACCAGTGGCGTCACGGGAGTATTCCCCTGCCTGTTTCGCCATCCGCCCATCCCACCATCACCGTACATTGTTCCCTGAATCTCGCGGGGACGGAACAGCAGGGGCAGCGCGGCTGACGCCAGTAAGGCTTCTTTCTGTTGCCCGTGGGGCAGACTCTGGATATGCTGAAAAACGGCGTTTTTCGTGGTTCCGACACCCAGTTCAGCACGAATGCAGTCAATAATATCCTGCATGCCCCCTTCTGTGGGGTACAGCGACACATACAGCGGTAGCCCGTCTGCCAGAGCATCAGTATCAAGATAATGATCCATCAGCGCTGTCAGAGGCTCATCTGACAACAACGGCTGAGTCATCAGATTGTCAAAACCGTTGATTGTCGATATATGGCGAAGAAGCGTCGTAAGCAGTACTCCTGCACGTCCGGGGATCTGGCAGAGGTTCATTGCCTGGAACAATTTTTTCAGCAATGAAAAGTAAACCGATCGGTTTACCGACAGAACCTGATTCTCTCCCAGATGCTTCCAGAGAGCCTCCAGGCGTGCGGCGGCTTCTGACAGATCGGGAGAGGCCGCGATAATGGCACCATTGAGAGCCCCGATACTGGCTCCTGAGACCATACTGATCTGTGCGCCGCACTCTGCCAGAGCCTTAACCACACCTGCCTGATAAGCGCCCACCGCCCCGCCACCGGACAGCACCAGCCCCGTTTTCATTTCTGTACTCATGCAGCCCCCTTCTGAAATATTTCATCGACCATACTTTCAGAGAGGCGTTCTGCAGAGCAGAGGCGAGGCATGCGAACCGGTAAGTGTTCTGCAGCCTGCGTGGTTGACCAGATCACCGGATGCTGCTCTTCACTGCACCAGTCTCCCAGCCAGTTAATCGCGTCATGCCACTCGTTATCTGCCTGCTCCCGGCCCTGACCACCAAGCCAGTCCAGAGTGTTCAGACGCACGGTTGCACTACCGCCACTCTCCTGTGCCATCTGCGTTAATGCTTTATGTCTGAGAATATCCAGTAGCTGGTTAACCTGGCCTGTTTCGCCCTGACGTATCACATCACCAAACGCGCCCCAGCGAAGCTCTTCAAGTGCCACATAACAACGTCCGGCAGGGGAAAATGACGCGTATCGCCCGGCGCTCCACCATGAGAATATCTGCTCAAGATGTAACTGCGCCCGCTGAACCTGGTCAACACGGTGGAGTTTTTCTTCAAGATGATTCAGTTTATGGTGAACCTGATCGGCCAGGATGAGTAACTGCTCCCGTGTATCTGCGGAATAATGCGCCAGCCTGGCAGTATCACTGACCAGTGAACTGACCCTGTCGTTTACCCGGGTAATCGCGTAGTTTGTGGTGGCAAGTGACGTTGTCAGTTCCGTCAGCCAGCGCAGGGACGCCTCAACGCCCTGTGCAAGCGAAGCATTGATGGCATTCTGCCGTGCAGCGCCTTCGCCGGTCAGTCCCTCTTTTAAACGCCGGAAGAACGTGCGCTCTCCGGCCGTGCGGATATGCTCCTGTGCAACATCGATTCCGTTTGCGAAATCAACCACAAATTTTTCAGGAAGACAGGTGAGTACCTGACATACCCGGTTATCAGCAATTTGTTGAATAAATGGTGAAGTCACAGCATTGTCTCCAGCTCTTCCCTCAGCGCCTTACTGTCAGTAATGAGCTCAGGAACCCTTTCATTTAATGCCTGAAGTCGCCTGGTAAGCCGTTCCTGTGCCTGCTGATTGCGTTTATGATCTTCAGAGCTCTGAATCAGCGTGTTACGCAGTTGTTCAACTTTCTCCCTGAATGCGCAGAAAAAGGCATCGATTTCCTGGCGGACGGGCTGGTTAATATCCTGCTCAATGGATGCCTGCAACTCCCCGAAATATGCCCGGGTCAGTGACATCACTTCCTTCCTGACCTTGTTCATATTGATCACGCTGCGGCTCACATCCACACTGTACTCTTTCCAGCCCCAGTCACTGGTGTTTGCCCAGCGACAAAGCGTACCCCAGACACCCTCCTGTCGACGGCGACGGGTTACTGTCTCCGTTCTTTCCTCCATAAGCGCACTCAGATTTGTTTTTACCGCGAGCCGGGTCTGTAACTGGCTGACTGCCGGGAAACTGATTTTTACAGTGAAGCCCTCATCCTCCAGTCGGGCATTGATGCGTCCGGCGATCTTTTCTGTGGCATACAGGGCCGTACCACGAAAACCTGTTTCAATCCCCCTGACGATTTTTTCCAGTTCGGGCCGAAACTGTGCCTCAGCCTCACGGTGCAGGCTGGTCACGGTCGATTCGATTTGCGTCATCAGTTCAAGGGCTGCCCTGCGATCACTGAATTTTATTTCGGGGCTGTCCGGATCAAAGTCCCGCATCCTGTCATGCTGATTTCCGGTTCCGAAAATATCGTGAAAGAAAGCGAATGCGTTTCTCTCCCGGGGCTGCGCTGAATTTTCTTCCTCCAGCATTTGCTGTTCTTTGCGTTTACCGCTTCTGAAATAGTCGTTCAGCTCCTCCTCCAGTGAGGCACAGACCTTCGTCAGTAATTCCCCGGTTTTGGTATTGATGTCCTCCATGGCCATTCTGACATCACCGGTCACCTGATTCTGACATTCCTCAATCTCCTGGATATCCGCCAGCAGGCTGGTAATATGCGCCTGCAGTGACTGAATGCTTTGCTGCAGCCCCTGATGACGTAATGACAGATATTCGCTGACATTTTCTGCATTCTGCATCAGTTTTGCGGCAGCAGAGTCAACCGCCAGTGCCGCCGCTCTGGAATGGGAGCTCTGTATGACTTCCGTTATCAGTTGATCGATCAGAGATATATTCCAGAGTTTTTCTGCCTTTTTATTTACCTTAGTGCTGTCTTTCCAGTCGTCCTCTTCCACCATAGGTCCGAAAGCTTCCCTGACAAAATCATTGACCCAGGCTTCATCAACCGGAAGCGCACCGTTTTTTCGTAACTCATGAAGCGCACGGTTAGCCAGGTACGCCTGACGTGATGAGCCGGGATAAACGCGGGAGGCGTGCAGCACATCGCTGTTCAGCATTGCCGGTACTTTCTGGCGTACGGCATCTGCTCCATCGCCATTGCGGTCTTTTTCATCAAATTTATTGACCAGCACAAACAGGCGGCCGGCTGATACGTCAGCAATGGCATTAAGCTCTTTACGAACCTCCTCATCGGCTTTCGAGTTCAACTGGGTGTAGTCCATCACCGCCAGCACCGCAGAGGCTTTCTGCAGTTGATCCCGCATCATCACTTCCATCTGCGGTTGCCCGGCTTCATTAGGGCCTGGGGTATCCAGCAGTGTGAGTGTTCCCTGGCATTCATCCATCCCCACCAGATGGCTGAACTCCACGTCGATCACCGGCAGTTTCTGCACTTCTGCATATTCGTCAAAAGGAAATTCAGACCCCATTGCCGCAGCAAGACGAACCAGATCGTTTAACGATTCCAGTCCGGTAAAGATTTCCTCCTCCCCGTGGTATTCATTTTTGAGCCAGCTATCATCCGCCAGAATATCCAGCAGTTCGCGGGTATCCCCGGTTTGCTGCAGGGTCTGTGCGACTTGCTGGCCTTCAGACGTGGCGATCTTTTCTTTCAGTGTGATTAATAAATTGCAAACGGGCTGAATATGTTCCAGGTGGAGGAGCGGTTCCGTTTTTCCGGGAACGTGGCGGATCAATGTCGGTACTGAGGTCATGGGACGATTACGGTTGGGGAGAATTTCCTTTCCCACAATGGCGTTGATGGTGGTTGATTTGCCCGCCTTCATCGTGCCGACCACAGCAAGCACCATCTCCCTGCGGGCGGTTTTGATTTGTTCGCCCTCCAGCTCCTCAATTCTTTTCAGCGCTTTCCGTTTATCAAAAAGCAGTCCGTTTTCATTCTTACCGTCCAATAACACATCCGGCTCATCAACCATTTGCCGGAGCAGGTTAATGTTCAGGTGCAAAAGCCGGTCGGCTTCATCACAAAGCAGGGCGATGTTCTTTTCGTGCATCATTCACCTTTATAAATTCAATAATTCAGAACTGTGGTGAACAGCAATGAGCGTCCTTTCTCATTACTGCATGAATTTCCCTGAAATCGTATTTCCTGGATACCGTATAATCAGAAAGTCATATTCAGTGTGGCCTGACCGTTATAACCTTCAGCGCTGCTACCGCTGACGCTGTGGACATAACCGGCCTGAACGCCCAGGGTGATAGTTTCCCGGACACGGGCTTCCAGTCCGGCCTGCAGGTCCAGTGACGTGCCATTCCGGGACGGTGAGAACGTCATGTTACTGCCGGCGGCGGCTGTACCCATGCTCATGTCTCCCCGGGAGCTGAAGGTGCGGATAACAGAAGGCTGTACCCACCAGTTCACCGGCAGTTCACTCACACTGTGTTTTGCACTGTCGCGCAGGGTGTCACGGGATGAGGTGCCTTCACCAAAGGTCATATCGTTGTGGCTGCCCAGACGGAAACCGGCACGCACATGTTGTGCACTGCCATGCCCGAACTTCACATAACCGGCGTTATCCTGGCCGTCATCCAGGGAGAGTCCCTGCCAGGTGTACTGCAGTTGTGGCTCCAGCATCAGATTGTCAGTGATACTGAAGGGCAGACCGGTTTCCAGTGAGCCCAGCCAGCCCCGGCCCCGGGCGCGGAAGTCGTTATTGTCCGATGACGCTTTCATGCTGTGGCGGGTTCCCTGGGCCACAATGTCAGCCCACAGGCCGGAGGCGTTGTGTATCAGATTCAGGTATCCACCCAGGCTGCCGGCATCATCCCGGACCGTGCCGGCACGGGAGCCGTCATCATCCTTAACATCAGCGGAAGAATGGCCTGCAGCACCATATACCCCCGCGGTCACAGACATACCGGCAACCTCTGTTCTCATCAGGTCACCCTCCAGACGGACGAAGCCATAGCTGCCGCTGCTTTCCGGCGTGGCCCCACGGGCAATACCGCCATTGTTATCGTGACCGAGATGACCGCCCTGAAGGCTGAGACGGACGCTGTTGTTTTCACCATTTACACCGGTCTGATGGCTGCGGGAGCCTGCCACAATCCGGTCATAGTCCATTGCCTGTGTCAGCATGGAGGCATACAGGGGGACTTCTGCACGATAAGCATTTTCACTGCGCAGATACCAGCTCTCATCACTGTCCCGGTTGAGGGAGTAGTTAAAGGCACCGGCCTGCAGCCTGTTCCCCTGGACAAAGGCCCCTTCCTCCGTGGTGGCACCGTTAATGGCTTCCACCACCTGAATACCCTTACCGCTGGTCGCCAGCCCCGACGCACTGTTGCCGGCGTTCACCAGGTTCAGGATGGTTTTTCCGGTTGCCCTGCCACCGTCAATGACCAGTCTGTCAGCATTGTTCTGTGCCATATCCGGGCGTACACGCAGGCTGATGGTGCCATTCTGCCCATTCAGGTTTTTCACTTTCAGGGTTGCCGGTACGAACTTCCCTGTGCGGGTGGAGGTGAAATGAATCTGTCCGGCATGGCTGAGGTCATCCACCACCGACTGCACCGTGGCGTTATCGGGGATATTCCAGGTGGCACCGGAGGCGAGAGTGACATTCGTGGGGTCAATGGCACCGTTCAGCACAGTGCTGCCGGTCAGCTTCAGGGCTGTACCGCGCAGAGCAATGACATCCGTGGTGACGGTACTGTCGTTCAGTGTCAGCGTGCCTTCATTCAGGTTGACGGCTTTCTGGGTGAGTGTGGTGTTGCTGACAGTGAGTGTGCCACTTCCTGATTTTTCCACGCTGCCGTTACCGGTGAGAGAGCCTCCCTGCAGGAGTGCATCGCCTTCACGGATGGTCAGGGTATCGTTATTCACCGTTTTCCCGGAAAGGGTGAGCGTGGCGCCGTTATTCAGCGTGGTGGTACCTTCCAGGGTTCCGCCATGTGCTGTCAGTTGTCCGCCATTCACCGTGGTATCCCTGGTGCTGTCACCTTCCTGCAGAGTGAATACACTCCCGGCCCCCAGAGTAAGCCCTGCAGCTCTGCCATCACCGATGCTGAACATGCCACCATCATCATAGTGACCGCTGATACTGGCTCCCGAGTCAGCGAGAAGCACACTTCCTGCACGCATGGAGACGGTGGTGGCTGTGCCACCACTGCGGACATCCAGGGTACCCCCCTCATCCACATGTGTGTTTGTGGCGGTATGGCCGCTCAGTACATCCAGACATCCGCCATTTTCCAGAACGACGTTATCTGCCATGCCATTTTCCACGGAGAAATTCCCCAGACGGTTGCTGCCGGTGACGGTTGCCGCCGTACTGGTGACCAGTGCGCCGCCCTGCTTCAGGGTGACATTCGTGGCTGTACCACCGGCGTTCACCTGCAGTTTGCCTTTCTGGTTAACGGTGGTGAAATCCGCCAGACCACCTTCCTTGATAATCTGCCAGCCGTCACTGTTTACAACAGTGCCAGACGCCGTACCGCCGTTGTGCACATACTGGTACCCCCCATTCAGCGTGGTATCCAGTGCGTGACCATGTACAGTCTGGTCGCCGCCGGCATAAACCACAGTGGTATTTGCCGTTACTTCAGCAGTCACAATCTGACGACCATTTTTATTGATGGTTGTGCGTACGGCATCTCCGTAGACGGTCTGCCCGGTATCACCATTTTCCGCATCCGGTCCCCCTTCCGCGCCGGTATTCACAACCGTGTCGGTTGCCACTGCGCCGGATTTGACGGCCTGCCAGCCCTTCTCATTAATGACAGTACCCGTTGCAATCCCGCCTTCATGTACCCACTGCTCACCGCCGTTCAGAGTGGTATTCACTGCCTGCCCCTGAAGGCTCTGTCCGCCTCCGGCACTGATAACCGTGTCTGAAACGCTTCCTCCGGCATTCACTCTCTGAAGACCACCACCGGTGACAGTAGTGTTGTTGGCGATACCGCCATTTTGTATCCATTGTCCGCCGGTATTGGCCTCGTTATCCGGCCCATACTCCAGACCGGTACTGATGGTCATTCCGTTGGCCGTACCGAGGACAATCTGGTTGTCATGATTTGTCAGTGTTCCGCCGTTCACGGTTTCTCCCGCCTGTACAACCGTGTCAGCAGCCAGTGCCGGGACTGACGTGACAGCAGCAAGAGACAGAGCAACCGCCACACCGGCGCCTTTTCCCCGTGAGCGTGCCAGTTCGGAGGCCACCACCAGGGTGCCCGTAATGTGATTCCATACCAGCCTGTAGCTGGTGTTCAGATGTCGTTTCATCAGCTTTTCCTTACAGAGGGTGAATAAAAAAGCCGGTACCCACAAATGTGGATACCGGCAGGTACAAAACAGCATGGTCAGATAAAGTGGTTTTTCCCGGACATAAATGCTTCCCCTCTCTCATCCGCCAGAGAAGTATCAGTCCGTTGTGTGCAATTCCGTTCTGCATGATGAAGAGATTCAGCTGCATTTTCGCAGACCATTAACCACTATAAACGATCGATAGTAACGATCGATACCTGTTTTATCGATCGTTTTATTCTATTAACGGCAAGGCAGTCACGCAAGAGAAAGAGGTGGGTCTGAGGTGTTTGTGTCATGTTTTCAGTTGGTTAACGCAATGTAATCAGGCATTTCCCCTGGCAGAGTGTTCAGAAGAAAATCCAGTTCCATACAGCGCGGGCAACAGAGACCACCGAGTCACGGACGGCACGCAGAACCGCGCGTGCAACAGAGGCAATACAGACGCTCTCCGCCGTGTCAAATATCCGGTCCACCGCACCGGTAAACTGTTCACGGGCCTGAGACCGGACAGATTCCGTGCACAGCTCGTCCTACAGGCGGGTCATCAGGGGACTGGCGGCATGGTCGGGAAGCGCTGTCATGAGCGCACTGACCAGCGTATCCAGTTCCCAGCCGGTGCGGGCCGATACGGCCACAACCGGATGTACGGGCCGGAACAGACGGAATACCGCCTCCGTTTTCTCCCGAATGTTCTGTGCCTGTACGGGAGAAGGCTGAATACCGGCCATATCCCATTCATGGCAGGGCTCCGTTTTGTCGGCCTGTGTCACCACAAACAGCACCTGCTGATGTCCCTGGTGCAGGATGTGTCGCCAGAAATACTCATCTACAGACAGGGCCCGGTCATCGGCTTTAATCAGCCACAGTACCAGGTCCAGTTCAGGCAGAATGTCACGGTACAGGGCTTCATACTCTGCATCCCTGTCCCGGCTCTCGCCCACCCCGGGCAGGTCAGTGATAACCATGTTGTGACCATGGCCACTCAGACGGAAGCGCCGCACTTCCCGGGTGCCGGCGTGAACATCACTGACCGGGGTGACCTCCCCCTGAAACAGTGCATTACAGAGTGAGGATTTACCGGCCCCGCTTTTCCCCATAATGCCAATCACGGGTTCGTGACTGGTGAGTTTGCGCAGATGTTCCAGGATGTGACGGGAAAGTGAGTAAGGCAGGGAGGAGAGCGGTTTTTCAATTGCCTCAATGGCATCAGACGGATTCATACATGTATTCCCGGTGAAAAAAGACAAAACCCCCGCACACCGGAAAGGTGGCGGGGGACTCACGGAGATAATATATGTCTGAAATTATCTGGAATGTCGGTACCTTTTATACTCTTCAACAATCAGGTCATGCAGCATTTCGCCGGTACTGAGTCTTCTGACCCTCGATAATTCTTTGAGCTGCGCCCTGGTTTCTACGTCAAGAAAAAACTGTACATTGACTTTATCTTCCTGCATTTTTTTGTACTTGCGCTGCGCCTTGGCCTTATTGAAACTGTTTCTGAAATTTTTTATATCGTCAGGTGAGGTGAGTGGACAGGTAACCCATATGTCAAATGAAAGGTGAATTGCGTGGTAAATATCAGCAGAACCAGGAAAACTGGCCAGTTTTTCCAGTGCAATATTTTTTCCCTTCAAATAATTCCATGTCCATATGCATTCATGTTCGTTCTCCGGGAGGAGGTAACTGAAAGGACTCTTTGATTTAAATGCCCGCATCCATCTGTCTTTGGTCTGGATTATCCACTCATCCCGCAAATTCTTATCAGAAAGAATATCGAGAACTCTGAGTATTTGTCTGAACTGTGTCGATGAGTCCGACGGGAAGGCATTCCCTTCTAAATACTCTTCTTTAAGATACAGTTTATTCTTTTGAAGCAAGTCTGCGCTTATTTTTGCCCTGTTATTCTGGATAAACTGCATCAACAGATACCAGGAAAATAAGCATGCGCGTTCACTGCCCGCGATCCAGGATATTTTTTCCAGGGGGACCAGGAAGGCCAGGGCCTTCAGACGCATACCAGAAATTATTTGTTCAAGTTCAAAATCTGAAAGTGTGATGTTCAGATTTTCTCTGTTTTTTTTTATGTGAGCGATAAAACGTTCCGGGGGATCATAAACATTAAGGGGCAGTACGGAGATATTACGCTCTCCAAGATAATAAGAGTAATACGCATTTGTTCTTTCATTCATAACCTTATCCGACAAAATTTTCTGAACCATCCTCTTTCTCCGGTTGCTTAAAAATTAAACATAACAAGGTGATAATAACATGATAAAAAGAAGTTTATAATGGTATATTAAGGTGGTCAATAAAAAGGCAATCTGCGCGCTGTATAGTCATTCTGACAGGAAATGCAGGAGGAAGGGAAGGTAACCGGCTTCGTTATGCTGACAGGAATACTTGTTATCATGGAAGTGTATTCATGTGGCCGACGTAGCTTAAGAGGATGGAAGAGTGGAGACTGCAGACAGGGGGTATTGAAAGGTAAACATGTTTCGCCCGCCAGCTGCACCGGAGGCCAGCATCACTTTTTTTACGTTGTAACCCGGTATGCATTCCGGCTTTGATGATTACAGTCAGAGGGCAGCAAACTGACGTTATTTAACCGGACAGAAAAATTATGGACACTGAAATATCGTCTGTTAATACCTCGTTTGTCGGTGTGGTATTCCCTGTATTACCGGCGTCACCGATAAAGAGAATTATAAACGCCAGAAAGGTACCTCCTTTATGCCGGGGAACACTTATGGAAAATGAAGTCTGAAAAGGAGCACAATGAAAAGAGACGTGTCCCGTAAATATAACGAATCATCGCAGGATATGCATTATCAGGTGATGCCAGAGGGCATTAAACTGTCGTCACGGATAAGAATATACAACATTTCTGATAACAAAACATCATAACGTGTTTCAGATATGTTCCGGCATCAGTCTGACGGATATTATTTCCCGGTAAAACAAACCGGCTAATGTAACGGTTAACTGTATTTGCATAAATTATTTATGATGAAAGAACAGTATTACGGATTCAAATATCATCCTGTTTGCATTCAGGCGGATATTCCCGGATGCCGGAAAGAATATCCTGCAGGCTGAGTGAGTCTCTTCCACAGTGCCGGGATCGCTGTCGCCACGTACATATTGTCACCAGGATGGGTATGTACCGCAGCATGCCATTTCTGGTGAATAACCGCACCTGCACATTCAGTCTGCTGAGAACCTGGCGTGTATCGGGCTGTAAAGAACATCCCTGTCCGTGGCTCCTCTGGTGGTGTTGCCTGCTCAGCAATGACAGGATGCCCTTAAGACGCCCGTCATGGCTCAGTATGATGACGACGAACACGCTCTGCAGGTGAGCATGCGGGGCCGGGAGCATCATCATTTCCGTATTTTGTCACAACTTCCGGAAGCAACCGGCATCAGTTGCGGTTATCGTCAACCGTTGTGCGGTATGCCAGGAGCACGTACTGATCCATCAGATCCGTCAGTGCTGCGCTCTGCCTCTGACGGTTGATGATCCATTCCTCCAGCTCTTTTTCTGATTTCCGTTTCAGGTTCTCTTTCCAGTCTTCAAGGCTGTTTCCGGTCATTAAATCAAGCCAGCAAAGCCAGACCAGTTTGAGGCGCAACTCCGTGCCACCAAACTGACGGAAGAGGCTAATCAGTTTATTTGCCAGAGAACGCTGCCTCAGACGTTCACATTCAGACAGGAGAATGCCTTCCAGCATCGGATGATGAACCAGCAGATGTTCACTGGTGCATAAATTCACTATCAGATCATCATCCAGGGGCGGCGTGGCCCGTTTGTCAGGGCCATAAATCAGCCGGTGCAGGCTCTGGGGTACGATGGCAATCTCCGGTTTTTCACCATTGAATGACACCCAACCGGGCGTCAGATTATGGAAGTAGTAGATATTCGGATGACACACGCCCCAGGATACGGCGTGCCGGGTGAAGCCGGTCAGCCATTTCTGGTAGCTTTCGTGGAGCCATTCGTAGCGGGTCTGATACTGTTGTTTCATTTTCATATTCCTCACGGGGATATAACAGGCAGCAGAATGCCGCCGGCAGGCCGGAAATTGCGTCTGCTGCAGGTAAACGGATAACGGTTATGAACTACGGACGGGACTGTGCAATACGTGCCTGCAGCCAGGCTTCCACTTCGCTTTTCAGCCAGCGGGAGCTGCGACCCATTTTGATAGGGGCCGGAAAGGCACCATCTCTGATGAGCTTATAAAACCACTTATCGGTTAAGCCGGTCAGTTGAGTGATAAATGCCATGTCGACCAGCTGGTCATCCATCAGCGAAACCGGGGTATTCATGAAAATCTCCTTCGGATGTTGTTAATCTCAACCGGCGTTTGTGATGGAAACAACGCATCACCTGCACCGGCATAACAACCGGGGAGAAACGTAAAAAATGAGTAGGGGAATGTTCCTGCCGGGAGATAAACAGGGAGCATGATGCTGAGATACCCGGTGGCTACCGCGAAACGATGCTTCTGCACGCACGCGCGATAAAGAAGGGATGATTTTCGTGAGGATGGGGGAAAAACCGGCGTTCTGATAATTGCAGAGTTGTTTTGGGAGGCGGTTACAGTGAGTCAGTCTGTTCCTGGCGGGCAGGCGACAGGTATCACCGATGGGATAAGACTGTCTGATTGGTATTATAAATATATAAGAGAGATCAAACACATGAGTTCATATCTGTGAAATAAACACTGTGAGTGTGATCAGTGGGCATGAGAACGCAGTAGCAACAGATTACGTTGTACTCACAGGGCTATCCCTGATAGCTGGCGTATAACCTGCGTATATAAAACGTACCTGCAACACACGTGAACAGAGTGCATTAAGCATCCGTCTGAGCGGTAAACGTATCCGACCTGGTGAGTGACAGTCTGAGAGACCGGTTAAGTGGTGGTACGGGAGTAATGAGTTTGGGGTGGGTACCAGAATGCCAGTCAGGTGCGGTATGCTGGCAGTATCACGTTAATTGCAGCATAAAGTGATGAGAGGCTAATGGAAGTTAAAACCAAAGAAGACTGGCTGTATCAGTTCCGTCGTTGTTCATCCCGGGAGACACTGGAAAAAGTGATTTCCCACACGCGTTATAAACTTACCTCTGCGGAGATGGAAGCCTTCAACTCTGCGGTCGATCACCGGCTGGCAGAGCTGACCATGAACAAACTTTACGATCGCGTTCCGGCTTCTGTCTGGAAATATGTCACCTGAACGTTCGGTAATCACAGCGGTATTTCGCCAGGTGTTATCTGCTCTGTGTGATTCTTTTTGGGTTTTCTCAGGTTTGTTGCAAAGCTGTTGTTGGTAACCTGGATAATACCGGGAACGTTAAGCGGTATAGCGACAACAAAGAATTCGAAATCAAAAGGGAATGGTGTACGGAGGTGTGGGTGGTCATGGGCCGATTTTCGGGCATTACCGACCTCTGTTGAGGTTTTCTCGTATTTGCCGGGGATCCGGTGCGTTACTGTCTGGCACAGCAAACGCAGAGGCGGCGGGGTGCTCTGCTCCGCTGATTCCGGATAATCCCTCCCCTGTAACCTACGGCAACAGTACAAATACACTGACGCCTGAAACGGTAACCAGAATCAGCACCAGCAGTAACGTCAATAAACAGAGCAAACGATCGGTATTCCGGTAATAACCGGAGGGATCGACAGAGCCACAATACGGATAACACACCGTATTATGAGTAATCGCGTTTCCACAGTCCCTGCACTTCTTTTTGCGTATCACCATAACTCCCTCCTCACAGCCTTACCCGTAACCGGTTTTTTACATTAAAAAAACAACTCTGAAAATTCAACCGTCAGTCCGGAGACGCTCGTTCGGGTTATCACAGAGTGCCTGAGACAGTGTCCTGCCGGAGGTCACTTCAGGGACTCTGCGCATTTTTTACGACGTGGCTATTCCGTATGAACCATACGGAGATTTAACCATGACCTACAAATACAACCCCTTCTGGCAGCAACGTATTCGTGAGACGGTGCGGCACGCACTGAATGTTCATCCCCGCCTGACGGCACTTCGGGTTGATCTGCGTCTCCCGGATGTACCGGCAGCTACGGACGCGGCTGTGATATCCCGCTTCATCAATGCCCTGAAAGCCCGAATCGACGCTTACCAGAAGCGTAAGCGTCGTGAAGGTAAACGCGTGCATCCCACCACCCTGCATTACGCCTGGGCCCGGGAGTTCGGGGTACTCAGGGGCAAAAAACACTATCACCTCCTGCTGCTGGTCAACCGGGATACCTGGTGTCGTGCCGGCGATTACCGCGATCCGGGGTCACTGGCCGGGATGATTAAACAGGCCTGGTGCAGTGCCCTGGGGGTGGATGCCGGGCCTTATGCCACGTTGGCGCATTTTCCTGACACGCCGGCGGTGTGGCTGGAACGCGGTGATGACACTGGCTTTCAGCAGGTGCTGGAACGTGCTGACTATCTGGCGAAGGAACATACCAAAGCTCACGCCACTGGTGAGCGCAATTTTGGCTGTAGCCGGAGTTGAACACGACAGACGCGCCAATACCCGGCAAACCAAAAGTATGGGTTGTTGTCTGGCGGCAACGATGTATCCACTCGCCCACTGACTGTTTTTTACGTCAGTGTTCCATTGTGTGACAACCACAGTGCTGTAACAGCAACCAGCCTGCTTTACCCAAACTCCAGTCCAGATTTTAACTGAACCGCCATTCACACCTGACCACACTGCCCGTACCGGGACGGCTGTTGCCTGCGTGTCGTCTGGCGCTGAGGAATATGACGATGTACGCAAAATCCTTTCTCGCTCTTGATGGCAACGGACGTCTGACGGGCGCCCGTACTGCACAGGCCGCACCTTATGCTCACTACACCTGCCACCTTTGCGGCAGTGCACTCAGATACCATCCGCAGTACGACACTGAACTTCCCTGGTTTGAACACACTGACGACGGGCTGACTGAGCACGGTCAACAGTGCCCTTATGTCAGACCGGAGCGCAGAGAAATACAACTGATTAAGCGTCTGCAGAAATTCGTACCGGATGCCTTACCCGTGGTGCGTAAAGCCAGCTGGCACTGCAGACAATGTCACCACGATTATTATGGGGAGCGGTACTGCACTCACTGCCATACAGGGCACTTCAGTGAGGAGGGAGTGGCTGAATGAACGGTATAAAAACGGGGCTGGGGATCACGCCGGGTGAACACATTATCAGTGCGGCCTCAGCCCTTAGCAGAAATATCAGGCATTGTTTCTGCCTTTCCTGTCGTGGTCGGTTGATTTTGCAGACAGATGCTCAGGGGGCGTGGTTTGAGCACGATTTACATGCCCTGAGCGCGCAACAGAAGGCGGCCTGCGTGGTGCTGAATCCGGAAAAGTCCCACCCTTACATTGAGGATATGGCGATGTTTCTATCGCCATTACCGGTCGTGCTGGAGTGGCATTGTGTGATGTGCGGGCAGCATTTTCCCGGGAAAAAGTTCTGCGAAGCCTGTGGCACGGGGATCTATTCCAGAGCAACATGTACGAAGTCTGTTTACAGCTACCAGCCAGACTTGTTTCAGGACTGCGGAGGTGCGAGTACTTAATCCAAAATATCCGCTCTGCGCAGGGCGTTCAGAGGTATTGCCAGCCTGCATTTTATCCGGTGTTTCGCACCTACCCCGTTCGTGACAGAAAGGCGCGACACCGGATATCCGCAATCCTGCTTACCTGAATAAAACCCGGGGTCATGATTGTGTGCTGTGGAACGAAATCGCACCGTGATCGCGGATTCGCCGAATCTGCACTGTGGTGTCAATAAACCACACGCGAGAGTCCTCTCCGTATTGATCAGTACCTCAGGACGATTTCTGCATTGTTAATCCAGGGGGCTGCGTTATTCATTTCCCTGCTAATGGACGTGACATCCAGGATATTCATGATCCTGATTTCCCTGAGCAGTATCAGCGCTTATTGGAGCGTCTGGATTATCTGACGAAGCCCGGTACTAAAGCATCAGGCCAGCGTAACTCTGGCTACAGCGGTTTTTGACCTGTTGTAACTGTAAGGTGATTTATTATGTATACAGAATCAAACGTTAAGCTTTCCAGTAACGCCCTCTGGCAAAAGTGTGTCCTTGCAACTCTGTATCGGGCTGCAGCCACACATCCTGAAATTAAATTATTACAATTTAAATTAATACCTTGCCCTGGTATTAATAAGGCCATTCCCTCTCTGATGGCGGATTTTACTGGTGAACTGCATAGACTCATTTCTGAATATTTGCAGTGTAAGCGACGTAAAGATAAATCTGTTGAGCCCACCCCTTTATATTATCTCTGGAGTAGGGAGGCTGTGGCTAACGATACCACTCCTTATCTTATGGTGCTGCTACTTAATAACGATGTCTGGTGTAAGAGTCGTGAGGTGGTGGTTCTCAGAAATCTGATTGAGCAGGCGTGGGGAAAAGTATTGGGTGAAGATAACTCCATTACACATCTGGTTGTGTATCCTGAAGTGCTGTCGTTGGTATTTGATGCAGCTAACACATACAACGCTGAGCCTGGTGTACTGGAACAGACAGCCCGGGCTTACATTGAATCGCATGGTGCTGTTGAACGTCATCTTGGGTGTAGTGACTTTTAACGTCAGGTGACGCATTGTCACTTCTGACCTGCTACCTGTACACCGGAATATAATGGTCAGAGAGGCATATTTCGACGCCCCTAATCTGGGGCGTTTGATTCAGGATGTCTGGAACAATCCGGGCTTTGTGTCACCGGGCGCATCAAAGTAGTACCACTCGGGATGTGGCGCTGGATCGTCATGTACCGGGCTGCGAAGACATACTTAAAGAGGTGATATGGGCGTTCAGTGATTTTGTCCGCGATCATCGAGGTGTGTATGATCCGGAAGCCCGTTACCCCGCCGGTAATCCCTGGTATCCCGTAACAGGCCAGTTCTGAAAGCACAGCTCAGTAGATTCCCCGCATTCGCACAATCTTCATAAATCTCACAGAGGACATTCTGACCATGTTGACTACAACAAGCCACGACAGCGTATTTCTGCGTGCCGATAATTCCCTGATTGACATGAACTATATCACCAGTTTCACCGGTATGACCGACAGAGGGTTTTATAAGCTGATCAGTGAAGATTCATCAAGCCGGGCCGATCCAGCCGCAGGTATAAAAGCGAAGTGTCACAGTAGATACAGTAACGAATCGAAGAATCACGGGGGCAGAAGTATGAAACGTGTTGTGATACCGGTACGCTGGCAATGTTCAACGTGTCAGCGCTGGTATTGTGGCGCTGTTCCCTGGTGCTGGTCCCCCCGTGAATCTTCCTGCGTCCCCTCCGGTCAGCCGGCACTTTGTCATCCTGACTGATTCATCATTCCTTTCATATTGCCAGTCACAGCTGTTTGCATCGAACCGTACTTGTGTTGATGCGTCTGCACCGACTTAACCAAATTCAACAGAGATAAAATAGTGCAAATAACCGAAGCCTTACTTTCAGAGCCGGGGGAAATCCGGCGTTTTGTTCAGCAGGCGGTGGATCACTGGCCGCATCTGCTGGCAATCCACTTCACACTTCATTCGACAGAAGGATACATCAACGGGCAACAGATTCAGACATTCTGTAGTTCCTTTCACCGACGGGTGCACGAACGTATTACGGAGCGTAATCACACTGCCTGTCCATCCTCGCCGGTGGTATTACGCTGGTTGCGGGAACAACATAGAGGAGCAACAATGCGATGCCTGTTGCTGCTCAGCCAGACGAGCATTTGCCATCCGCGGGCCAGTGTCACAGTTGATGAAGCATGTTCGCAAGTGGCGGATTTACTGCAACAGACCTGGCCGGTGATAAGCGCTGGCGGACAATGCCGGGTGGAAGGCTGTTTTCGGGTTGTCCGGCCTGATACATCAGAGCAATACGTTGCGTTAAAAACTGCTGTTCAGTCTCTGATGCCACGGGGTATTGCAACAATCATCCGGTGATTGTCGGGAGAAATATCGACTCTTCCGTTAGTTTTTACAGACTGATAAAGTTTTGCCAGCTGAATCTTTATACGGAATACTCTTCAGTATGCATACACGAATTGACTATCTGGCGGATAAATACTGCTTTACAGAACTGAATGAGTCTTCCCGTCTTCGCCTGCAGTGGCAGGATGTCCTGGAGGAGTGCCGGCAGACAGAAGCCGGACCAGAAGAACGACTTCGCATTGCCCTGTTGAATGTGGATTATGTCACCAGTTTTGAACTGCCTTTTCGCTTGTTGCTTACCCGTACACCACAACTGATTGCCGCGCTGCGTGAAGAATGGGGCATCAGCCAGAAAAATGTGGTGTTCAATGATAAACGATTTGGCTGCGTGTACAGCCTGAAGGCCAGCCTTTCCGGTGTGCCGGATACATACCGGTATCATCTGTCTCATCGTATTCGCCGGGTGATTGGGAATGAAAACACATCATCGCCATACCAGCAGATTGCCCGGGAAGTGAAAGCGCCCCGTGAACGGCTGAAGCATGCGCTGGAGGCGGGGTTGCTGGTGACTGCACTGGACGGCCTGTTCTGGTTCGGCAGTCAGCGTATTGCAGCTGATGTTTTGAGGCTGAGAAAGGCCGGAATGCCGGTGGTGACTACGACCGTGGAGGTACACGATAACCTGACGGGAACCACCCGCAAAATACCGGCATACTATCTCTGATACGGCCATCAGGGGGGAATATTGCTCTGGTAGCAGCAGTACGACATTCTTTATACTTTATCCCCGTGCCTGAATATGTGTGCAAAGGAAACGGGAATGCTAGGGGCTGATTACGATTTTATCAATCTGTCTATAGAACATGAACTGAATGAAGGAATAGCTGGCAGAGAGAGGTTATGCCGGACTGGCGGATAACCGGAACCGGTTGGCAGAGGTGGTTACCCGTAAATTGCAAGACAGCTTTTATATGAACTTTCCTGGGATGCGCTGAACACGGCATACAGTGAACACCCAGAGTGGTTTTCCGGGCTTGTCTCCGGGGATGAGAATTAAAAAGTGGATTATGCTGCTATAGCGCGGCGTGATTTCCTGCAGGGATTTCCATTTATAAGAATACGCCGCTTCGGGGAATCTCCGGTTCTCCTGAGAGTTACGATTGTTTTTTTACTCAAATCCACAACACCTGAACTGGAACTTGTGTTGCATCCCTGATTGTTACTCTGCAGGAAACATCTTTTTTACCATCAAAGGATGACTGTTTTCCTTTCTCCCCTCCGTAAAACACAACTTCGATCACATTTCTGACATTTTTTCCAGATTTTACATAACAGGATTGTTTCTGTATGTTTTTTATCTGGTGTAAATTTCAGCACTGACATTCCGCTTACGTTAATTTACACTGAATACCCCACGAGGAGAATATGCAGCACCGGCAGGATAACTTACTGGCGAGCAGAACGTCGTTGCCTGGTATGGTTTCCGGTCAGTGCGCATTTAAGCTCCGCACTTTCTCTCCGGTGGCACGCTATTTTTCCCTCCTTCCCTGCCTTTGTATTCTTTCGTTTTCGTCTCCGGCAGCCATGCTGTCTCCGGGTGACCGCAGTGCAATTCAGCAGCAACAGCAACAGTTGCTGGATGAAAACCAGCGCCAGCGTGATGCGCTGAAGCGCAGTGCGCCGCTGACTGTCATACCGTCTCCGGAAATGTCTGCCGGTACTGAAGGTCCCTGCTTTACGGTGTCACGCATTGTTGTCCGTGGGGCCACCCGACTGACGTCTGCAGAAACCGACAGACTGGTGGCACCGTGGGTGAATCAGTGTCTGAATATCACGGGGCTGACCGCGGTCACGGATGCCGTGACGGACGGCTATATACGCCGGGGATATATCACCAGCCGGGCCTTTCTGACAGAGCAGGACCTTTCAGGGGGCGTACTGCACATAACGGTCATGGAAGGCAGGCTGCAGCAAATCCGGGCGGAAGGCGCTGACCTTCCTGCCCGCACCCTGAAGATGGTTTTCCCGGGAATGGAGGGGAAGGTTCTGAACCTGCGGGATATTGAGCAGGGGATGGAGCAGATTAATCGTCTGCGTACGGAGCCGGTACAGATTGAAATATCGCCCGGTGACCGTGAGGGATGGTCGGTGGTGACACTGACGGCATTGCCGGAATGGCCTGTCACAGGGAGCGTGGGCATCGACAACAGCGGGCAGAAGAATACCGGTACGGGGCAGTTAAATGGTGTCCTTTCCTTTAATAATCCTCTGGGGCTGGCTGACAACTGGTTTGTCAGCGGGGGACGGAGCAGTGACTTTTCGGTGTCACATGATGCGAGGAATTTTGCCGCCGGTGTCAGTCTGCCGTATGGCTATACCCTGGTGGATTACACGTATTCATGGAGTGACTACCTCAGCACCATTGATAACCGGGGCTGGCGGTGGCGTTCCACGGGAGACCTGCAGACTCACCGGCTGGGACTGTCGCATGTCCTGTTCCGTAACGGAGACATGAAGACAGCACTGACCGGAGGTCTGCAGCACCGCATTATTCACAATTATCTGGATGATGTTCTGCTTCAGGGCAGCAGCCGTAAACTCACTTCATTTTCTGTCGGGCTGAATCACACACACAAGTTTCTGGGGGGTGTCGGAACACTGAATCCGGTATTCACACGGGGGATGCCCTGGTTCGGCGCAGAAAGCGACCACGGGAAAAGGGGAGACCTGCCCGTAAATCAGTTCCGGAAATGGTCGGTGAGTGCCAGTTTTCAGCGCCCCGTCACGGACAGGGTGTGGTGGCTGACCAGCGCTTATGCCCAGTGGTCACCGGACCGTCTTCATGGTGTGGAACAACTGAGCCTCGGGGGTGAGAGTTCAGTGCGTGGCTTTAAGGATCAGTATATCTCCGGTAATAACGGCGGTTATCTGCGGAATGAGCTGTCCTGGTCTCTGTTCTCCCTGCCATATGTGGGAACTGTCCGTGCAGTGGCTGCACTGGACGGCGGCTGGCTGCACTCTGACAGCGATGACCCGTACTCGTCCGGCACGCTGTGGGGTGCTGCTGCCGGGCTCAGCACCACCAGTGGCCATGTTTCCGGTTCGTTCACTGCCGGACTGCCTCTGGTTTACCCGGACTGGCTTGCCCCTGACCATCTCACGGTTTACTGGCGCGTTGCCGTCGCGTTTTAAGGGATTATTACCATGCATCAGCCTCCCGTTCGCTTCACTTACCGCCTGCTGAGTTACCTGGTCAGTGCGATTATCGCCGGGCAGCCGTTGTTACCGGCTGTGGGGGCCGTCATCACCCCACAAAACGGGGCCGGAATGGATAAAGCGGCAAATGGTGTGCCGGTCGTGAACATTGCCACGCCGAACGGGGCCGGGATTTCGCATAACCGGTTTACGGATTACAACGTCGGGAAGGAAGGGCTGATTCTCAATAATGCCACCGGTAAGCTTAATCCGACGCAGCTTGGTGGACTGATACAGAATAACCCGAACCTGAAAGCGGGCGGGGAAGCGAAGGGTATCATCAACGAAGTGACCGGCGGTAAGCGTTCACTGCTGCAGGGCTATACGGAAGTGGCCGGCAAAGCGGCGAATGTGATGGTTGCCAACCCGTATGGTATCACCTGTGACGGCTGTGGCTTTATCAACACGCCGCACGCGACGCTCACCACGGGCAAACCTGTGATGAATGCCGACGGCAGCCTGCAGGCGCTGGAGGTGACTGAAGGCAGTATCACCATCAATGGCGCGGGCCTGGACGGCACCCGGAGCGATGCCGTATCCATTATTGCCCGTGCAACGGAAGTGAATGCCGCGCTTCATGCGAAGGATTTAACTGTCACTGCAGGCGCTAACCGTGTAACTGCAGATGGTCGTGTCAGAGCCCTGAAGGGCGAAGGTGATGTGCCGAAAGTTGCCGTTGATACCGGCGCTCTCGGTGGAATGTACGCCAGGCGTATTCATCTGACCTCCACTGAAAGTGGTGTCGGGGTTAATCTTGGTAACCTTTATGCCCGCGATGGCGATATCACCCTGGATGCCAGCGGCAGACTGACTGTCAACAACAGTCTCGCCACGGGGGCCGTCACTGCAAAAGGTCAGGGCGTCACCTTAACCGGCGACCATAAAGCGGGAGGTAACCTGAGCGTCAGCAGCCGGAGAGATATCGTTCTCAGCAATGGAACGCTTAACAGCGACAAGGACCTCAGCCTGACCGCCGGCGGCAGAATCACTCAACAGAATGAAAAACTGACTGCCGGCCGGGATGTAACGCTTGCCGCGAAAAACATCACACAGGATACCGCCAGCCAGATTAACGCGGCCCGCGATATCGTGACTGTCGCCAGTGACACGCTGACAACACAGGGACAGATAACCGCCGGGCAGAATCTCACGGCCAGCGCCACCACGCTGACGCAGGACGGAATATTGCTGGCGAAAGGTCATGCGGGACTCGATGCCGGCACGCTGAATAACAGTGGCTCCGTTCAGGGGGCTTCCCTGACGCTCGACAGTACAACGCTCAGCAACAGTGGCTCCCTGCTCAGTGGCAGCCGCCTGACTGTTAATACCCACGAATTTAACCAGAGCGGCCGCACTGGCGCGAAGGGCAAAGTGGATATCCTGGCCAGTGGGAAACTGACCAGTACAGGTTTGCTGGTGAGCGATGATGCACTGGTGCTGAAGGCGCAGGATGTGACACAGAACGGTGTGCTGTCCGGCGGCAAAGGGCTGACGGTCAGTGCGCAGACGCTGAGCTCCGGTAAAAAATCAGTCACCCACAGCGATGCTGCGATGACGCTGAATGTGACAACAGTGGCGCTGGACGGGGAAACCAGTGCCGGTGATACCCTCCGGGTTCAGGCAGACAAACTGAGTACCGCAGCGGGCGCACAACTTCAGAGCGGCAAAAATCTCAGCATCAACGCCAGAGATGCACGTCTTGCAGGTACGCAGGCAGCACAACAGACCATGGTGGTGAACGCCAGTGAAAAGCTCACCCACAGCGGGAAAAGCAGTGCCCCGTCGCTCAGCCTCAGTGCGCCGGAACTGACCAGCAGCGGCGTACTTGTTGCTTCCGCCCTGAATACACAGTCACAGACCCTGACCAACAGCGGTCTGTTGCAGGGGGAGGCCTCACTCACCGTTAACACACAGAGGCTTGATAATCAGCAGAACGGCACGCTGTACAGTGCTGCAGACCTGACGCTGGATATACCGGACATCCGCAACAGCGGGCTTATCACCGGTGATAACGGTTTAACGTTAAACACTGCCTCCCTCAGCAATCCGGGAAAAATCACCGCTGACACGCTGAACGTCAGGGCGACCACGTTGGATGGCGATGGCCTGTTGCAGGGCGCAGGTGCACTGGCGCTTGCTGGCGACACCCTCTCACAGGGTAGTCACGGACGCTGGCTGACGGCGGACGACCTCTCCCTCCGGGGCAAAACACTGAATACCGCAGGGACCACGCAGGGACAGAATATCACCGTGCAGGCGGACAGATGGGCGAACAGTGGTTCCGTGCTGGCAACCGGTAACCTTACTGCTTCGGCAACCGGTCAGTTGACCAGTACCGGCGATATCATGAGCCAGGGTGACACCACGCTGAAAGCAGCCACCACGGACAACCGGGGCAGTCTGCTTTCGGCCGGCACGCTCTCCCTTGATGGAAATTCACTGGATAACCGCGGCACTGTCCAGGGTAACCATGTCACGATTCGCCAGAACAGTGTCACCAACAGTGGCACGCTCACCGGGATCGCCGCACTGACGCTTGCCGCCCGTATGGCATCCCCTCAACCTGCGCTGATGAATAACGGAGGTTCATTGCTGACCAGCGGCGATCTGACAATCACCGCAGGCAGTATTACCAGTTCCGGACACTGGCAGGGCAAACGGGTGCTGATCACCGCAGACAGTCTGGCAAACAGCGGGGCGATCCAGGCGGCTGACAGCCTGACTGCACGTCTGACGGGTGAGCTCGTCAGCACAGCGGGCAGCAAAGTCACCTCGAACGGTGAAATGGCGCTCAGTGCACTGAATTTAAGCAACAGCGGACAATGGATTGCAAAAAATCTGACCCTGAAGGCGAACTCACTGACCAGTGCGGGTGACATCACCGGTGTGGATACTCTCACGCTCACGGTGAATCAGACGCTGAACAATCAGGCGAACGGAAAACTGCTCAGTGCAGGTGTGCTGACGCTGAAGGCAGACAGTGTCACAAACGACGGGCAATTACAGGGAAATGTCACCACCATCACGGCAGGACAACTCACAAACGGCGGGCATCTGCAGGGCGAAACGCTGACGCTGACAGCCTCCGGTGGCGTGAACAACCGTTCCGGTGGTGTTCTGATGAGCCGGAATGCACTGAATGTCAGTACTGCGACCCTGAGTAACCAGAGCACGATACAGGGTGGAGGCGGGGTTTCCCTGAACGCCACAGACCGTCTGCAGAACGACGGCAAAATCCTCTCCGGCAGTAACCTCACGCTGACGGCGCAGGTGCTGGCGAACACCGGCAGCGGACTGGTACAGGCTGCCACCCTGCTGCTGGATGTGGTGAATACTGTCAACGGCGGACGCGTACTTGCCACCGGCAGTGCCGACGTTAAAGGAACCACGCTGAATAATACCGGTACGCTTCAGGGTGCGGACCTGCTGGTGAATTACCACACATTCAGCAACAGCGGTACCCTGCTGGGAACCTCCGGGCTTGGCGTCAAGGGCAGTTCACTGCTGCAAAATGGTACAGGGCGGCTGTACAGTGCAGGCAACCTGCTGCTTGACGCTCAGGACTTCAGTGGTCAGGGGCAGGTGGTGGCCACCGGTGATGTCACACTGAAACTGATTGCTGCCCTCACGAATCATGGTACCCTGGCCGCAGGGAAAACCCTTTCCGTCACGTCGCAAAATGCCATCACCAACGGCGGTGTCATGCAGGGTGATGCCATGGTGCTCGGTGCCGGAGAGGCATTCACCAACAATGGAACGCTGACTGCCGGTAAAGGCAACAGTGTTTTCAGCGCACAGCGTCTTTTCCTTAACGCACCGGGTTCACTTCAGGGCGGTGGCGATGTGAGTCTGAACAGCCGGAGTGATATCACCATCAGTGGTTTTACCGGCACGGCAGGCAGTCTGACAATGAATGTGGCCGGTACCCTGCTGAACAGTGCGCTGATTTATGCGGGGAATAACCTGAAGCTGTTTACAGACCGTCTGCATAACCAGCATGGTGATATCCTGGCCGGCAACAGTCTGTGGGTACAGAAGGATGCTTCCGGCGGTGCAAACACAGAGATTATCAATAATTCCGGGAATATTGAGACGCATCAGGGCGATATTGTTGTAAGAACCGGGCATCTTCTGAACCAGCGGGAGGGATTTTCTGCCACAACAACAACCCGGACTAACCCCTCATCCATTCAGGGAATGGGAAATGCTCTGGTTGATATTCCCCTTTCCCTTCTTCCTGACGGCAGCTATGGCTATTTCACCCGTGAAGTTGAAAATCAGCACGGTACGCCCTGCAACGGGCACGGGGCATGCAATATCACAATGGATACGCTTTATTATTACGCGCCGTTTGCTGACAGTGCCACACAGCGCTTTCTCAGCAGCCAGAACATCACAACAGTAACCGGTGCTGATAATCCGGCAGGCCGCATTGCGTCAGGGCGTAATCTTTCTGCTGAGGCTGAACGACTGGAAAACCGGGCGTCATTTATCCTGGCGAATGGGGATATCGCACTCTCGGGCAGAGAGTTAAGCAATCAGAGCTGGCAGACGGGGACAGAGAATGAATATCTGGTATACCGCTACGACCCGAAAACGTTTTACGGTAGCTATGCAACAGGCTCTCTGGATAAACTGCCCCTGCTGTCACCGGAATTTGAAAACAATACCATCAGATTTTCACTGGATGGCCGGGAAAAAGATTACACGCCCGGTAAGACGTATTATTCCGTTATTCAGGCGGGCGGGGATGTTAAGACCCGTTTTACCAGCAGTATCAATAACGGAACAACCACTGCACATGCAGGTAGTGTCAGTCCGGTGGTCTCTGCACCTGTACTGAATACGTTAAGTCAGCAGACCGGCGGAGACAGTCTGACACAGACAGCGCTGCAGCAGTATGAGCCGGTGGTGGTTGGCTCTCCGCAATGGCACGATGAACTGGCAGGTGCCCTGAAAAATATTGCCGGAGGTTCGCCACTGACCGGTCAGACCGGTATCAGTGATGACTGGCCACTGCCTTCCGGCAACAATGGATACCTGGTTCCGTCCACGGACCCGGACAGTCCGTATCTGATTACGGTGAACCCGAAACTGGATGGTCTCGGACAGGTGGACAGCCATTTGTTTGCCGGACTGTATGAGCTTCTTGGAGCGAAGCCGGGTCAGGCGCCACGTGAAACGGCTCCGTCGTATACCGATGAAAAACAGTTTCTGGGCTCATCGTATTTTCTTGACCGCCTCGGGCTGAAACCGGAAAAAGATTATCGTTTCCTGGGGGATGCGGTCTTTGATACCCGGTATGTCAGTAACGCGGTGCTGAGCCGGACGGGTTCACGTTATCTCAACGGACTGGGTTCAGACACGGAACAGATGCGGTATCTGATGGATAACGCGGCCAGACAACAGAAAGGACTGGGATTAGAGTTTGGTGTGGCGCTGACAGCTGAACAGATTGCTCAGCTTGACGGCAGCATACTGTGGTGGGAGTCAGTCACCATCAACGGACAAACAGTCATGGTCCCGAAACTGTATCTGTCGCCGGAAGATATCACCCTGCATAACGGCAGCGTTATCAGCGGGAACAACGTGCAACTTGCGGGCGGCAATATCACCAACAGCGGCGGCAGCATCAACGCACAGAACGACCTCTCGCTCGACAGTTCCGGCTATATCGACAACCTGAATGCGGGGCTGATAAGCGCGGGCGGTAGCCTGGACCTGAGCGCCATCGGGGATATCAGCAATATCAGCTCAGTCATCAGCGGTAAAACCGTACAACTGGAAAGCGTGAGTGGCAACATCAGCAATATCACCCGGCGTCAGCAATGGAATGCGGGCAGTGACAGCCAATATGGTGGTGTGCATCTCAGCGGTACGGACACCGGTCCGGTTGCGACCATTAAAGGCACTGATTCACTTTCGCTGGATGCAGGGAAAAACATTGATATTACCGGGGCAACGGTCTCGTCCGGTGGAGACCTTGGAATGTCTGCGGGTAATGATATCAACATTGCCGCAAACCTGATAAGCGGGAGCAAAAGTCAGTCCGGTTTCTGGCACACTGATGACAACAGTTCATCATCCACCACCTCACAGGGCAGCAGCATCAGCGCCGGCGGTAACCTGGCGATGGCTGCAGGCCATAATCTGGATGTCACGGCATCCTCTGTTTCTGCCGGGCACAGCGCCCTGCTTTCTGCAGGTAACGACCTGAGTCTGAATGCAGTCAGGGAAAGCAAAAACAGTCGCAACGGCAGGTCAGAAAGTCATGAAAGCCACGCAGCTGTGTCCACGGTGACAGCGGGCGATAACTTCCTCCTTGTTGCCGGTCGTGATATTGCCAGTCAGGCTGCCGGTATGGCTGCGGAAAATAACGTGGTCATCCGGGGCGGACGTGATGTGAACCTGGTGGCAGAGTCTGCCGGCGCAGGCGACAGCTATACGTCGAAGAAAAAGAAAGAGATTAACGAGACAGTCCGTCAGCAGGGAACGGAAATCGCCAGCGGTGGTGACACCACCGTCAACGCAGGACGGGATATCACCGCTGTTGCGTCATCCGTTACCGCAACCGGCAATATCAGCGTGAATGCCGGTCGTGATGTTGCCCTGACCACGGCGACAGAAAGTGACTATCACTATCTGGAAACGAAGAAAAAAAGCGGAGGTTTTCTCAGTAAGAAAACCACCCGCACCATCAGTGAGGACAGTGCCACCCGTGAAGCAGGCTCCCTGCTGTCGGGGAACCGCGTGACCGTTAACGCCGGTGATAACCTGACGGTAGAGGGTTCGGATGTGGTGGCTGACCGGGATGTGTCACTGGCGGCGGGTAACCATGTTGATGTTCTTGCTGCCACCAGTACAGATACGTCCTGGCGCTTTAAGGAAACGAAGAAATCCGGTCTGATGGGTACCGGCGGTATTGGTTTCACCATTGGCAGCAGTAAGACAACGCACGACCGGCGCGAGGCCGGGACAACGCAGAGTCAGAGTGCCAGCACCATCGGCTCCACTGCCGGTAATGTCAGTATTACCGCGGGCAAACAGGCTCATATCAGCGGTTCGGATGTGATTGCGAACCGGGATATCAGCATTACCGGTGACAGTGTGGTGGTTGACCCGGGGCATGACCGTCGTACTGTGGACGAAAAATTTGAGCAGAAGAAAAGCGGGCTGACGGTTGCCCTTTCCGGCACGGTGGGCAGTGCCATCAATAATGCGGTTACCAGTGCACAGGAGACGAAGGAGAGCAGTGACAGCCGTCTGAAAGCCCTGCAGGCCACAAAGACAGCGCTGTCTGGTGTGCAGGCCGGACAGGCTGCGACAATGGCCTCCGCAACCGGTGACCCGAATGCGATGGGAGTCAGCCTGTCGCTCACCACCCAGAAATCGAAATCACAACAACATTCTGAAAGTGACACAGTATCCGGCAGTACGCTGAATGCCGGGAATAATCTGTCTGTTGTCGCAACCGGTAAAAACAGGGGCGATAACCGCGGAGATATTGTGATTGCCGGAAGCCAGCTTAAGGCCGGTGGTAACACAAGCCTGGATGCCGCGAATGATATTCTGTTGAGTGGCGCCGCAAACACACAAAAAACAACGGGCAGGAACAGCAGCAGTGGCGGTGGCGTGGGTGTCAGTATCGGTGCCGGTGGTAACGGTGCCGGTATCAGCGTCTTTGCCGGCGTTAATGCGGCAAAAGGCAGCGAGAAAGGTAACGGTACTGAGTGGACTGAAACCACAACAGACAGCGGTAAAACCGTCACCATCAACAGTGGTCGGGATACGGTACTGAACGGTGCTCAGGTCAACGGCAACAGGATTATCGCCGATGTGGGCCACGACCTGCTGATAAGCAGCCAGCAGGACACCAGTAAGTACGACAGTAAACAGACCAGCGTGGCTGCCGGCGGCAGTTTTACCTTTGGCTCCATGACCGGCTCAGGTTACATCGCTGCCTCCCGGGATAAGATGAAGAGCCGCTTTGACTCCGTTGCTGAACAAACCGGAATGTTTGCCGGTGATGGTGGCTTCGACATTACAGTGGGCAGACATACCCAACTGGATGGTGCGGTGATTGCCTCCACTGCCACACCGGATAAAAACCACCTGGATACCGGAACGCTGGGGTTCAGTGACCTTCACAACGAAGCGGATTATAAAGTCAGTCACAGTGGAATCAGTCTGAGCGGTGGTGGCAGCTTCGGGGATAAATTTCAGGGTAACATGCCGGGTGGCATGATATCCGCCGGAGGTCACAGCGGACATGCGGAAGGAACGACTCAGGCCGCAGTGGCAGAAGGCACTATCACCATCCGGGACAGGGACAATCAGAAGCAGAATCTGGCGAACCTGAGCCGTGACCCTGCGCACGCTAATGACAGTATCAGCCCGATATTTGACAAGGAGAAAGAGCAGAGGCGTCTGCAGACAGTGGGGCTTATCAGTGACATAGGCAGTCAGGTGGCGGATATTGCGCGTACACAGGGAGAACTGAATGCGTTGAAGGCCGCGAAGGAAGCAACCGGCGAAACACTTCCTGCTAATGCAACAGAGAAACAACGTCAGGAATATCTTGCGAAACTGCGTGACACGCAGGCTTACAGGAATGAAATGGCGAAGTATGGTACCGGCAGTGAAATTCAGCGGGGTATCCAGGCCGCGACAGCCGCGCTTCAGGGACTGGCTGGGGGGAATTTAGCGGGTGCTCTGGCCGGAGCTTCTGCACCGGAACTGGCGCACCTGCTGAAATCAACAGAAAAAGACCCGGCAGTAAACGCCATTGCTCACGCCATTCTGGGCGGTGCAGTAGCGGCAATGCAGGGTAATAATGTTGCTGCCGGTGCAGCAGGCGCAGCAACGGGAGAGCTGGCAGCCAGAGCGATTGCCGGAATGCTGTATCCTGGCGTGAAGCAGTCAGACCTCAGTGAAGAGCAGAAGCAGACGATAAGTACGCTGGCAACCGTTTCAGCAGGGCTGACCGGCGGTCTAACCGGAAACAGCACCGCATCAGCAGCAGTGGGAGCACAGAGCGGGAAGAATGCTGTTGAGAATAACTACCTGAGCAATAAGCAGATAGATGCCTGGTTCGCTGAAATGAAGTCCTGTCAGGCGAAAGGCGGTGACTGCGGCGGTATTATCAGAAAGTACGAAGAGTTGAGTACGGCACAGCAGAAGCAACTGATCCGTGACTGTGCTGCCAGCCCGGCAACCTGCCAGCAGAAATACGGTGATGTACTGACGAACAGTCTGGCGGTGAAGCTGGCAATAGATCGTGCTCTGGGTGAAGATATCCCGATCAAGATGGTCTACGATCTGACGGCAACTTTTGCGCAGCAAATGCAGGCCGAAGGGGTTGTCGCAACCAACAAAGTCTCGGAAGCACTCCAGAAAGAATACGGTCTGGATGAAGTTCAGGCGGGAATAGTCGCGAGCGCTGCGGCGTCAGCATTTGGGGGAATTGGTAAGGCTAAAGGGAATTCCCAGCCTAAAATTGAACAAATCCTCAAGCCAGAGAAAAACTGGGAAACTGCTCGAAACAAGGCATTGGATCTTGTAGGTAATTTAGGAGCGGACTCTAAGCCAGTTATCGGACGTTTGGAAGTCAGCGCTGGTAATGGGAAAGTCATAGGGCGGCAATCCAGCGACGGAAAAGTTGGTTGGCGTGTTGATTATGATCCTGAAAAAGGCACACACATCAATATATGGGATTACTCACAGGGTAAAGGCCCTGGAAAAGCGGTGAAGCAAGTCATACCTTTTGAAGGCAATGAAAAGTCTTTTGAAACAATATTGAAACAGCTAAACAGGTAGAGCAAATGACTTTATTTGATGAGTGTCGGGAAGCACTGAGTGCTGATTTTAATATAGTAGAGGGGCTGGCTCAGCAGGAGGCTCTGGGCATTTTAAATAAGTATCCTCTCGCGAAAGGAAGTGTTACTTGGTCAGAGATTAGGCATTCTGATTATGAGAGTTTTGATGAGTTATTGAGTGCAAACTCTGTAAAAAACGATGACATGTTTGTCTTTGCAGATGATGCAAGTATTCCAGTTTTTAGGTCAAATCTAAGATTAATCGCTGAAAATATCTATGACGTAACAGCTTTATCGCCCAAATTATTCATTTTTAATGATGAAGTGATAATACAACCTTTATTCCCAACTGATATGTTCCGTTTAGGAATCAAGAAATAGTGGGAAAGCTCGCAAATCCCGGCCATTATGCCGGGATTTTTTTGCGCATCATCTGCCACAGCTTTACACGGTTTTCCTCTCAACAGCGGGACAGGGTAACAACGCAAAAAAGCCTGTGGAGAAAATGAAACAAGGAAAACCATTTGTAACTAACTGAAAAAAGAAAATCAGTTATCATCACAGCAATGTGCACAGGATCGTAAGCGGCTCGCCAGAACCGTATTGATATTTACTGAGAGGTCAGATCAACTTTCCAGGGCAACAGATCGCGTACCCGGTTTGCCGGTCAGTCCTGGATATGCTCAATGACGTAACGCAGCCATTTTTCTGGCTCCACATTGTTCAGACGGCATGTGCCGATCAGCGAGTACAACACCGCCGCATGTTCGCCACCGCTGTCGGAACCTGCGAACAGCCAGTTTTTCCGGCCTACAGCCACACCCCGTAAGGCGTTCTCTGCGATGTTGTTGTCGATTTCCACCCAGCCATTACTGCAGTACACGTTCAGGCTGTCCCACTGTTTCAGCAGGTATGCGAACGCTTTTGCCGTATCCGAGTGACGCGACAGTGTTTTCATCTGAGTCTGTATCCAGTCATACAGTGACTGCATCAGTGGCGCGGCTCTGGCTTTTCTTGCCGCCAGACGCTGTTCTGCTGTACATCCCCGGACTTCTGCCTCTATGGCATACAGTTCACCGATACGCTGCAGGGCTTCCGTGGTGATGTCGGTAGGCACTCTTGCATGCACATCGTGGATTTTTCTCCGGGCATGAGCCATACACGCGGCTTCCGTTATTCTGCCGGATTCGTATAACACCCGGTAACCACCGTAAGCATCGGCCTGAAGCACACCGCTGTAACCGGCCAGGTGATTTTGTGGATGGATACCTTTCTGGTCCGGACTGTACGCGAACCAGACCGCCGGGGGCATCTGTGAACCGGCGTTACGGTCATCACGGACGTAGACCCACAGCCGGGCTGTCCGGGTTTTACCGCTGCCCGGCTCCTGGTCCGGGACGGGGATATCATCAGCATGGACTTTACCGGGCATCAGCACATACTGGCGCAGGACGTCATACAGCGGCTCCAGCAGTTCAGCAACAGCACTGGTCCAGCGCCCCTGTTAGCGCCAGTGATATAAGACGGTCATTCACCATTTGGATTGTCCGCTCCACCCAACATGTTGTTTCCTTAAGGTTCTCACACCAAAAAGGACATCAACATGCTGAGCAGAGAGGACTTTTACATGATAAAGCAAATGCGCCAGCAGGGCGCGTACATTGTCGATATTACGGCTCAGATTGGTTGCTCTGAACGAACGGTCAGACGCTATCTCAAATACCCTGAACCGCCAGCCAGAAAAACCCGCCACAAAATGGTTAAGCTGAAACCGTTTATGGATTACATCGACATGCGCCTGGCAGAGAATGTCTGGAATAGCGAGGTTATCTTCGCGGAGATTAAGGCAATGGGCTATACGGGCGGACGTTCCATGCTGCGTTACTACATCCAGCCCAAACGTAAAATGCGTCCGTCAAAAAGAACAGTTCGCCTCGAAACTCAGCCTGGATACCAGCTCCAGCACGACTGGAGCGAAGTTGAGGTGGAGGTTGCAGGGCAACGGTGCAAAGTTAACTTTGCGGTTAATACGCTGGGGTTCTCCCGCCGCTTCCATGTCTTCGCCGCACCAAAACAGGATGCTGAGCATACCTACGAATCACTGGTTCGCGCCTTCCGCTACTTCGGTGGTTGTGTGAAAACGGTGCTGGTTGATAACCAGAAGGCTGCGGTGCTGAAGAATAACAACGGGAAAGTCGTGTTCAACTTCGGATTCCTGTTGCTGGCCGACCACTATAACTTCCTGCCACGGGCATGCCGTCCACGCAGGGCCAGAACAAAAGGTAAGGTTGAGCGGATGGTGAAATACCTCAAGGAGAACTTCTTCGTCCGGTACCGCAGGTTCGACAGCTTCACTCATGTCAATCAACAACTGGATCAATGGATAGCCGATGTGGCTGACAAACGGGAACTTCGCCAGTTCAAAGAAACGCCGGAACAGCGCTTCGCGCTGGAGCAGGAACATCTGCAGCCGTTACCGGATACGGACTTCGATACCAGTTACTTCGACATCCGCCATGTGTCCTGGGACAGCTATATCGAGGTTGGCGGTAATCGTTACAGCGTTCCCGAAGCGCTGTGTGGTCAGCCGGTATCGATACGAATATCGCTGGATGACGAGTTGCGGATCTACAGTAATGAGAAACTGGTGGCCTCACATCGCCTCTGTTCGGCATCGTCTGGCTGGCAGACAGTGCCGGAGCATCATGCCCCGCTCTGGCAGCAGGTCAGTCAGGTGGAACATCGACCACTGAGTGCCTATGAGGAGCTGTTGTGATGCATGAGCTGGAAGTCCTGCTGAGCCGCCTGAAAATGGAGCATCTGAGTTATCACGTTGAAAGCCTGCTGGAACAGGCAGCTAAAAAAGAGCTGAACTACCGGGAGTTCCTGTGCATGGCGCTACAGCAGGAATGGAACGGCAGGCATCAGCGCGGTATGGAGTCCCGGCTGAAGCAGGCTCGTCTGCCGTGGGTCAAAACGCTGGAGCAGTTCGACTTTACCTTCCAGCCGGGCATCGACCGTAAGGTTGTCCGGGAACTGGCTGGTCTGGCGTTCGTGGAGCGCAGCGAAAACGTGATCCTGCTGGGACCTCCTGGTGTCGGAAAAACGCATCTGGCCATAGCTCTTGGCGTAAAAGCGGTGGATGCGGGACATCGGGTACTGTTTATGCCACTGGACAGACTGATCGCGACACTGATGAAAGCGAAACAGGAAAACCGGCTGGAGCGTCAGTTACAGCAACTGAGTTATGCCCGGGTGTTGATCCTGGATGAAATAGGTTATCTGCCGATGAACAGAGAGGAAGCCAGCCTGTTCTTCCGGCTACTGAACCGTCGATATGAAAAAGCGAGCATCATACTGACGTCAAACAAAGGGTTCGCAGACTGGGGAGAAATGTTCGGAGATCACGTGCTGGCAACAGCGATCCTGGACCGGCTGCTACATCACTCAACTACGCTGAATATCAAAGGAGAGAGTTACCGGTTAAAAGAGAAACGTAAAGCAGGAGTGCTGACCAAAAACACAACGCCAATCAGTGATGATGAAATGGTGGAAAGCGGACAGCATCAGTAACGAAAGTATCTTAGCGGGCATGAAAATGGCAAATAACGGTTAAAAATCGTGGCGTTGACACCCCAGCGTGGCGCGGCTCACCTCCACACCCTGACGACGGTATATTTCTGACTGGCGGTATAACGGCAGATGGTCTGCATACTTCCCGGTGACGACATGGGCCAGAAGCCCCGCTCCGGCATAGCTGCGTGCAATGGGTTTTGAAGACACCGGTGCCTGCACGATATGGTCGCACCGGCAACAGGCCAGTTTCGGACGTTGTGTTTCGATAACCTTAAAGGCGCTGCTGATAAGCTCCAGTTGCTCTGACACATCACATCCCAGAGAACTGAGTTCGCCACCACAGGCCGGGCAGCATTCCTCTTCCGGCCGGATAACCCGGGTTTCACGTGGAAGTGAGGCCGGTAATGGTTTACGGGCTGAAGACTGGCGCAGGGCGGATGGCAGTACCGGATCATACTGCTCACCCAGCGTTTCTGCCATTTCTTCCTGAAGTGCGCTGATTCGCTCCTGTGCTTCCTGTATCTGTCGTTCGGTTTTTGCGCGAAGTTTTTCTGAGCTTTTACCGAACTGCATGCGCTGTAGTTTTGCAACCAGCGCCTTCAGCCGGTTGATTTCAGAAGCATAAGCCGCCACCCGCTGTGAGAGCAGGCAGTTGTATTCGGCCATCTGGCGGATGGTGTCCTGTTGCGTCTGCAACAGTGCCCGCAGGCGGGCATTCTCATGAGCAAGTGAGGTGTCCATATCCTCACTTTACAACGGGTTATATGCGGATTCCAGCGCGTTCCGTTCGTTTCGGGTGCTTCCAGTTGATGCCCTCAAGAAGCATGGACAACTGAGCCGGAGTAAGGTGAACCTTTCCATCGCGGGTGACCGGCCAGACGAAGCGGCCCCGCTCTAGGCGTTTGGTGAAGAGGCACAGTCCGTCGCTGTCAGCCCACAACACTTTTATCTGGTCACCCCGGCGTCCGCGGAAGATGAACAGGTGTCCGGAGAACGGGTCATCCTTCAGGACGTTCTGAACTTTTGACGCTAGGCCGTTAAAGCCATTTCGCATATCGGTGATACCTGCAACCAGCCAGATACGCGAACCGGCAGGGATAGATATCATCAGTGGCTGCTCCCTTTTATTTCACGGATAAGTGTCTGTAATAACGCCGGCGTCAGTTTACCTTTCAGCCTGAGAGTTCCGGCCGGCAGAACCAGCTCACAGCACAGACTGTCGGACGGTGTATTTGTCTGTTCAGGTATCTGCACTGGTGCCGGGATTTTATTATCCGGCTCCGGAGTTAACGTCACGGGAAGTAGCGATGTTTCATGTTCGCCGGGCGACTGCAGGCCGCCGTTACGCCAGAGATGCCGCCAGTTAAAGAGCAGGTTATCGTTGATTCCGTTCTCACGAGCTATTTGTGCGACACAGGCACCGGGTAAAAGAGTTTGCTGAACAAGTCTCCATTTAAACTCCGGTGAAAATTGGTTCCGGCGGGTTTTCTCTGTTTTCACAGTCTGAGTTACTGTCGGGGCTGAAGGGTATCGCCCCGGGAACAGAGCCCGGGCCAGTTGCACGCAGGAATATTCCCCGGAAAGAGGCCAGTCAGTGAATACCTGGTGAAATCGCCTCACTAGAGAAAAAATGGCGGTTTTGCTGATACCGGTCTGCGCAGAAATGCGCGGGTACGACAGTGACTCGTCAAATCTCAGTTGTAGCACACGCAGGATCAATTCCGGATTGTCTGCCAGTACCGCTTTTCGTGCATTCATCTTAAATGTCCCTTTACTGCGAAAATGGACATTAGTATCGGAAACAGGAAAGGGAGGCGAAAGACGGTTTAAATGAGACGGTTACTGTTTTTTAGCATTTTCAATGCATAACAATTGCGAATTATATGCGTTATCTGATTGAGATAAAAGATATCCATTTTTCTCATGACAATACCATCTCCATTTATTGTCATCAGTTTTATAAAATTTCCATATTAATCTCTGATTGCCAGATATCTTATAAATCATAATATGCTCCACTCCCCAGGGAAACGACCCTGGGGAAGGTAATCAGTGCTCTTTTATATATGCGGCTCTGTGACGTTCAAGTTCAATTGCACCACGATGTGATAACCAGCAAAAAATGATGCAACAAATAATACCGCAGCCAAGAAGATAAAATCCGCCATGCCAGCCAATATGATCGACCATAATACCAAACAGGCTGGTGCCCAGAGATGCACCGAAGATATAGCTCATAAAACCACGTAAACCTACCGCGGAGCCAACAGCAAAGCTGGGCACGATCTCCATAGTCTGAACGGAAGCCAGAAATTGTGGAACGTAAATCAGACAACCAACAATGGCAGCAAAAATTGTCACCATAAACAACGATTCACTTTTCCAGTAGCCAATCAGGCAAATGAAAATCAGCGCCATACAAATCATCGCCAATGGCATACGACGCCCTTTAAACAGTTTGTCTGACAACCAACCGGCAAGTAGCGTGGAAGGGATTGCGGCCCATTCAAAAAATAAAAATGCGACGCTCATTTGTTCTTTTGAAAAATGTTTCACCGTCAGCAGATAAATAGGCAACCAGCTAATCATCCCGAAGCGCACCATGTATACAAATACGTCAACCAGTGAGACATACCAGGCATTTTTATTGCGTAATACATAAGTGCAGAAAATCTGAAAGGCGCTCATGTTTTCTGGTGCTTTTACCGTCTGTCGGGTATTCAGGACGACTTTTTCTTCCGGCATCATCTCTTCCAGAGAGGGTAGACCTTCCTGACGTGGGGAACCTTTACCGAGAATCAGCACAATTACCGCAAAAACGATGGCCACGCAGGCCGGAACGATATAGCTCGCACTTTGCCAGTGCTCGCTGCCGAGTAGGGCAAAAGCGGCACCAACAATGGGTGCAACAATACCACCACCGACGTTATGAGAGATATTCCAGAAAGCACCAACCCGACCACGCTCCCGGCGAGGGAACCAGTTAGCAATAGTGATGAAAGAAGGACCAACGCCCATTCCCTGGAAAAGACCATTCAGAATAACCAATACCGCAAAAATCCAGAATGCGGTGCTGAATCCCAGGCCAACGTTAACGATGGCACATAACACCAGCCCACACGCCATAAAGACTTTCGGACTGGCTTTATCGGCAAGGCTACTCATCACTCCTTTGCTGATACCATAGGCGATAAGCATACAGCTACTCAGTACGCCAATTTGTGTGGCGCTGAGATCTAATTGCTCTTTAAGATAAGGCGTCGATAAGGTGAAATTATTACGCACGATATAGTATGCAAGATACCCCAGAAATACACTAAGTAACGCCTGCATACGATAGCGACGATATGTCACCTGAATTTTCTCCGCCGGAACACTATCCGCCGCTTGCCCCGTTTTAAATATTGATAACATGTCTTCACCTGTATTTTATATTGATATGAACACCTGGAGTATTCTGACAATGAGAGTTATATAATTGAGATGAAATATCAAACTGAAAAAATGTGTCACAATTGACACAAATTAATAAAATCAAAGCATATTTTTGACCCATTTTATTGATGCATAGACAGGGTAGATTTATGCTTTATCTGTTTTATTGTTAGCATGTGCGGATATTAACAAATCTCATGCTGATTATCGGGTAATCACTGATTAATATATTAACGCTCTCTTTGAGCAGATGTGTTATCAGACGAAGTGTCTGAAACGGGTAATTTTTGTCTCAATGCGATTTTTGCGGTGTATTAATATTTATGACCTGGATCACAAACCGATTTTTTAGCTGGTGCGAAATCGGCATCAAAACCATGATTCTTTTACTGTTGTTGATGGATACCGGGGCCGTCAGGGCTCAACGAAATGAACTGGTGATGGCCACCACATTCTCACCCGGAGCTACCGCGTGGATAATACAGCGCTGGCAAACAGAGCCTGAGTCGGTAATGATCCGTACGCTTAACCGCACCAGTGCCTCACTGGAACAGTTGCTTTATACGGCCAACGTAGAAAACGTCGATCTGATCCTGACCTCATCACCAATGCTGCTCCAGCACCTTCAGGAGCACCAGAAACTGGCCCCGTTTGATGATGCACCCGCAGAAAGCCAAAACCTGGTGCCGGAGTCGATCCGTGCAACCTCCGTTGCAGTAGCAATATCAGGTTTTGGTCTGCTTATTAATCGTCCTGCGCTTTCTGTAAAACACCTTCCTGCCCCTGCTGACTGGGACGATCTTGCTTTGCCGATCTATCAGGACGCTTTATTGATGAGTAGTCCGTCGCGTTCAGATACTAACCATTTAATGGTTGAGTCATTACTACAGCAAAAAGGCTGGGTGAAAGGATGGGAAACGTTGCTGACAAGTGCAGGAAACCTGGTGACAATCTCCTCCCGCAGTTTTGGCGTAGCCGATAAAATAAAAAGCGGACTCGGCGTTGCCGGCCCCGTTATCGATAACTATGCTAATTTACTGTTAAATGACCCCCATCTCTCTTTTACCTATTTCCCCCGGTCTGCGGTATCTCCCACCTACGTTGCAATTCTCAAGAAAAGCCCACACGCCGATGCAGCCCGTCGCTTTATTCACTACCTGTTAAGTCCGAAAGGACAGCGTATTCTGGCCGATGCCAATACAGGAAAATATCCGGTGACACCACTTGCCGCAGACAATCCGCGGGCAACGCAACAACAGCTCCTGATGAATCAACCCCCGCTGAATTATCACCTTATCCTGAAACGTCAGCGTCTGGTGCAGCGCTTGTTTGATACGGCAATTAGCTTTCGGTTAGCACAGCTAAAAGATGCCTGGCGAGCGCTGCACAGTACCGAGGCACGCCTGAAGAAACCATTACCAGAAATACGTGCACTGTTAACACAAGTGCCCGTTGCAGCGGCCAGCAGTGAAGATCCCGTCTGGCTGGCACAGTTCGATAACAAAAGTTTTACCGAGCAGCAAATGATGAAATGGCAACTCTGGTTTCTGAATAACCAGCGCCTGGCGATAAAAAAACTGGAAGAGCTGAAATGAAAAACATAACGCTGTGGCAGCGTTTAAGACAGGTCAGTATCAGTACCAGCTTACGTTGCGCATTTCTGATGGGGGCACTACTGACCCTGATTGTCAGTAGTGTCAGTCTGTATTCATGGCACGAACAAAGCTCACAAATTCGTTACTCGCTGGATGAGTATTTTCCCCGTATTCACTCTGCTTTCCTTATTGAAGGGAACCTGAATCTGGTGGTAGACCAGCTAAATGAATTTTTGCAGGCTCCCAACACCACGGTGCGATTGCAACTTCGTACCCAGATTATTCAGCATCTCGACACCATAGAACGGCTTAGTCGGGGACTGTCATCCCGGGAACGCCAACAACTGACGGTCATTTTGCGGGACAGTCGATCACTGTTATCCGAGTTGGATCGTGCGCTTTACAACATGTTTTTACTACGGGAAAAGGTGAGTGAGCTATCAGCGCGGATTGACTGGTTACACGATGACTTTACTACCGAGCTTAATTCTTTAGTGCAGGATTTCACCTGGCAGCAGGGAACGCTGCTGGATCAAATCGCCTCCCGACAGGGCGATACGGCGCAATATCTGAAGCGATCTCGTGAAGTGCAAAATGAACAGCAGCAGGTTTATACCCTGGCACGCATTGAAAATCAGATTGTTGACGATCTGCGTGACAGACTCAATGAGCTCAAATCAGGACGTGATGACGACACACAGGTGGAAACTCATCTCCGTTATTTTGAAAATCTGAAAAAAACGGCAGATGAAAATATACGTATGCTGGATGACTGGCCTGGCACCATTACCCTGAGGCAGACTATCGATGAATTGCTGGATATGGGAATCGTAAAAAATAAAATGCCGGATACGATGCGTGAATATGTCGCCGCCCAAAAAGCCTTAGAGGATGCCAGTCGCACCAGGGAAGCGACACTGGGTCGCTTCAGAACGTTACTGGAAGCGCAGCTTGGCAGTACTCATCAACAAATGCAGATGTTTAATCAACGAATGGAACAAATTGTTCGCGTTAGCGGTGGGCTGATCCTAGTGGCGACAGCACTGGCGTTACTGCTGGCATGGGTATTCAACCATTATTTTATCCGCTCACGGTTGGTGAAACGCTTTACCCTACTGAATCAGGCCGTTGTGCAAATTGGTCTGGGAGGCACGGAAACGACTATTCCTGTTTATGGGAATGATGAACTGGGGAGAATTGCAGGATTATTACGCCATACTCTCGGGCAGCTCAATGTGCAAAAACAGCAACTTGAACAAGAAATTACCGATCGAAAGGTGATAGAAGCCGATCTGCGTGCCACCCAGGATGAACTGATTCAGACAGCAAAGTTGGCGGTAGTCGGGCAAACGATGACCACGCTGGCCCACGAGATCAATCAGCCGCTAAATGCGCTGTCAATGTATCTGTTTACAGCCCGCAGGGCCATTGAACAGACCCAGAAAGAACAGGCCAGCATGATGCTTGGTAAAGCCGAAGGGGTGATTAGTCGTATTGACGCCATTATCCGTTCACTACGGCAGTTTACCCGGCGCGCCGAACTGGAAACATCACTCCATGCCGTTGATTTAGCACAGATGTTCAGTGCGGCCTGGGAACTTCTAGCCATGCGTCATCGCTCTCTGCAAGCTACGCTTGTTCTGCCGCAAGGTACAGTCACAGTTTCAGGTGATGAGGTCAGAACCCAGCAGGTACTGGTTAACGTACTGGCGAATGCGCTTGATGTTTGTGGGCAAGGCGCTGTCATTACCGTTAACTGGCAAATGCAGGGTAAAACGCTGAACGTATTCATTGGCGATAATGGCCCGGGCTGGCCTGAGGCATTGTTGCCTTCGTTATTGAAGCCGTTTACCACCAGTAAAGAAGTAGGACTGGGTATTGGTCTTTCAATTTGTGTGTCGTTGATGGAGCAAATGAAAGGGGAATTGCGGCTGGCATCAACGATGACCAGGAATGCCTGTGTGGTACTGCAATTCAGACTAACGGATGTGGAAGATGCTAAGTAGTGAATATTCGATTCTGCTGATTGATGATGATGCTGACGTGCTGGACGCCTACACACAGTTACTTGAACAGTCGGGCTATCGTGTTTTTGCCTGTAACAATCCTTTTGAGGCGCAGGCGTGGATACAACCAGACTGGCCAGGCATTGTGCTAAGTGATGTGTGTATGCCTGGCTGCTCTGGTATCGATTTGATGATGTTATTCCACCAAGATGATCAACAGCTCCCCATTCTGCTTATCACCGGGCACGGCGATGTGCCAATGGCAGTTGATGCGGTGAAAAAAGGCGCGTGGGATTTTTTGCAAAAACCGGTCGATCCCGGCAAATTGCTTTCTCTGGTTGAAGAGGCACTACGCCAGCGTCAATCAATCATTGCGCGTCGTCAGTATTGCCAACAGACATTGCAGGTGGAGTTGATAGGGAGAAGTGAATGGATAAATCAGTATCGGCGACGTTTACAGCAGTTGTCTGAGACAGATATTGCCGTCTGGCTCTACGGTGCCCCTGGCACAGGACGGATGACCGGTGCACGTTATCTGCACCAATTTGGACGTAATGCACAAGGCGAATTTGTCTACCGCGAGCTGACACCAGACAATGCACCACAGCTTAATGATTTCATTGCGCTGGCTCAGGGGGGAACATTAGTGCTCAGCCATCCTGAACACCTGACGCGTGAACAGCAGTACCATCTGGTTCAGTTACAAAGCCAGGAACACAGACCTTTTCGCCTGATTGGTATTGGAGACACCTCGCTGGTCGAGCTGGCCGCCAGCAACCATATCATCGCGGAGCTCTATTACTGCTTTGCAATGACACAAATCGCTTGCCTGCCATTAACTCAACGCCCCGACGATATTGAACCACTGTTTCGCCACTACCTTTGTAAGGCATGTCAACGGCTTAACCATCCTGTTCCGGAAGTGGGAAAAGAGATGCTCAAAGAGATGATGCGCCGCATGTGGCCAAATAATGTGCGAGAGCTGGCCAATGCAGCAGAACTGTTTACTGTAGGAATATTACCGCTGGCAGAAACAGCAAACCCGTTGATGCACGTCGGAACCCCGGCACCGCTTGACAGGCGAGTGGAGGACGCTGAGCGACAGATAATCACAGAGGCGCTTAATATCCATCAGGGGCGTATCAATGAGGTTGCTGAATATTTACAAATCCCGCGGAAAAAACTCTATCTCAGAATGAAAAAATACGGTCTTAGCAAGGAGCATTATAAAAATTAAATATCAGTCTATCCAGCACAGAAATTATGTAGCCCCCCAGTCTTGGTACCAGTCCCGGGTACTGCTGTAAGTTTCTGCACCGATTCAGTAAATTTCAGCAGGGATAAAATAGTGCAGATAATCGAAGCATTACTTCCAGAGTGGGGAACATCCAGAGTTTTGTTCACAAAGTGGTGGAGCACTGGCTACATCTGTTGATATTTCACTCCACTCTCCACTCTCCACTCTCCACTCTCCACTCTCCACTCTCTGTCTCTTATACACATCTGACGCTGCCGACGAATAGCCTTG
>ERZ1026955.150-NODE-150-length-44445-cov-12.209507_pt1 | contig 44445 bp, 56 predicted proteins | sample MGYA00519459_ERZ1026955 | MGnify/ENA primary metagenome ERZ1026955 (study PRJEB26926, sample SAMN06164833) | human gut metagenome | biome: ENVO:00009003; feature: ENVO:2100002; material: ENVO:00002003 | host: Homo sapiens | place: USA | collected 2012 ...
GTTTAAGCTGTCCGTGATGGGTACTTTGAATAAGTACACTACAGACACCAAACTTATTAAGGCGTGGCCCGAAGTTAAACAGTTCATCCCGCAGGAAGAGAAGAAGTCAACGGCGGTAGCGCTTGACGTGAAAACACTAAACGAAATCTGCGGCATTCCGCGCTAACAAAAAGGGGCCATCACGGCCCCTTAATTAATTCCTGCAAATCCAGCACTTGCGCCCTTAGCTCGGCCCCACATTTCATATTTCGCACATCAATCGCTAAATCTTCGTCGGGGTCTTCCGACGGCGGCTCAAACTTACACGGCGGCTTAATTGCCGATTCCGTTAGCGGCATCAACGGCACGTTGCTTGATCCGCACGCGGTCAGCATCAAACTTACAATTATCGCGATCAGGACGCGTGACATATTTAATCACCTCTTTCTCAACGGTGCGGAACTCCACCTCGCGGGCCTGCTCGTTCTGCACTGATTTATGAATCACCTTAGTTTGCTGCCGCTGGGCTTTGGCTTGCGCTTCTTGCGCCGCCTCCGCCACCACGCCAGCACGGTAGTTGTCACCTTGCCAGAATCCAATTACAATGCCGAGAATCAATCCAATAGCTGCGTATTTAATCACGCCATAACCCCTTATTTTTTAGTTGTTGAGTCGTCATTAGCTCGCCTGCGTCGTTAAACATGGTCGGCACTTTCACACCCCGCAGGATCTGGTCTGCGCGCTGCACCCCATATAATTCCTCAAGGATATGCCGAGGCTGCCGTTGTACCCAGGAGAAGAAGTCCGTTTTAGCGCTAACCTGCTCACTTAGCAGTTTTCCCGCGTCAGCCTTCAGTGCCGGACGCTTACCACTGGGCCAATCTTCCATACCCTTGACTTTCCACGTCTCAGTCGAACGGCAGCAATAATGTAGCTTTCCTGGACCAGCGCCATACTGTGATCCAGCCACCACTTTACCGTCCCGTTTCCCTTTTGTTTCGGGAGTAACATCAACCGGATAAAACAGGCGATCGCGTAGCTGACAGAGCGTTGAGGTGTGAGTATCCAGTGTGGAAAGCCACTGGCGACCGTCGAGAATATCATCATTTGCTTTTACCATTAATTCGCGTGCGGTCGCCGCATAGTGGTTAACCGCAGACTTGACCACACTTGAAATGGCCTGCGCGCTACGACCGCCCAATGCGCGCTTGACGTCTGCAATAATTTGCATAGTAGGTTTGCCCTGGATAAATCCAGCGCGCACCTGGTTACTGATCTGCGTTCTGGTCCATTCTGACAGAGAATCAGGCCACTGCAAAAGCGTGTTTCCCTGGAATGGGTTTTTCATAGCCGTCGCTGCAATCTGCGCACCGGTCACAACGCCAACCACCTCAACGGCAGGGACCGAAAGCGCCGGTTGTAGTGCTGCCGTTAATGTGTCGGTCAGATATTCAGCCTCGGTATCGGCGAACTCCGCCAGACCTTCAGCCAGCACCTTAAACTCGTTGCGCAGTTCGGTTTTAACCGTCTTGTCGATTTGGGTTAGCAGTGTGGTAAGCGCCTTATTGTTCATAGACTTTTTACCATCAAGTAACTCGGTCAGCTTACCCAGTAACGCAGGTCGGAATTTTTGCCACAGCGCCAGCACCTTACGCGCCTGTTCGTTGCTCAGGCGCTGGGTGAAGATGTGACGGCGAATCATGCGATCCGCCAGTCGTTGGTTAATTTTCTGCGGCATCTTCTTCTACCTTGTCCGATTCATCATCGTCCAAGTCTACCGCATCCGGGGACATTTGCGGCAACGGATTCTGATTGCGCAAGTCGTCTTCAACCTGGTCTACAGTCTGCGAATCGTCGATTACGCCCTGCGCCATCATCCACTTGATGAAATCGGAGAGACGGACCGTACCAGTCTGCACACCAGACATCATTGCTGTCATTAGCTGCGCGTCAACCGTGATTTCGGTGTAGAACTTGTTCAGGGTTACAGTCTGCTCGGCGGTGTCGCCTGTGAACAACTGCACGATCTGAAGCGCCTTGTTGAATGCCTTCTCAACGTTACCGGCAATCAGTGACAGAATGCTGTTATCAGTCTGCGCGTCGTAGGCCGCTTCTGTTGCCGTTTTAGGTGCGCTACCCTTCTCCACCAGCGCCGCGCCAAGTTTAGCCATCTGCTTCTCGCGGCGCTCACACAGGGCAACTGACAGGTTGCGCTCTTCTGCCTGCAGCAGTTTTGCGTCCATGTTCTGACCCAGGATAACGCCTTTTGTCGCACCAAGCGCGATGCCACCCTTCAGGTTTTTATCCGCCCATGATTGGGTCAGACCGGTTGTGATTAGCGTCGGCTGGCCTACGATGTGCGCAATCTCGGCAACGTCCGCTTCGGCGTTGTAGTGCTTAATGTTGATGGACGCAATATCTGCTAGCGGCGCGGCGTCGGGGGTGGCGTTGTTATCGACCGCACCACACCAGCAAAACGGCAGGCTATCCAGGGCGCGACCGGCTGAATCCACCAGAGGCACCAGGTCGGTTTTGGTAAAGCCGCGCGGTAAATCCATCTGCACTTCGGACGTATCTGCGTTGAAAAACCAGCGGCGGGCGTGCGCTTTGCCGTTGACCATGCGTAGCTCGGTCCAGATCGTGACTTCGTGGTTTGCGAAATCGTCCGTATCTTCAGTGCTGATTTCGTCGCACTCTTTTAGCACGATCAAGGTGTCTTTGCCGTGGGTCTGTCGCCAGTTGATGATCTGTTCTGCCGAGTACAGTTTGATGAGCGGGCGGTGCATCGCCATCTCGGCGGCTGTCTGCGGCACTACGTTACCCAGTTCGTCAAAATGCGCCTGGCGGTCATAGTCCACCATAAAACCAGCGCGCCCGGATTGCAGCACTTCTGACATCGCACCGCGCAATAACTGCGGCAATGGCATTCCGCTTCCGTCTACGTCGTCGATAAGCTCGGCAATCTTACCGGTCAGATTCATGGACACTGGCTTCGCAAAGGCGATACCCAGCAACGCATTCAGTGTGCGGGCGGTGGCGTTCAGGAATACAGCACGTTGCTTATATGCCTTGTATCGGGCCTTTGCCTTCGGGTCGGTATTATCGCCACTGGACGGAAACGGCAAGTAAAGCGGGCCGCACGCTTTCACGGCCCTTTCACCCGCAACGCAGTCCCTAATCATTTTCCACTCTGGCGCAATACGCGCGTAGAGCGGATGTTGGTTGTCTACGTTTACAGACATTAAATTATCCTCTTAGTAGAAATCGACGGTCGGAACAACGGCAATAGGTCGAATCACTGGGAACAGGTGCACAATCGGATAACCCGCGGCGTCGTTCATGTGGTCCACACCGGCGGTTTTATCCGGCTCGCCTTTCTTCAGGTCGTAAACCTGCTGTTCTAAACATTTTGCCAGTGTAGGGCATTTAGCCATATTCACAAAATACTGGCGCACCCCCTTCGAGTTACACATCATCGTATTCATGGCAATGAGGCGGTCCTTTACCGGCGGGTTAACGCTGTCATACTCCACCTCGAAGCCAGCGTCCTCCAGTTGTGCAATATCCGAAGATGACGCGTTGACCGTCTTGCGGGACTTGCCGCTGCTATCCGGGTAAATCACCACCTTACCGGCAGCACAATGATCGGGATAGCGGGACTCGATCTCGTCAATCATTGCAGGCGTGTCGAACAGGTCCACAAATTCATCGACCGCGTGGATCTCGTCGCGGAACTCTTTCGCCTCTGTTACCCGCTGCCGTCTAACGTAGACCACCGCCGCCATCTTCGTGACGTTAAAGTCCATGCCGATGATTAGCGTGTCTTCGGGCTGCACTTCTTCGGTACTGGCGTTCTGCTCGCGGTCAAACATCTTGTATACAGCACCAGACGTCAGGTTGACGAATTTCCCGTCCAGATACGCGTCAATCAGGTTTGCCGGGTACTGGCTCCGCAGCGTGTCGATAAAGTCCGGCGGTAAGTGGTGGTTGTCGGTAGTCTTCGCCCGGATCAGACGTTTTTGGCTATCCTTCTCCACTTCGAAGATTTGATACATCGCCCGGAAGCCTTCCGGCGTGGATACGATGACAAACTGACGCACATTACCTGCACGCAAACGACCGAGTAGCTTGTGATATGCCGCCATCGCGACGTCTTGCTTCGTGGTGTCGAACTCATCGGCAACAATCCACGCGGCGTTAATACCGATCAAGCGGGTGTAGTTCTCCATTGACTCGCAAATTACGCGGGTCCATTTGCCCTTCACCAGTACGTTATAAATCTTGTCCTGCTTGTTGAACTTCCAGCGCAAACCGGCCTCATCGAAAGACTTCTCCAATTCCGGGTACATGATTTTAACCAGAAGTGGAATTGTCGGCTCTGTCACGATGCCGTCATAGCCAGGATTCAGGCATAGAAGCTGGACGACTTTACGGGCGGCTGACCATGACTTACCGCCACCGAAGCCGGAACACAGGCCGAGTATTTTGGTCTTAGTGTCTCGGAGTAGCTCTACCTGGTGCGGCAGGCAATCCGGCTGGTATAGCCGCACCGCTTGCGCTACACGGGTAGGTTTAGGTGGTCGGTTACGCTTTGCCAGCTTGCGATCCAGTGCGCGGTGTTCTGCCGCATAGTTACGCATCACTCGCCCTGCCCTTTACCGACCGGCTCAACGGTTACGTCGCCGTTATCATCGTCGTCATCTTCCAGCGGTGCATCGTCGCGGACGCCGTGGTTTGCTTTAAGCAGGAATGCAGCGAAGCCTGCTGCGATAGTCACGCCGCCAGCTTCCATGAGGAAGGTCTTTTGCAGTTCCATAGCGTCAGCCATCGCCTCGGCAAATTCTTCATGCTTACGCGCCCAGCGATACAGACATGCTACGCCGACCCCGATTTCCGCCGCAAAGCGCCCAAATGTTGGCATCTTGTTACGTGGGATGACTTGCGCCGCGCCCTTGTCCGAGTAGTTGACCTGCCATGCGTCGGCTGAAGCGAAATAATCTCGCAACTGGCGACAATAAACAGACCGATAATCAGTAGGACGACCACACTTGCCCCCTTTCCGGCGCTTGCCGTATTCGATTTCAGGTCCGAGATTGGTATGTTCGGTTTGCTCGCCCGGTTTGCGGCGTGGAGTGACTGCGACTCGCCCGTCTAACTTCGCACGACGGCCTTTTACTTTGATTTCTGCCATGATAATAACCCCTTTATACATATGCGCCGACCATCGGCAACATAGGAGGTGGCCCAACCACCTGTCTTGATTATATCAGGGAGAATTGCAGACACAAAAAAGCCCGCATAAGCGGGCCTGTAGTGAGGTTAAACGGGTCTACCGTAGTATCTTGTCAGCATACCGGTAACTGCCTCGATAGCGCCCTCTGTGTGGCGAATTTGAGTGAGTATCTCGATCCGTTCCGACATACTCATTCCTACCGCTGCCGCTGTGCGCTCGAATCGGCGCAATCCTTCCAGTTGTTTGCGTAATTCAGCCGGGCGTGCGGCCTGCGTGCTCATGAATACTTGTCTAATCATTTCAACATTTCCGGGCTAATGGTTAAGCGTGCTACTTCACCGTAGTTCGCGCTATAGGTTATCACGTTTGCACTGCGTCCGCTCATCCAACCGCCTCGGCTGGCGTAGGCATCCTTCGCGGCAAGCGTGCGGTGCTGTTCAACAATCATGTTGCGCGATTCGACAATCTTCTGGTGGTGCAGGTGGCCTACGTGCGCATAACTGTACTGGCTGGACCCGAACGCCTCACGAAATTTCGAAATCATGACCGGCTCGATAGCGTCAAATTTAGCCTTGTGCCCGTGGTGGAAGAACAGCGTAGTCTTACCGTGCTGGACCATCTTATAGACATCTGGCGACGTGTCTACCTCAACGCGCGGCTCGTTCTCGTACAGCGTAGCGAACATCTCCGCCAGCCAGATCATTCCGCTTTCGTCATGGTTGCCCTGCACAATTAGCAGTTTGACTTTGTGGTGCTTCTGTAGCGCCAGTTCCACCACATTGCGCACCATGCGAATCATGTAGCGGACCAGCTTCTGGTAGCGGGTGTCGGCGTCAAGGATGTGACCACTGGCGGGAGTAACGGCATCGAGACTATCAAAGTGCGCCATATCGCCGAGGATATTAATTACGGCAGTGCCTGCGTCCGGTGCGCGTGCGAAGGCTTCGACAAACCAGCGGTAGAACAGGTCTTCGGCAATCGCCATATCCCAGTCTTCGCCAGTCTCCTCGCCCCATGCCAGCATTCCCAGGTGGAAGTCAGACACGGTGTACAGGTTGAGCAGGTCAAGCGCCTGGATCGGTACTGGCGGGGCGCTTACTGGTGCTGCCGGTGTGATTTCGCTGTTCATGCCGTCCAGCACTGCGCGCATCGCCTCAAGCTGTCGCTCTTTGTCCTGTTCTGTGATAACCCATGACATGACCTCTTCGCCATTGCCACGCACCAGGGCGGAGACACGCTTCACGCCAAAACCATCGGCAACGCGCTTACGAATTACGGCATCATTACCGTGCCCAATCCCCTTTTTAGATAAGCGTGCTTTGCGCATATAAACATTGCGCAGTGCAATCCCGTATTTCTTAGCAATATCTTTCGCGGTCGTTCCCGCCTGGATTTCGGCGATCAACTGCTCGTCTGTAATTTTGGTTTGAGGGTGCATCGTATATTTTCCTGATTCAGTTTGACCGCGATCAATATACCACGGCGACAGAAGTATTAGCCATTAATTGGTTGCAAGTCAAGCAATAAAAAGCCCGCCACTTCGGCGGGCTTGCTCTTTACTCGGCGTTTGCCACAGCTACCGTTTTGCGGCCCGACACCCCGCTTCCATCCTTAGCCACCCAAATAATATCGACAGAACCGGGAGTTTTGCCGTCGATATTACCGGACTCGTCAACGGTGGCGATGGCGGGCGACCCACTAAGCCACACGCCGGATTTATCGGTCGCCCCTGCCGGTTGCACCGCCACCGTAGCCTTAGACTGGGTGCCGATTTTAACCGCCTCTGGCTCTACCGTTACCGTTGCGCTTGTCACCTTCACATCAGGCTTCGGTCCCGGAAGGCTTGCACCAAACACCCCGGCATGGCTGATGGTGTCTGCAATGATACGACGCGCTTCCGCGTCTTCCGTTTTAGCCAACGCATCGAGCGCGTCCGCATTATGATCAAGAATACTTTTTAACATATCTCCCCCTTAAGCTGAATTACGACCGATACGCTCGGCAACGTCCCACTGCTTACCGTCGAATAGTGCCAGGCGTCCGTTAGCGCGACGCACCAGACCCTTGACAACAACCCCGGCTTGCATACGGAATTGAGGCAGTTTAGCACGGATCGTCTGAATATCACCGGCACGAACTGCACGACCAGTTCCGGTATTAGCACCGATGGCGCGCGGCCCTACGTTGAAGACCAGATCCACAAGCGCGTCGTACTGGGCCTGGTTGAACGCCCCGATCGGCATCGCCCGCTGAACAAACTTCTCAGCAATGGCAATATCCTTGCGCAGTAGTTCCATCGCTTCAGCGCGGGTAATGCTGCGCGGCGGGTTAGTGCCAGTGTGACCGAAGCCCCAGGTATAAAGACCTTGCTCCTGCTCTTTCTTCGTGGCGAAGTAGGGCACCGGGCTAAACGTCTCCCATGCGGCAGTAAACCGCAAACCATTCTCACTAAATTGCATGTTTTACACCTTTCAAAACAGCATTGCGCAGTGTGCGCAATGCAAACAGCCAGCAAATGGCGTTGATAGTAGCGTTCTCCACATGCCCGGTTTGCATCAAGCCGACCACGCAGAAGACTGCCGTTAAGAGATAGAGCACACGACCGACAAGGCCGTCATTCACGGATGCGGCGTAGACGTTGTACAGCGACGACACGCCGACGATGAGGAAGAACAGAACGCCAAACCACGCACAAACATCGACGCCGAAAATCATTTGGCACCTCCCGGAAAGCGGGCATTAGCGATTAGCTCGCGGATCCGTGCTGCAATCGGCATCCAGAAGATTGCCGTTACGAATCCAAGACCTGCGATCATGCGCTGACTGGTCAAGCCGGTCAGTTCGGCGATGGCTGGTGCGCCAAATACAGCACACAGGAAGCCAACGATGACGAACAGCACAAAGTTTACCGGTCCTTGTGCAGCTTCCGGGTGCATACGCGCACCTACGAAGCCACCCGCCACACCGGCAGCGGCGATAATTACCCATTCTTCTAATTTGTGGAAAACTTCCATAAAAAAGCCCCAGTAAGATTAAACCTCACTGGGGACTATATCACGACTGCATAATTATTCTGAAATTGACCAGCGTCCTACGCCTTTCCACTCCCAACCGTGCGACCGCATTGCTTCAGATCGCCTTCCTCCTAGCATATCGCGATACCACAGCCACCACACCTTAAGCCGACTGGAGTGTTCCGTGATGCCTTGTTTTTTATAGTAGGCAAAGGTCATGCGCGTAATGCTCACAGCCTCGACGGCAGGCCATATAAACCAGACTGCAATCACCAGGGTAACAGCGCCAACCCGTAAGATTGCGCAGAATAAACCAAACCAAAATATCACATCGTATAGCATTTTATTTCACTCTCCGGTTTTCCAATATGGCGCGCCCAGGCGCGCGCAACGAAGTAGTTACGGAATACACGACCGCCAATCTCAAAGCGGTTATGCATTAGCACATCACGAATCACAGCCGACACGAGATACGACCTCCAGATGTGGGTTATGGCGAGGTGCCCAGTGCGCTTGCTTAGTCGCCGTATTACGCAGTTTAACCCGGTAATTGGTCACGGCGACAACCAGGTACAAATCGCGGGTTAATCTATCCCGCACTAAATCGAATTTATTCATCTCAGAACGACCCCGCGCGGATCGGTAGACTTCATGCTGCCGTCAGGGTAGACCAGAAGCACGCCAATGCCAAAGCGCTTTGCGTCCAGATTAGCCAGGCGCATCGCATCACATTGCTGGGTGATGGCTTTCCGGGCGTTGTCGATATGCTGGCGCACCTTGCTCTCGTCGTATTTGGTATATGGGTGTTCCGTACGGGTGATCTCTTTCGCCACTACACCAGGGCGCTTAGGCGCATAGTTCCGGCCTACGCGGGTGTAATTCACCAGGGTGGCGGGGTTAATAGTCGCGCCTGCCACCAGGGTGCTGTCGATAGTAATCCATTCCTTCCCGACTGACGTCACGACCCAGGTGTAGTCATTGCCATCACAACGCAGCACATCACCTACTCGTACGTCGTGGTGCACTACCTGCAAATGCTTATGCAGGGTGTCTTTCTTGTACCAGAATACGCGGTCGCTGGCTTCATGGTACATGCGCACATAGTTCGGCAGCACTTCAATCGGGGTAAGGAATCGCCCATTATGCTTATTGCGGAATATCATTTTCATTTTGTCAATCTCCTGTAGTTACGAACTAATGTGAGGCGCGAGATAGTGCGGCGAGTACCACACTTATGGTGTGTAATAGTCACGTTGCCGTTTGCTTCTTCTGTCACGAAGTAAGTCAGTCGCGTGGCCTTACTCCGCCAGCGTTCGGGTTGCTTGTTCATTTTGCCAGTCTCCTGTGTTTGCCAACCTGCTCAACGATTGGCTTACGGCGTAATGTAATACGGATGCCGATTGGTTGCAATGATGTTTTCACCGGTAGCCCGTGTTCGTTCATGAACTGGTGCAGCATTTTGGTCTGCGTCAGCGGCTTGACGTCATCCCGATAGCTCCAGAACACAGAATCGCCCTCAGTCGCATTCTTAGCCCATATTCGTATGCAATGCAGGGGAATCAGCCACGAAAGCTGTTTGGCTCGTCTACGGCTCATTTTGGCCCCTTATTTCGCAAGCTGGGCGAATAGCTCGCGCTGGGCCTGAATGCGGGCGATGTTAGCCGTAGCCGTTTCGCCGATGCCAAACCGGTAAGCAAGACGTTCACGGGCGAATTTCATCGCATACTCGCAGATTGCCACACGCAATGGTTCCAGTTCATCCAGGCTGGCGTCCATGTTGTCGAACGCTGCAAAGATCGCCTGCTGCGCGAACATGACAGCCTGGCGTGCGTGGTCGGCGTTGCCGTTTGTGTGCTTCGCCTCATAGAGCGCTGCGACCGCTGATGTGTAATTCCAGATTAAAGCCTTCATGAATGCCCTCCTTCGTTTGGTATGCAACCAATCTAACACCCTGGCAGGACGAATGCAACCAATATCAATCACGCGCATGAAAATGCTGATCGCTATGAGTTGCAATTGCAAACTGCATTTTTCACTCTCCATTATCCATCATGCATTGGTTGCCGAGATCTACCCCCGCCGCAATTTTCACTATGCTGCCGTTGATTATGCAACCAGAGATTTTATGCAGTCTCAGACGGAGGGGGGACAATACCCCCCGTCTAGTCTGAAAGACTGTGGTCTGTCCCGCTTGTCCCGTTCGCCTCAAAGCCGCACCGCGCCTGACGGGGACGGCGGGACGTCCCGTTTTGTCCCGCTTGTAGTTTGTCCCGTTTTTGTCCCGTTTGTTTTATGCACTTATTTTGCATAACTATTCACTTATTTAGCACTACACGGCAACCAATGCGATATAGATTTAATGCTCAATCTGGCAACCAATGCGCGCAGAATTTAATCTTTAAGGTCGTCGTCCGTCGCCGTCAATTGCATAGGTATTTGTGAATTGATAACCAGATTCGACGATCCGTAAATGGCCCCGGTGTCCGGGTCTTTGTAAAATCCGATGATTCCGCGCTCACGCATATCGTCGATTGGCTTCGTCGAAGTGCCGCCTTTCGCCAGCCCAGCTTTGCGGACGATTGCCGATTTGCTGAAGCCGTGGTGGCCAGGATTCTCTTCCATCAACGCTTCGAGCGCTGCGTACAGCACTTTCTCTTTTTCATTGCGCGGGCCTGCGGTGTTCTCTTCCTTAACAGCCTGCTTGCCTGCCGCCTTAGCCTGTTCAATAGCGAACGGGGTCAGCGCTACCGGTACGAGGTACAGAGTCTCGTCGCGCGGCGTGGCCTGGATTGGCTTGACGTCCCATCCGGCGACTACATCGCCGAAGTCCGGTCCGGGGTTAGTGGACTGGTGCGCTTCGAACGAGTCAGACTTGCGCTCATTAATGGATACTTTGCACTTCAGTAGCACGAAGCCGCGCGGACCCTGTTTGACGCCGTTACGTGCTTTTTCGTGGTACAGGTTTAGCTGGCCTGGCTGATTCTCGTCTGGCTGTTCCAGGAAGAATGCAGAATCCACCGCACCATGTAGCGCACCGGACCCACGCGGGGATCTGCTGCCGTTTGCACCCTTAGCCGGATGGTGGATGACGCCCGCACTGCCGCCTGTGTTTTCCGCAATGGCCTTCAGCGCTTTGACAATCTCACCCATATCGCTTGCGTTGTTCTCATCGAACGGTTTGGCGGCAGCCGATCGCAGGGCCACTGTCTGGTTAAGGGAGTCGAATGCCACCAGGCCGACCGGTTCACCATCCGCGGTGCGGTTGATAAAGCTGATGACTTCACGCAGGCCGGATTTGCTCGTAATATCCCAGCCGCGTGCCTGAAGGTCTACAATGTGCAGCTTGTCCAGGTCGTGCTCATATTTAATCTGCAGTGCCTCTTTACGCTGGTGTGACGCCTCGCCACCTTCCGCATCGAAATAGAAGCAATGGGACTGGACAACCTTCGCACCACCAAACGGGATACCAGCGGCAACGGCAGCCATCTGACCCAGGACGAAGAAGGATTTACCAATGTTCGATTCGCCCGCTGCGTACCACGTCGATTTGAAGTTAATCAGACCTTCGATGATCGGGTCGTGCTTAGAGAACAGCGCCGTCGGTTCGTCTTCCAGGTCTGCGTCGGTACAGGAAGCATAATCCTCACCCTCGCCTACCAGATCGACCATGTGCTCATACTGCGCGTCCACTTCTTCATCGTCCAGACCTGGCAGGATAGCCGAGATCTGTTTGCGTGACATGTTGTGCGGTTCCACGTTATAAATATCCGGGATGCCAATCATGCGTAGCGCCAGGTGCTGGTGTTTGTTCAGTTCCGAACAGCAACCGTTGCCGGTGTGCATACATTTGAAACGGATCTCGCCATCCTTAAGCATGATAGCGGTTGACCCTTCGCCAGAGTGCAGATGTTCGTTCGGGCACGGCACTTCATAACCGCGCCCGGATGGCAACGGCTCAAAGCCAGCCTGGAAACACCAGTCGAGGATTCCGTTCATCTGCTCGTCGTCGCCCTGCACCAGTTCACGGCGAAACGTCTCCTGCTCAATACCCATCTTGTCAGCCAAGCGGAGCAGACGACGCACGTTAGCGCGTTTACCTTCATGGCATTCGACCTTAGCCTGCTGGTGAGGCAAGTACATAAGACGGTTTGTGTCTTTCGAGCAGTCATCAAAGCCAGCGTCTGTAAGGCCCAGTTGTTCGAGCAGTGCAGCCTGCGCGCGGCCCAGGTCTTCAGCCGGAACTGGTTTGTTTGTCAGCACCAGGAAACGGACGCAGCGCTTGCCATCCTTCAACGGGTGGCGGTCTCCGGTGGTGGTGTGGTAGACGTATTCCAGGCCGGACTTGCGGAAAGCCCTACGGCAGCGGGTAAGTGTGCGGTTATCAGCACGGTCCAGGTCGAAGAACAGGATCGAACGGTCAACAACGCCGGTCTTCTTACGCGTGCCGTCGGTGGTTGTTGCCACAATACCGTCGCCTTTACGTTTACGACGCGCGTATTCTTTCTTATCTTCAGTGCCGTTAATGCAAACTGACGACACCACCGGCGCATCCAGCATAAACTCGAAAAACTCGGCGGTAGTCATGGATTGGTTATGGGCAACCGCTGATTCACCTTTCTTTGCCGGAGGTGTGATCGCAAATTCTATATTTCTCATCGTCTCAAGTCCTTACTTAGCGGTTTTAGTATTGCGTACCCATGAGCGCACCGTGCTCTGGTTAATGCCAGTTAACTCGGCAATCATCGCCCAGGACTTACCCTCTTCGCGCAGTCTGATAACCTGCTTTTTGTATTCTTCCATTTCTTCGTTATGCTTTTGCAGCTTGCTCGCTGCCGTACCGTTCAGCAATTCAAGTTTGGCGGTAAGCTCTTTCTCTACACGCGATAATCGGGACACCTCAAATAACAGAGTATCCACCGCATTCGTGTAATACCAGGATTTACCCGTCTCGCCGCGGATTGCATTAGATAACACTTCAATTGCTTCGTTGATATTCATAATCCGTCTCCTGTTGGTTAATGACCAAAGAAACTACACCCAAATCAAACTGGTGTCAACTGTTTTTGTATATTGAAACGGGCGCGCGCGTGTAATAATAAAAACCGTCTCATTGTCTCTTATGGTTATCCCCGTTGCGTTTTGCTTCGGGGATTTTTTTTTTAAATTAGTTGTTGACACCCATACTGCAACCAATCTATTATTCACCTCGTCGAAACGACATTCACTTTTAACTAAACGGAGACATACCATGTTTGAGCAAATCCTGAATCTGATTACTCGCGGCGTAGTAGCACTGGAAACCATCGCTAAACATTACGAAACTCAGGGCGCTGCCGTTGGTAAGCAGGAAGATAAGAAACCGTCTAAGGCTAAGAAAGAAGAAGCCAAAGACGAAGATGAAGAGCAGGAAGATAAGAAGCCTGCTAAGAAGTCCACGGCTAAGGGCAAGGCGAAAAAAGAAGTCGTAGAAGATGACGACGACGAAGACGAACCGGAAGAAAAGCCAGCCAAAGGCAAGGGCAAAGGGAAGGCTAAGAAAGACGCCGATCCGCTGAAAGAAATGCGCGATGAAATTGCACAATACGCGGCAATCATTGCAGGCGGCGACGATGACGATGCTAACGACGAATTCGACGACCTGCTGGAGTCGTACGAAATCAAGTCCGTCGCTAAACTTGACGACGAAGACGTGGAAGACTTCCACCACGACTTGAAAGAAATTGTCGAAACCTATTTCGAACTGGAAGACTAATAATCCAGGCCCGCAGAATAGCGGGCCTCTTTTTAAGAGACGAGACAATGGCACGATTCACGTTAATCGAAGCGGTAGACTCGCGCGACCAGCGCCCGTACTACTGGCTATTCGAGCGCACCGGCCCCTTTCAATCCCGCGTTGCCGTAATTAGTAAGAAGCGTGAAACACCGGCACAAATTAAGCGCACGACCTTCGCTAATCCAGACTTTTATTTATGGGCGGACTCGAATCATGAATATGTTCGCTTTGCAGTTGGGTCTGAAGCAAAAACTATTGACCGTTGGGAGACGCCATAATGAAATTCTTCGTCCTGGCAACATGCCACAAATTAGATGACCACTGTTCCTTTATCGTCGAAAACACTAACGCCAGCAAGTGCTTTGTGGACGCGCAAAACGAAATTAAGCGCCGTTGCGAAAAGGCGGGTGTATACATGAAATATGTAATTGTACAGTTTACGAGGGTCGAATAATGGCTATCAAAGCGAAGCGCAAGACGCAATCCGGCAGTAACACAGAACACTCATTACTCGGCCCATCCGGCGCTAAAAAATGGATGGGGTGTCCTGCCGCCCTGGTGGTGGAGAAAGGTATTCCGAACGAATCCGGGCAAGCCGCGATCAACGGTACGAGTATGCACACCGTATCTGAAGTGGTGCTAAACCGCATTATAGCGGGTGAAGACCATATAACGGCGAAGACCTATAAAGGGTGTTACGTCGAAAATCAGGGTAAAGGCCCAGTTAAAGCAGCAGCGAAAGCACCTAAGGACGCCATCCTGGTAACTGACGACATGGTGAAACAGTGTGACGCGTACATCGACCACTGGCGTCCACTCCTGGAAGTTGCCGAGTTTGTCCAGCTTGAGATGCGCGCGGATCTGACTCGTGTCCTGCACAAAGGCTACGAGATTGACGGCGAAGCGATCAAGACCTTCGGTACTGCCGATATGGTTATGGTCATGAAGAAGACCGACGGCACGTACATGCTCATTGTGGGCGACCTGAAGACCGGACGCCATAAGGTCGAGGCGAAAGAGAACAAACAGCTTATGCTGTATGCGCTCGGTCTGCTGCGCAAGCTGCAAAAGATGTACGACATTACCACCGTTCGCCTGGTCATCTTCCAGCCGTATTGCGGCGGCGCATCGGAGTGGGATATTTCAGTGGAAGCACTGGAAATCTTCGCCAAGTACGCAGCAAAACGCGCAGTAGCCGCCCTGGATGCCTTCGCTAAGGGTAAGAAGAATCTCACCCGTGCAGACTTCCGTCCGAGCGCCGATGCGTGTCAGTGGTGTCGATTTGCGGATCAATGTAGTGCCCGCGCTAAAGCCGCCATCGACACAATGACGCCACCAACGGCAACCGACGAAGACCTGGGCGACGATGTCAGCATTGCCACCGAGGAAGAATGCAAAAACCACGACCGGAACATGGCCCGCGAAGCCCGGAAAGCTGCCCGACGTGCGAAGCGTGGTAAGAAAGAAGCGCCAGCCGGTGCTATGACCACGGAAGAACTGAAGAAGGCTTACGACGGCCTGGAAACCATGCGCCAGCACATCAAAGCGATCGAGGCTGCCGTATTCAAAGCAGTGTTAGCCGGTGACGGCGAAGCGCTGGGCCTGAAGCTGGTAGCTGGTCGTGAAGGTGCGCGTAAGTGGAAGGATGAAAGCGAAGTTATCGCCGTATTCACAACGGCCCGGATCAAGCGCGACCTGATGTATAAGGAATCATTAATCAGTCCGACCGACGCGGAGAAGGTGCTGAAGGATGAAAAACCGAAAGTGTGGGCGAAGCTGCAAGATAAAATCACGCGTGCACCTGCGAAACCAGTCCTGGCACCAGTTGACGACCCGCGCCCGGAATGGCAAGAAGCAAGCGACGAGGATTTAAACGATGAATAAGATTCTGGCAATGATTATGGTGCTGCCGTTGGCGGCACTGGGATTCGTAGTACATACCTGCTGCGGTCTGCTGGCGTTAGCCTGGATGATTCGCCACCCATCCCGCTTGTGGGAGGATGGCTATAATGAAGCCTGTTTGAACTGGATGGAAAACAACGTGCACCGCCCGCCGCTGGTGTGGCTGCACAAATATCTCGACCTGATTTTAAAACTTTTTGATAAATAACACTTGACCGCGGAAACGCAACCAAGTACATTAGCAACCAAGCCGGACGGGGTGGCTTCTAATAGCCCCGATACATGTGAAATGAGGAATTGGAAAATGGCTAAAGTCAACCTGAAAAATGTACGTGTATGCTTCCTGAAAATTTGGGAGCGTGATACCCCTAAACAGGATGGACAAAAACCGGCATATCGTGCAGTGATTATTCTTGATAAAGAAGATCCGCAGGTGGACAAAGTGGAAGCGGCGGCACGCGCAGTGCTCACCGAAAAGCTGAAGTCTGAAAAGAACGCCGATAAGTGGATGGACCGCCACTACGCACAGGATTCGAAAGAATGTGCAGTTCGTGATGGTGACGAGCGTGAAGAAGTGACGGAAGAGTTTGAAGGAAAGCTGTACATCAATGCCAAATCATTCAAACAGCCGATCATCCAGACTTCCGAAGGCGAGAAGCAGACGGAGCAGGGTCTGACCATCGACGGCGACGAAATCGAAGGGAAGGAAATCTATTCCGGTTGCTATTGCAACGTTTCCTTAGATATTTGGGCCTGGAACAATACCAACGGCAAAGGCTTAGGCTGTGGTCTGCTGGGTATGCGCTTCCGTGATGACGGCGAAGCCTTCGGCGGTGGCGGGTCTTCATGTTCCGACGAAGACCTGGGCGACGATGACGAAGATGAAAGCCCGCGTAAGTCCAAAAAGTCAAAACGTCGTGATGACGATGACGAAGACGACAAGCCGAGTAAGTCCAAAAAGTCCAAGCGCCGCGATGACGACGACGAAGACGAAAAACCTCGCAAACGTCGTAAACCACGCGATGACGAAGATGAGGACGACGACGAAGACGAAGCGCCACGTAAACGTCGCCGCCGTTAAGGGCAAAGCCCACTATTCAAGCCCGCTTAATGCGGGCTTTTTAATAGGACAATGAAAAATGCGGATTAAAGCCAGCGAAGTAAAAGTCGGAATGAAAGTATGGTCTAAGCTACTGGGGGAATATTTCACAGTTGCCGAGATTCGCAACAACGGTGAAGAGATCGCCCTGTCCGACGGCATCTTCTCCATGATCGGCAGCGCTGACGCCGTAGTGAGGATTAAGCAATGAAAGACTTCGAACGCCTGTTTCTCGATACCGAGATATTTAGCGGGGTGGACCTGAAGAAAGTAGGGGCGTACGCCTACGCGGAGCACCCAACCACCGAGATTATGATTTGCACCTACGCCATAGACGAGGGCCGCGTGCAGACATGGGATTGCACCGAGTCCACTAAAATGCCGCGTGAACTTCGCAAGGCGCTCCGCCGGGTATCCCGCAAGAAAGCAAAAATCGTCATGGCTAACGGCCTCCTGTTTGACCGCCTGGTTATCCGTGAGAAGTGGGGTATTGACCTACCAGTTAGCCAGATCGAAGACACCATGATTATGGCCTTCCGTCACGCATTACCCGGCAGCCTTGATATGCAATGCCAGGTACTGGGCGTAGATGCTGAACATGCGAAGGATAAAGCAGGCAAGGCGCTGATTAAGCGATTCTGTAAGCCAACGCCGAAGACTTACAAGGTCCGCCGCTATACCCGTGAGACTCACCCGGAAGAGTGGGCCAAATTCCTCAAGTATGCGAAATACGACATCATCGCAATGCGTGAAGTGTACTGGCGTATCCCGGATTGGGGTAATACTCCGAAGGAAGACCAGATACTGGCAATTGACCAGTTGATCAATGACCGCGGATTCTACGTGGATACCAAACTGGCCTACGCCGCTATTAAAGCCGTGGAAGCGCACAAAGAAGAACTGAAAGAAGAGGCTATGGAGAAGTTTGGCGGTAAGCTAACCGGCAACGACTTCCTGCCATTGCTGCGCGATATTGCTCCGGCTTTCACTATCCATAATGCGCAGAAATCCACGCTGCACGACCTTCTTGCGGATCCTGACTTCCCGGATGAGGGCAAAGTGCTGATTGAAATGCGCCTCGGTGCGTCATCAACGGCATCGACCAAATACAATCCGCTCGTCAATGGGCTGTCTTCCGATGGTCGCCGCCGTGGTTGTCTGCAGTATGGCGGGGCTAAGCGTACATTGCGTTGGGCCGGTAAGGGCTTCCAGCCGCAAAACCTGGCGCGCGGCGAGTATAGTGACGACCACGAAGGGAAGATTAAGCGCCGCGAAGGTGAAAGCGACGTGTCTTTTTGGGTCCGGTCGCACATGCTCACCAACGGCATCAATTCCCTGTTACGCGGGACCGCCCACTGGGCGTATGACATATCGAAGCTAACCGCATCTACCGTACGCGGCTGCATTATCCCGGCTAAGGGTAAGAAGTTTGTTGTAGCTGACTACTCCAACGTGGAGGGGCGCGGCCTTGCCTGGATAGCAGGCGAGAAAACTGCGTTGATGGTCTTTAAGGCGGGACGCGATATTTATTGCGAAACTGCCGGTAAGATGTTCGGCCTCGACCCGGATTATATCAAGGCCAACCGCAAAGACCTCCGCCAGATCGGTAAGGCGTGTGAATTGGGCCTCGGCTACGGCGGTGGCGTTGCGGCGTTCTTGCAGTTTGCCAAAAACTTAGGTCTTGACCTGTTCGCGATGGCGGACGTAATGAAGGGCACATTCCCGGATCATATTTGGGCCGCGGCTAAACGCGGTTACGAGTACGCGAAGATTAACGAAGCGAAGCGCCCGCCAAAGCCTGGCAAGAAGGACGAGCGACCGACTTACATCCTGCCGAAGAACGTGTGGCTGACCTGTGATGCAATCAAGCGTATGTGGCGTGAGTCTCACCCGGAAACGGTCGCATTTTGGGCCGAACTGGAAGACGCTGTGCTGTGCGCAATCCGCAATCCGGGTAAATCATACTGGGCAGGTGCCAACGTGCGTCCAGACGGCAAACAGGCGCTTAAAATCATGCGCACGAAGGCTAAGCACGACCCAACGTTCGACGACGAGAGGGACGACCCGGACGCGCCAGGCTGGTGGCTGAAAGTGGAGTTGCCGTCGGGTCGTATCATGAGCTATCCGGGCATTGCGCTGTCTGTCACGACCGAAGTCGATGAGGATACTGGTAAGAAGAAAACCAGCACCCGCATTAAATATCAGGGTGAGAATCAGACTACGCGCCAGTGGGGCTTCCAGTACACCTACGGCGGCAAACTGACGGAAAACATTGTGCAGGCGCTGTGTCGCGATATTCTCGCATGGTCTATGCCTGGTGTCGAAGCGGCTGGCTATGAAATCGTCCTGTCAGTTCACGATGAATTGATAACCGAAGTGCCGGACACCGACGACTACACGACCGATGAATTATGCCGGTTAATGTGCGATCTGCCGGTGTGGGCCAAAGGTTTTCCACTCGCCGCTGAAGGCGACATAATGTACAGGTACAGGAAATAATGACTCCTGAAGGCAAGGTGCAAAGTCACCTGATGAAAAAGGTAAAAGCGGTAGGTGGATTCTGCCGCAAGATGGCATGGGAAGGGCGCACAGGCGCGCCCGACCTGATTATTATCATCAACGGCAAGATTGTATTCGTCGAAGTGAAGCGCCCCGGAGGCAAGCCGAAGCCGCACCAGGTACGGGAACATGAGCGCATGGCTAAGCGCGGGGCTGATGTTCGGGTAATTGACAACATCCACGACGCGGATTTATTGGTTGCGGAATTGGTCGCATAAAGTTATAGTGTGCAGGTTAGGACTAACGAGGCATATAAAATGATTGAAGAAAAACGTTGCAGCCAATGCGGCTGTGTTAAACCGCTATCGCAATTTCATAAGTACACTGGCAGAACAGCACGTAGCCCGGATGGGTATCGCGCGCAGTGTAAATCGTGCCGGAACAAGGCCGAACGAGAACGGCAGCGCCGCTATCGTGAAGAACGGCAGCGCCGCTATCGTGAAGAACGCGAATGATCAACATGGCGGGCTAGTCCCGCCTTTTTTGGAGACATGACGATGAAAGAACATTACCGCCTTACCACACTGGGCGACTGCAAACCAGGCGATCGCGTATGGTATATCGCCGCAATGCGCGAACCGCTGCCGTTGACCGTGTGCTGGCAGAAGTTTAAAGGCTTCCGGGCGACCGGTGTGCATGTAGGGCATGAATCTAACTGGACCGCTACGACGAGGAATTGGCACCATGAAACAGAAGTCTGGAAAAAGGCGTAACAAGATGGCACGTTTTCGCAGGCGCGAGTACCAGAAGTTAATCACGTCTTTCATCATTAAACACGCCCGCTGCAATATTTGGGCGACGATGGGATCGGGAAAGACCGGCGCTACCATGTGGGCGCTAAACAAGATGTTCCAGACCGGCATCCTGAATCACGGAGAAGACCGCGTGCTGGTGCTTGCCCCGCTGCGCGTTGCGTCCGGTACGTGGCCCCCGGAACAGGATAAATGGGGCTTCTCATCGCTTCAGGTAGTAGACGGCACTGGACCAGAGAAGGACCGCATTACAGCGCTTGAGAGCGGCGCTAACGTCGTGTGCGTCAATTATGATGTAGTTGAGTGGCTTGTGAACTATTGCGGCGATGAGTGGCCTTTTACAGTCGTTGTTGCCGATGAATCGACTAAGCTAAAAGGCTACCGCAGCAAGCAGGGCAGTAAACGCGCCCGCGCACTGGCGGCGATCGCACATAAGCACGTCAAGCGCTGGATTAACTTGACCGGCACGCCAGCACCAAACGGGCTTAAGGACGTGTGGGGGCAAAACTGGTTTGTTGACGGTGGCGAACGCCTCGGCAGTAGCTATAAGGCATTCACCGACCGCTGGTTTATCAGTAAGCCGGTTGCACCCGGCAGCTTCACTATGCAGCACGCCCCGCTGAAAAACTCCGAAAAAGAGATTCACGCAAAGCTGGCTGACATTTCGCTAACCGTTGACGCGGCTGAATACTTCGGTTGCGACAAGCCGATCTATACGCCGGTACTGGTTGACCTGCCTAAGAAAGCCCGCAAGATCTATGACCAGTTTGAAAGCGAGCTATTTGCAGAACTGGAGAGCGGAACAGTAGAAGCCGCCAACGCTGCCGCTAAGACGATTAAATGCCTCCAGCTTGCATCTGGCGCGGTATATAAGGTTGATGATGACGGAGAGCGTACCGACGAGTGGGAGAAAATCCACGACGCCAAACTAGACGCCCTGGAAAGTATCGTAGAAGAACTTAACGGCGCACCGCTGCTTGTGGCCTACCAGTACAAGCATGACCTAGCCCGCCTTAAGAAGAAATTCCCGCAGGGTGTCGCAATGGGTAAGGGCAAGCAAGGCGTTAAGGATATGGAAGCGTGGAACCGGGGCGAGATTCCGATCATGTTTGCACACCCGGCATCGGCAGGCCACGGTCTTAACTTACAGGACGGCGGACACCACCTTGCTATCTTCTCGGATACGTGGAACTTCGAGCACTTCGCGCAGATTGTCGAACGTATCGGACCAGTTCGCCAGATGCAGGCAGGCCACCCGCGCCCGGTATTCGTCTACATTATCCAGGCCCGCGGCACGCTCGACGAGTTAGTGGCAAGCCGCCGTGATGGTAAGCGCGATATTCAGGATGAATTGATGGAATACATGAAAGAGAAGAAGCGAGGTCGTAAGTGAATATCTGGTCATTATTCGACGGCAGCGGCCTTATGATCGAGCGTGCTGCCGAGATGGGGCATAAGTGCACCTGCTTTAACTTCGACGGGGCCGACCACGGCTCCTACAATCACTACCGGCTTTACGGGCGCGGCATTCGGTATAAGAACGTGTTTATCGATCTGGACTTCGTTGACCGCGCTGTGGCGGGTGAGTTTGGCACGCCGGATATTATTTACGCCTTTCCGCCGTGCACCGACCTGGCAGTTAGCGGCGCGCCAGCTTTCCTGCGCAAGCGAGCGAAAGACCCAGCATTCCAGCTTAAGGCAGTGCGCACAGCGAAGATTGCGGCATTTCTCGGTGACTTCTTCGAGGTGCCGTACATGATAGAGAATCCGCGCAGTGTGCTATCCACCCAGTGGCGTAAGCCAGACCACTCATTTAACCCGTGGGAGTATGGCGGCTACCTGCCGGAAGACGATGTGCACCCATTATTCCCGGAATACATCAACGCGCGTGATTCCTACCCGAAGCTGACTTGCTTATGGACTGGAAACGGCTTCAGGATGCCGGAGAAGAGACCTGTTTTCGTTGAAAAAGGGTACTCCAAGCAGTATAGTCTGCTCGGCGGCAAGTCCGCCCGCACTAAATTAATCAGGTCGCTCACACCGCGCGGCTTCGCGATTGCAGTCAATGAGGAAAATTTAAAATGAACACTATCTTTGAACCAATTGATTTTTCGGTAGCACTGACCAAACAACTGTTTAATTACGATAGCCAGACCGGCGTTATCCGCCTCAATTCCACCGGTAAGAAGATTGGCAGCCTTAACACTGCCGATGGTGGCACTCGCATCGAATACAACGGTAAATCACTAAACGGCGCGCGCGTGGCGTGGATTCTGGCAACCGGAAATACCATCCCACCGGGCTACGCTGTTGTGTGCCGTCAGCGCACGCCAGGCCACTACGGCAACCGCCTTAACAACCTTTATCTTGTGGATGTGATGAGCGATCCAAATTTCTTTGCATAAATTGGTTGCATTGCAAGATTGGTTGCATTATATTGAGGGTGTTCCGAAGGGAGCGCCCTTTTTAATATGAGGATTTAACGATGAGACGATTCTTTTTTGATCACGACGGTGATTTACGTTTTTGGGTGTGCATGGTGCTGTTCTTATTCTTTCGTCTCCTGCTGCCGATTTCCTGCACGTATAACCTCGATAAATATGAATGCCGTATTGTCTACGCAGAACTAACAGGTCGTAACACCCAGTGGCGCAATGGCACTTGCTGGGTTGAGATGAACGGCAAATTTATACCACGCAAAGAAATTCGCATGACGGAGACTAAATAATGAAAATTTTACAAGAAGAAAAAGCGTACTGGGTAGCTCAGTGTCTTGAAGCCCGTGAGAAAGCAGAAGGCGCTACCGCGCTGGCTAACACCTATCTTGCAAGCTATGAAGGTGAAGAGAAGGTCCGCAAGGAGTTAGAAGAGCGATTCGAACTGCTGGGCGAACTGATTACCATTATGCAGCGCACCGGATACACAACATCCGTATCGCTCACCCGGCTAACTGCCGATGGTCTGCGTGAGCATTGCAAACGTGCAGAAGAATACGTCCGACCGAAAGGACGCACAACGAAGATCGACCGTAAAGACCTGGTGCTTATCGCGTGGCGGGCAAACGGCAGCTACTATTCTGATTCACGTCCGCTAGGGCCAAAGGAACTGGACCGTTTAAAACGCGTGCTTACCAGCGACAAGAAAATCCCACTTTACGCACTGGACCCACAGCATGACGGAGAATGAGCAAAAGGATAGCTGGCGCACGCCGCCAGCTTTATTTAAGCCACTGCGCAAGGCGTTTAAATTCCGCTACGACATGGCGGCGAGCGACCACAACCATCTATTACCGCGCTACTTCACGAAAGAGCACAGCGCGCTTGATGCTGACTGGTCAGAGTTAACCGGGTGGAAGTGGTGCAATCCTCCGTATTCCGACCCGCTGCCGTGGGTGACTTGCGCATCACAGGGGCGTAAGACGGTAATGTTGCTCAACCAGGATACGACCACGAAGTGGGCCAAACTGGCAAGGCAAACCGCCAACCTGATTATTTTGCTGGACTGGCGGATCCGGTTTATACACGCCGTCACCGGTAAGGCCGGGCCGAGTAACAACAAATGCCAGCAATTGATAATCTTTGAAGAAGTGCCGCCAAACGGCAGCGCACAAATCGAAATAATGAGCGAAGGTGAATTAAATGAATATCTTAGTCGTCGATCGAAGTCCTCGCGTCAAAGGAGACAAACCATGAAAGCATTCGAATACTGCAAAAACGCCGCCACCACTATGGAACAGCGCGGGAAAGAAAATGGATATGACACCAAAGAAGAACGCAGCGCTAAGCAGATTGCTGCCGTATTCAACGCGCTAACCGGTCGCGACCTTACCGAGCAAGAAGCCTGGGTCTTCATGATTTGCCTGAAGCTGGTCCGCCAGACCCGTAAGCACCAGGAAGATAACATTGTGGATTTAGTGGCGTATGCGGCGCTACTGGGCGAGTCATACGCCACCGTGCACGACGAGATCCAGATCGACACAACGGCAGCACAGTTTGACAGCCTGAAGGGCGTAGCGGTTAAGCTGGATGGCAAGATCGCCGCCACCGCTTTCCAGGATGCAGTTAAGAAAACTGTCGAAGCGTGGAAGCTGCCGGAAGGTGTTTTAGTTAAAACTCAACCGCTGGTAACGCTGCATGGTGAAGACGGGTCTAAAATCCAGATGACCCTGGACGACTTCCGCAAGATGGAAAAAACACTGGTGACTAACGCACTTAAATAATCATTAATAGCGGGCTTCGGCCCGCAACCTGAAGGAGTTTAATCATGTATGGCGAATATGAATTAACTGGCAAAGCATTTCATCTGGCATCGTTGATTGCAAGCATCGAATTTGACTACTGGCGCAACCGTTCCGACGCGTGCAAGCAAAGCCGTCTCGTCGGCGTACTGGGCGAGATGTTCGCGGGGATGTATCTGGAAGGGCAAACAGGAGGTCGTAGCTGTATCCCGCAAGGCTTGCTCCAGCGCACCGGACTTTTCAGCGGCAACACCATGAATCGTGGCGATGTGGTTATGCTGGGTAAGCGCAAAGTGAAAGTAGGACCAGACTATAAAGACCAGGTTATTGATGCCGTCTGGTCGTACGAAGTGAAGGCCACCACCGGCATACGTCGCGGACTGGTTGAAGCGCGTTGCGCATACGAGTACATGGAGCGCCGCGTTGCCGGTGTGATTCTGGTGCTGGTTGAGTTTGGACAACATAAAGCCACCGGCATAATCGAAGAGGTCGCAGATCCGTACGTCATTGTGAATGACTGGCCTATTGTTGAAGTAGACGGCAAGGAGTATTTCGAAAGTCCGGCAATACGCCGAAAGTTAGATTGGGAAGCTGCACAATGAAAAAGGGGCCGTTTGGCCCCTTCTATTTATTTCTTCAACGCCGCGATCTCGGCCTTCAAATCCTCCACCTGCTTATTTAGATATTGAACACACCCCATCAAGTCCATTACGATCGGGTTAACGTCGATGGATGGGCGGTCCGTCATCTTCTCCCCGATCTTGTTGCCGTCTTCGTCGAGAATATCCTCGATCGGGAACTCGTGGTGCTTAACGTACTGCGGCGCAATTAACTCCGCTTCTTCGGCGATAATACCGAAGCGCTGGCGGGCCTGCTCATCATCCTTATACACGAAGTTAACAAGGCGCTGGCTGTTGATGCGGCCCATAGCTTCGCTTGCGTCCGCATCGGCAATATCTTTCTTATACTCGCGGCCCGATGTACCTTGCAGCGCGATAGTACCCGATACGGCAGTAGGGAAGTTAATCATAATTTCGCCGGTACGGTTCCCATCCTTACGTCGCATAAACAGGCGAAAATATCGAGTGCCGCTCTTATCTAGTGCCGGTTCGAAGAACGTCCTACCGCCTACGACGTCATTCGGCACGGTTTCGCCTACGGTGTAGTACGGTTCGAATGCAAATTGCAGGTAAGACCTGCGGCTTACTGCCAGGCTACCAACGACATCTGACCCTGGACTGTTCACCGTAAACTTGCCGGGTAGGGTCATCTCGCCGCGGGTGTTGAAGTCAATGCCTGAACTCTGCGCCGTCTCCAGGTTAGTGATCGCCAGGCGGGCGTAAGTCTCACCGTCGATATTCGCACGGACGCGCAGCTTTGCTTCCGAGTGTAAAGAAGTGCCAACACGATATTCAGACACAATGCTTCCGCCGTCTGCCGTAGTGCCAGATGGTGGTTTAGTGGCGTCGCCGTTGATTACCGACCACGATGTGTTAGCGGCAACAAATCCGCCTGACGCTCGAATAACCCACACGCCCATGAAGTTATTCGGGCGCAACTCCGATACGGTCCGCCCGTAGATCGCGTTTACCTTCGAGGCGTCCATGTTAATGATGCCGTATGATACCGCGCCGTTACTAACAGTTAGCCCGCCTGGCGATCGATATTGCGAAGCCGCACCGCCAGCCCCCAGGAACGCGCCACTTGCACCGTTGATAATACTTGCTGACCCGCCGCCGTGTAATTCGATGCGGCCTTTGATGTTAGGTGCTCCTGATTCGTAGATATACCCATCGTTGCCACTTTGCCCGCCGTCACCCCGGCAGAACAAGCCGAATATTGACCCAGGCTGAACGCCATTACGGTCCGGCACTCGGAAGGTAGTTGTGCCGTCACCCGTAGAATACTTTCCGCGCTGATTTTGGTTTGCCAGCCAGGTCTCGTCACTAATTGGCGACAGCATTTGCGCATACGCCCAAAGCTCAGGCCAATCAGCTCGGTTTAACAATTGACCATCGGACACCACTTCGTAAGGTTGAATATACGCGCGGCTGTCCCGTAAATGGAAATCACCTACGCCATAGTTCATGACGCCGTTCATTGTAGGGCCGACAGTGCCGGTGTTGATCAGATTCTGCACCCAGCGCTTTGTCGTGGCGTCGTAGTCACCAACAGGGTCGCCGGCCAGTGGTGTTGCCCCGTCCGGGCGAACGTTAAGCCAGGCTTGCGGTTTGTCGGTGAGTCCCGCCAGGTTGCCTGATTTTGTTAGCAAGTTATCCGCGTTAACGCTTTGCGCCCACTCCTCGGCCTGATCGCGGAATCCCTGCGCTGCTGTGCTGGCAGCTTGCGCGTCCGTCTTCGCGGTGTTGGCCTCGTCCCTCATAACGCCGGTGTCAGTCTTGATCTGGTTCGTCTGGTCTTTGATGGCCTGCGTATCAGTCTTAATCTGGTCCGTCTGCGTCTTGATGGTATTGGTGGCGTCGTGGATAGCCTGCGTATCCGCCTTAATCTGGTCAGTCTGCGTCTTGATTGTATTGGTATCGTTTTTGAAGCCTTCGGCCTCATCCCGAAATCCTTGCGCTGCGGATTTCGATGCTTCGGCTTGCGCTGCGAGGTCGCGCATCTCAACGGGGTCTACGTTCTTAAGCAATTCCGACAGGTATCCCCATGACATTCCCTGCATGACTTGCCCGTTAGGTAACGTCACTGTGATTTCTTCAGCGTCGCCGAAGATTGCGCGCCAGTTGTTTTCATCTGCGATCATCAAGCGCAACGCTTTCTGCGCCTGTACTGTTACGCCCATCGTTGCCAGCGACATGGTATCGCGCTTAACGCCATCCCACGCAAGGCCGGTTGCCGTTGGGCCGTCGAACGGCAGAACCAGCGTGAGCGCGGTTGCGCTTTCAATGGACGCGATTGCCACGGTGTAGGGGACTTGTCCTACCACCAGCGTTAAGAAGTCGCCCGCTTTAAACGCGGTAAACGTTGTGCCGACCCCTACTACCACCTTGCTATTGTTCGTTACGGATAGCGTACCCGCTGCCATAGCTGAATCCTCTTAAATTGGTTGCAATCCCGGTTGAGCGGTGTAATACTAAAACTCAACCAAATATAGGGGATGATACCATGAAAACTTTAATTATGATTTGTGCGGTTCTTTTATCTGGTTGCGCCGCAGAACGCAACAACGGCGATTGCATTACGGTTGTGCACGGTAGCTGCATGTTGCGTTATGTAGATGGGCAAAAGGTCGCGGCCGGAGACATTGACATGCGCTACACTGGATTGTCCGCCGATGCGGACGGTAACTTCTCAGGTACAGTATCAGTTAAATCACGGGAGTGGTAATAATGGGTGCAGGTATTCTTATCGAATATAACGATGGAAGGCCGAGAATGGAGATTACGGCGGGGCTTCGTGCCCCGTCTTTTTGCGCTAACTTCAATCAGCGCTGTCAGTCTGATAAAACACTAACAATCAACACCCCATTAACGCCGGGGTCGCAGGTCGTAGTAGTTCTTACCCGACCGGTTGAAGTGGTGGAGGTCTTCGACCAGACCCTGGTAATCCCTGATCCTATGTACGTGACGTCCGTATCGCGGAACGGCAATAACGGCGTAACGCTTCGGGGTGCTGATGCGCTCGGCGCGTATAGCGGCCTGCCTCAATGGTCCGGCACTATTATGGAAGTGCTGCCGGTGGGGTCGCGCAATGCGGGGCTTCTGGTGGCTAACTCTACCGACTTCACCGCCATATCTAACGTAGCTAAGTTGATGACATGCCAGTATGTGGGTCGCGTTCGCGTCAACGGGAGTATGAAATTGCCGGTAAGCGGCATCCCGTTTGCACGATGGAATGATGGCAACGTGTCTGTCGCTTTCGACGGGACCAATATCATTGTCCGCAATGCCTCGTACGGCGGGATTGACGACGTGGCGGCTGCCGTTGATCTGGACCTCGCTATATTTAACAATACTCCACCTCAGCCGGGGGCCGGTATCACGATGACCAACAACCAGGGGCAGGTCACGTTCTCCACGGTTAAGAAGCCATTCGTTTTTAATCGCGTGATTAATATTGGCACCGGGGACCAGGATATTGGAAACAGTATGATTCAGCTTTCCTACACCGGCACGCTGATCGAGAATAATGGCGGATACAACCACGTTCGCATGAACGGTATACGCATGGCGGGTAATAAAGTGCGTATCGCAAAAAGCCGCGTCGTCGGTAACTACTCACGGCAGCAATTCCAGATGCCAAACCGAAACGTCGCTGTTCCGACGCCGCTTATTGTCCTTCCTAATATGTATTGAAAAAGGGGCCGTTTGGCCCCTTCGCATTTACCACGTTCCGACTTTCACCCTCCCGCCGCCTGGTATCGGCACGTTAACACCCGTCTTGTCGATTGTCACGGTCCCGCCCGAGAATCCGAAGTTACCGGTGGTAGCGAACAGGTTGCCGCGGACTGTTACCTCGTTAAACTCGGCCTGCCCGTTCTTCAGGATTCGCCACCCGCGGCTACCTCCTGCGAAGTTATTGGACTGTAATGTGTCCGTGATCTGCGCAAAGTTAATGGACGCATTCTTGATTCGTGCTGTGTCGATGTACACCTGCCCGCCATCTACGATGAACGCCGAGGATAGCGTGCCGTTCGACGGGTGCATAATGTAGAACTGGTCCGCTTTGAACGCGATGCGGGATTTAACCGCGTTGCCTGATGCAACAACCGAAAGCTGCATACCCGCATCATAATACGTCCCGTTGTACGTCACGCCAGCTTTCAGGCTGTACGTTGCGCTACCGCCGGAGTGGTTAAACGTGGACGTCATCTTCTGCTCGATCGCGGCTGACTGCTGCCCGAACTGCGCGGCTACCTGTGTTTTATAGGTAGCCAGTGCGCTGGCTACGTCACTCGTTGCCGTCTGAACCTGCTGAATCGCCGATTCCTGCTCGCCAAACTTCGCTGACACAGTTTGCTGGTACTGGGCAAACGCCTGTTCGTGCGTGCTCTGTGCAGTCTGTAGCGTGTGGATCGCCGCTTCCGCGTCGTCAATACGAGTGCCTACCAGTGTTTCCAGTTGCGCGACGGCCTGGTGTGCGTCGGCAGCGACGTTATAAGCCACCTTGATCTCGGCGTAAATCCCTTTGTACTCGGCGCGGGCGTTAAACAACTGCTGCGCGTCAGTGAGCATTGACTCATAGATGCCTTGCGGGAACGTGTCGATCTGCTCCTGGAAGTGCTTACCATCTTCCGAAGTCAAAAACTCGTCGTCGAGTCCCTTCATGTAGTCATCGACTTTATCGCTCACTTGGCCTTCAAACGGCGCGGACCAGTCTGACAGGTTGCCGATTTTATCAGACACGCGTGCGCGCAACTGCTGATAGATCCCGAACTCAAGCGACGTCTGCGCATAGTCCGCGCCCGGATACGGCACGTTGGTGAGGAAGTGCCATTCTTCAGTACCCGGCTTGCGTACCTGCAATTCCGTGTACGAAATGTCCGTAGCGGCGTTGTTGTGATTCCACTTCCATAAAATTTGGTGAAGGCCCGAAATCGCGTTGGTGATGATAGGCGCGTTAAGACCGCCGAGACGACCTTCTACTGGCGTGATGACTGACTCGACCCACGGAGATGAGATCTCACCCATACCGATTGCACGGACGCGCGCCTGGTAGTTACCGGAAAACACGTTAGGGATGTGCGCACCGTTTGACGGCGTGCGAGGCAGGTTTACCCAGTCGTTACCCCACTGCACCGCCATATTCTGAAGGCTGGTCCTACGCCACTGGATTTCATAGACAACGGCATCTTTCACCGGCGGGAAGACAATATCCACGTTGGTGATTAGCTGGCCCTGGCTTGAAATCTGCGACGGGGTAATGGTTACGGATTCCGGCCCCTTCAGCACACCGTCCGGCATTTGTGTAAAGATACCCGGGTCAAGACGCGCGCCATTATCAACGGCATCATACTTGCTGTCGTTGTACTCAATCCCGCGCACAGAGAAAGTGCTGGTCGCGTCGTCGTACTCCAGATCGGTGATGCGGAACTTCTGCACCTGAATATCATCACCGTCAACGCAAAACGGCTGGAACGGGATCGGGTCCGCGTCAAGTGCGCTTGATAGCGTAACCTTGTTGCCGTTTACGCTTGAGATTGTGCGAGTCTCGACACTACCGTTCGCAGTGCGTACCAGGAATTTATCACCTGGTCGGAATGTAATTTCCTCGTCGGTGTTAAGCACCGTGCGCGTTCCGGGGTCTTCCAGTAGGCGCCCGCCGCGGATTTCGAAACCGCCAGAAATATTGGTGTCTGCGATAGCTACCACGCTTCCGGGGATGAAGAACAGACCTTCCATGCCGACTTTGAAGCTCACCTGCTGATCAAGCTGGTTTGAGATGAGCGCCCAGTGCCCGCGGCGTTGCGCTTCTGATTCACGCGTACAGCCGATCGCCGTAATATCAAGGCGGTTAATCTTGTGGCGGCGCACCAGTTCCACACGCTGGCCCGTAGCGATTGCGTCGTCGTAATGGTTAGCCGGATTGCCGTATGCCACCGCAAAGGTTGAATAGCGGGTCTTCTGGCTGCCGGACGCATAATCGAATCGCCCATCTATAACGGAGGCATTAGTAATGGTGTGCGAAACCGCAGCGACCGGCTGGTCACTGACAATATTCAGCATTTGGTTGCCCCACCAGGTCATACCGGCGAAGATGGCGGCTAAGTCTTTCAGTACGGTCCATGCGTCGGTCTGCGACTGGATGTACATGTCGTTCTTAAACCGGATTTCCTGTCCGCCGTTGCCGTCGCTAACCTTCTGATCGCAGCGCTGGGCGATCTGGTAGAGCGCATAGCGGTTTAGCATTTGCGGCTTGATGCGACGACCGAGTCCGAAACGTTCCGTAATACAAATATCGTACCAGTGCCACGCCGGGTTATCCGTCCATGCACGCTTGAAGGTGCCATCCCAGTCGCCGCTATAGGTATGCGCGATCGGGTCGTAGTTGTTAGGGACCAGCACTTTGCGGCCTTTGCACTTGATAGACACGCGCGGGATATTCTGGAAAGCCTTCGCGTCGAACTCGACGAATAGCAACGCAGTTAGCGGGTAGCGCAAACGGGCGTCGACAATCTCAGTGATTGACTGCACGCGAATATCGTTTACCACTTTCGCCGAGGTGGAGTCGGGCGTAATGCGGTGCACTTCGACGCGCCAGCTAGTGTTAACGTTCGGCGGTAATTCAATGCGGTGGTCGCGCTCATACAGCGACATTGTTTTACCAACGGCAGCGAAGTTAAACTCCCGCGGATCAGCGTTGTCGGTGTGCACCACGATTTTATAGTCGATGCGCCCACCAACCAGATCGCCGTTTTCCTCGTTGGTGTACAACGCAGGAATACCGATGCGAATGCGCACCGCGTCAAGACTGGTGTCGGTGATTTGACGGACCCACGGCGTCCCCTGTTCCAGTTTGACGTTTACGGATGACTCGCTTTCCACGGCTGAAAATCCGTGAATCACATCCTGGTGCTGTGTTCCGGGGCGAAATTCAACGCGTGCGCCAGGGAAGTTTTCCGAGTTATCCTCGTTCATGATCGGCGTGCCGTCTAGGTAGACGCGCTTGCGTAGCTCGGCTGCCGAAGGGATGCCTTCAAATTCCCCTTCCCCCAGTGCGAGCAGAATGCGGATTTTAGCCAGCGAGTGCAGGCTATCAGGCGTCTCCTGCGGGGTGTGCTGTTTCCCGCCTCCACCCTTATGGCCCGTTACGGAGTAGACGATAGTCATTCGTGTAAATCCTCAGTTACGATACCGGCAGAAATAATAGCGCCGCCGATCTCACGCTCGCCCCATAATACACCAAGTGCGGTCCCCTGCGCAGTCGTGTTTACCGGCCCTCCGAACGCATACGATGCCTTGTTATCCACGTCCTGGCGGGTCTGCAATCCTTTCGGCTGCGGTGACAGTAGCTGCATAACGCCGCCCAGCGCCATAGACATCCCGAACGAGAATGTCGCAGTCCCGATCGCGGCGGCGGTAGCGGCGGAAGCACCGAAAGCGGCAGCAGCAAGCCCGCCAGTATAGAACGAGGCCACTACAATAGCCACGCCCGCCAGCAATTGGCCTAATCCGCTTTTCGCACCGGTCATTACTGGCGCGATGGTAATGACGCGGTTGCCGTGGGCTTCGCCTAGCTCGTCGGTCCCGCTCATCGTGTGATTACCCTTGCGCACTTTGAACATCATATTGTCCAGGTGCGCAGACATTAAAAACTCCTGTAGGCCGGGTAATTTCACGCACAGACCGGTAATACCCTCGCCCGGCGTGAAGCAGTCCAGCTTATGCTCTTTACCAAAACGGCGTCCTAAGACGCCGTATAATTTAAAAGTGGTCATTGCCATATCGCAATTTTCTCCGGTAGGTCTTTGTGTCTGACCCATTTAACCACATTTTCACGGAAAAAGCCTGCCCGGAACGGGATAACACTGGACAAGCTGCCGTAAATGTGGTGCAGGAGTTGGTCGCCCGGAAGGTAGATCCCCGCGTGGTTTGGTACTGATGCGCTGATTTGCATGATTACCATCGCCCCTGGCGTGTTCTCAGGGCATTCACGAAAACCGGCGCTGTGCCAGTTGTCCATATACAGGTTTTCCCCCGTCTCCCACCAGTTATACGGAACGCGGAAGTCTGGCAGGTTTACACCATTCTTCTTGTGCCAGTCCATGACGAGGCCGTAGCAATCGGTAATGCCCAGCACAAAACGGCGGCCTACCAGTGGCGGGTCTTCCGGGTCGATCTCGATAAGGTCGCCAAACTCATTAACGATGGTCCAGGTAATGCCGCTGCCGTTGCATCCGTTTACGTCACCCAACGATGGGGTTAGCTCACGCTGTCCGGGGTGTGAGTGTACAACGCGCACGACTTCGCCCATATCCTCGGCATCCATCCAGGCCATATCACTGATTGTGAATGCGTCTTTCCGGGTGCGCTCTCCGGTAGGGTCTTCGAACACGTTCAGGCAGGGTACGAAAACCTGCTTACGCCCAACCATGACGACAAGACCGCACGCTTCTTCAGGCAGACAAGCCGCGACATGCGCGGCAATCTCACTTCTCACTTTCTTAGTTAACATGTTTACCCCTTGATAAGTTTAGATCCGGGGAAGCCGCCGAAGTCCAGCACCGCCGATTTCGGGTCTGCCAGTCCTTGACCGAATCGCAGATAGCAGTCCGATAAACAGCCTCCGCAGCGGTCCATGTTCGGGGCAATGACTTCGTTGCCGCGCTCGTCGTAATACTTGATGCCGGGGGCCGCCAGATTCCACGTGCACCCATCCCCGCTGGCGTATTTGCCATTAAGCGCCCACTCGCACATATTCATGATTTGACGGCGCGGGACAACCTGCCCTTCCATATCCGCGGGTGAGGATAGCGCAAACGTAATTTGTCGCCCAGGATTTCGCCCGACCTGCGAATCAATGTAAAACTCCTGGACTCGCTTCTGTGTCGGGTCTGGATCTGCGCCATTGTCCAGGAACTTTGCAAACGTGTCGATAATCTCAACCTTAGCACCCAGTAGCTGGTCGTGATTCAGTGACAAGCGAGTGATAACGCCGCCAATATCGACGATTGTTAGCTGCGGATCTGCTGCCGTTGAGGTGGAGAAATTAAGGCCGGTTAGCTCAAAGGGCCAAAATTCATATTCCTGCCCGTCAAAGAACAGTGATTTAGGCCTCAGCTTAGACTCATCCCCACCGGCAGCGGCAATATCTTCCGCAGTGTGCGGGATAAAGCAATAGTGGAAGTAGTGGTGGCCTGCCCCGATCGCGCCGTCGCCAGGCTCGACGTCCTGCGCATCAATGTGAATCAGGCGAACGCGCCCTGACGGGTCAAAGCGTGTTGCCTCACGGTAAAGTTTATTCATTGCACGAATCCAATGGCTGTTTTAAGTGTCGCGGCTACGGTTGCCGTGTAGTGTCCGTTGTCAGTGTACGATAAGCTAGACCGCTCTACAACGTAAAGCCCTTTCTCCCCGTCCGGCGCGGTGGCAATAAACGGTCGCACAAAATGCGCACGAAGGAAGTTATAAACCAGCTTCGGGTTATTCCACTTGTCGTTAGTCAAGCCGACAAACTGGATCGGGAATTGTTTCGTCTCGGCGTTCGGCCCGTCGGCGATGTTCTGCCCGTACCCGTTGCCGAATTGCAATTCTTCGGATCGGAAGGATAGCTGCACGTCGCCACCGCCTTGCAATTGCATATGCCAGTAGTAAGGCCACTCATTAGCCCGCGGGTCGTGCGCCTCAATCAGTTCGTACGCAGCGCCGGATTTAGTCGGTCCGGGCCAGTTGTCCACCAGTGTGATAGACGTTGCTGAATTGAACGCTGCAATTCTAGCAACGTAGTCGTTGCCGTCGATGGTAGCCAGCAAGAACACTTTACCCAATGCCCCTAAAAACGCTGTCCCTGCTCCTGTGACGGTCTTACTACCCTTCGTTACGGTGATTGTACCTTGTGCCATAAAAAAGCCCTCACGTTGTGTGTGAGGGCCATTTTATCATCGTTTATAAAGTACACCACCTGGTTTAGTTGCTTTCACGATTTCGGCTTTAACCGCTTCCGTGATCTGCTTGCCAAATACCTGGCCCATTCGTGGGTCGGTCCCTTTAACGCTGGTGTCGGCCTGCCCCGTACCCATGTTGACGTTAGTGGTCACAACGATGCCGCCTCCGCCCGCGCCACTTGCGGCAACGCCCAGCTTACCGTCCGGCCCGCGCTTCAGTGGCATGATGGCCTCTGGCCCGGCCTCGCCCATCAATCCTGCGCCCTTAGCGAACGCCTTAACGCCGTAATTGAAAAAGGTAGGCTGGCTCACCACTTGCCCGGAATACGCGGAAAGGTTGCCTCCTGCGTACGCTCCGCCGTCGGCGTTCTTAGTGAGGCCGGAGAAGATCGCCCCAAACAGTCCGTCTTTTCCACCACCACCGAACGCGGTAACAACGGACTTAAACGCTTGCGAGGTAGCCAGCTTGATAAATTCGCTCAGGATGGATTTAATCATATCCCTCGCGTTGAATTTACCGGTCTCGAAAAACTCGTTCATCGTGTCCATCATAGCGCCGAACGTGAATTTTGTCGCGGATACCATCTGCGTATATCCGTTACCCAGGTCATCCACGCTATCTTTCAGGCCGCGGCTGAAGCCATCCCACAACGACGCGTTAGCGCCGGTTTGCGCCTCCTGCACTTCGCGCAGCTTTGAAACAGCACGGTCAATATCTGTGTCGGAAGCACCGACGCGCTTCAGTCTGTCAATTAGCTGCATCTCTTCCCGCAGGTTAGATGCTTCGCGGGTCGATAAGGCGTAGCCTGCCGTAATGGCTTTCAGTTCGGCGTCCTGATTCTTCAGGTAGGCGTCGATCTGCGCGTGCGCTTTTACGGACTTCTCGACCTCATCCTGGCGCTTCGCTTCCGCGACGATTTGCTCTCGCACCGCGCGTACGTTCTCAAACTCGGCTAATTGCTGCTTCTCCGCTGCCGTCAGCGCTCTGGACTTGCTCGCCGCGACTAACTGCTCATTATCTGCAATTAGCTTGCTCAGGGCAGCTTGTGCGCGCTGTGTGCGTGTCTGGTTTGAAGCATTGGCGGTGATTAACTTTCCAGCCTCGCGAAGTTGCGCCAGTTCGCTCTTTGCGTTCTCAAGCATTTTCAGGCCGGAGTCTACCCGAACGGCAGCGGCCTTCTTAGGCGCGGGGTCTTTATACATCTTGTTAATCTGCTCGACAAGCTCGGCGTGGCGCTCCTGCGAAATCGTGCCGGACTTCAGCAAGCGGTCTACCTTCGCCAGTTCTTTCGCACGCTTCTCGGCGTTGGTGGCGTATTTAGCATCAAGCTCCGCCAGTTCACGGGCCGCCTGGTTTTCCTGCTGCCGTGCTTTAGCCGATTGCTCGGCGGTCTGTGCTTCTTCGCGCTTCTGGCGGTTAGCCAGCGTGGCGGAGGCAACTACCTTCTCCTGGGCTACCATCTCGCTATACAGCATATCGATCCGGGCCTTCTGTGCCTCGGTCATCTTGCCGCCAGCCTCAGCAACCGCTTTCTGCTCAACGTAGTAGGCGGTGGTCAGTCGCTGCAATTTCTCGCGGGCTTCCATCTCAGCTTCGTTAGACGACTGTGCCCTGCCAATATCCAGAATAGCATCCCACATAGACTTCGCTGCTGATGTGACCGTTTTCATTAAGCGCTCAAGCGTACCCATGTTCGCTTTAAGCTCGGTGGTCATATCCGAGAATGATGCGGTTGCGATCTTGTTCGCTGCCGCAACTGCCTCAGTCTCTTTACCCGCGTCCATGAGCGATTGCACCTGCTGGATCTGCGCTTCCGTAACGACGTGGTACTGGTCCGCTAATGCACGCAAGCCGCCTACCGGGTCCGTTGACAGTTTGGCTACCGCCGTAACGACGTCTTCGATTGGCTCGCTTGATACACTGGCGAAATCATTAACGACCGTAGCCAGTGCGCCGAAGTCTGACCCGGCGCGCACACCCGCCGCCGCCAATGCCTGAATGGTGTCCTTAGTCTTGCGGAACGTCCCACCCATGCGCTCGGCGTTCTCGGCAAGCTCCAGGACTCGGTTAGCTGTCAGGCCGGAAATGTTACCTGAAAGAGTGAGCGTCTTGTTTAGCGCCGCAACCTGGCTATCTGCACGCGTGGTCATAGCCACACCTACGCCAAGCGTTGCCGTTAATGCCGCGAGGCCGATCCCTACCGGACCGAGTACGCCTGCAACATAACGCAAGGTGTTAGCCATACCGCCAAACGCACCGGTAAGCTGCGGTAACTGCTGAAGCATGACACGGTGCACTGGCATACCCATCTCAAGCGTTACGGCAATGTCCTGAAGCTGGAATGCAGCGTTGCGTGATGCTAAGCCGAGGTTTTTGGTTGACATGCCTAACCGGTTTGCCAATCGCTCCTGTTTGGTCATGCCATCGGCGGCGCGCTCAGTCTGCTGTGCAAACTTACCCATCCCATCCGCAGCGCCAGACGACTCCTTCTTATTGTTGCCGAGGGTGTCGTTTAGCTTCTTAACTTTCTTTTCGGTGTTATCGGATTTTTGCGCCATTTGGTCGAGCGCATTGTTCGCCGATTTAATTTGCGACACGTCCGCCTTTAGCGTAATGCCTGCGGCTTGATCTGCCATTATGCAGTCCCCCTTTTTATGCAAGTTGCCGTTTGTATTGTATCAGTCATTTTGCAACCAACCCTATTCAGTCTCAGACGAGGGGGGCCATTGACCCCCGTCTAGTCTGAAAGACTGGGCTTTGTCCCGCCTGTCCCGATCGGCTGAAAACCGCGGCAGCACTGGCGGGGACGGTGGGACGTCCCGCTCTGTCCCGCGTGGAATCTGTCCCGTTTTTGTCCCGTTTGTTTTATGCGCGAAAATTGCATAGGTATGCACTTTTGAGGCGGGACTCCACGCTTGTCCCGTTTTTGTCCCGTTTTGGTTTTATGTAGTATTTCTGAATAGGTATGCAGTTTTCGGTGGGGCGGGATGGGTGTGATAAAAACGGGACGTCCCGCTTGTCCCGCTACGAAAAAGGCCGGAATTACCCGGCCTGTTGTGCTGCGATTTCGTCGAGTGCGATACGCTCCATTAACTTAATATCTTTAAAAGCGCGCTTCTCGTTTTCGATGCCGTGCATTTTAAACAACCATTCCAGCACGCCATAGTCGATGCCGTATGCACCATTAAAACCGGTGCGCCACTGCGTCGAGCAGTCCGTGAAAACGGCAACTACCTGGACGTTATCAGGCCATAATGCAACTGGCGGGCAAATATCTTCAGGGGCCGCACCCCATAAACTCGCGGCAAGGTCTTCGGCCGGTGGCGGCGGGCCATAAAAGCGTCGCGCCGCCTCAATTAGTTTTTTTCACGTAGGCCCATCAATTCGAGATAGTACGACGTATGGAACACGCCGAACGCACGCGGGTAGTTCACCACCAGGCGGCGGACGTTCTCCTCGGTGAACTCATCCGGCAGATTCCAGCCTTCAGCGACGTGCATGATGGCCTCGACCATAACGTTAAAACCATCCGGGTCATTCTGGTCATATTCTGATAGCTTGCGCTCAGTCTCCTGCATGGTCTGCGAAAACTCATCAATCGGGCGATGGCGGACGGTGAAAGTCAGTTTACCCGGCTCTTTCTCGCCCGGACGCGGAATCTCAATCGGCAGCTTGAAGGTCGGTTTTGGATCGAGGGTGAACAGGGATTGTTTAGCCATGATATTTTCTCCAATAAAAAGGGGGCTTACGCCCCCATGTTAACACTCGCTATTTACCCGACCAAATCAGGATAAGGCCTCTACCAGGTCTTTGCGGTAAATAACCATTTCTGACTGCATGGTAAGAGTGGATTGTACCGTTTCTACGTTATTCACTTCCGCAGAAGGAATCTTCTGGAAAGACACCTTAGCCGCATAGATACGGATTTCACCTTTACCGCTGGACGCTGCCGGGTTAGTGAATTTAATTACCGTGGTCTTCTGCGTGTCGTCCAGGTCTTCCAGAATCGGACGGATCGGGTCTTCTTCGTCGTGGGTGAACGTGTACGTCTGGACCAACGGGTTTTTCGTGGTGTTCAGACTGATAGCGGTATTCACCTGCAACGGCTGGAAGGTAGTCGTCTGCTGGTCGCCACCGGATACGGCAACGTTAGTGATAAACGGGAAGTCGATAAAGCTCGAAATCTTCACGATCTCGCCCGGTGTGCCAACCTGGAACGCCCCGTTCGGATACTTAGAAGTATCGGACGTGTCGAAGCGCGCCAGCGTCACGTCGTTGGTCTCCACTTTACCAACAATGAATGCCTGGTTAAGTGCACGTACCCACGGGGATTTAGTGAACATAACAACGTCGCCAACCGTCAGACCGTGCGACTCCGCGCAGGTGATTACACAGCCTTGCGTCAGATCGCTGATAGACGCCTCCGCGTTCGACGCTGCCGTTACGGCGATGCCCGCGCCTTGTACGGACCCGATTTGGACGCTGGACCCGTTAGGAAGTTGATAACCCATAATGAAAGCTCCTGTTTAGTTATTCCGATTAATGATACCGCACGCGCTTAATCTCGACAAATCAGGCGCAACCGTGATACATAACTGTGACTACAATGCGCGCCGCGTCAATATCCTCAGTCACTGGGCTAGTGTACGGCGCGTCCTGTAACTGGAATGTCATGCCGTCGATTTTCACGTTCTGCCACTTCGGCGACTCGGCAATGGTGTCCGCCAGTTCGCTGGCATACTGCGTGCCCGTGTCCGCAGGGAATACTACGGCAACCTGATACACACCCGCATAGATCCGGCCCTTCTGCTGTAAGCCGACAAACTGGGTCGGGGCGGGTAGCAGGTACGGCTCTAGGTAGATGCCGTTGCCGTCTGCGTGGTCGCCCGCCATGTTCTCCCAGTTGATGCGGATAGTGCGCGTGCCGGTCTGCAATTCCGAGGCTAACTCTTCCACTACGCTATTAAGCGCCTTCCTGATTTTCGTATTGCTCATATCACACCTTTGAATTAATTTCTGCCGCCACAACACGGACGATGCCAGCGGGCGCTTGTTTACTCCAGCCATATTCCAGCCGTTGCGCATACGGCACATTGTTAGTAAACCAGATCGACCCGTAAGTGTCCGAGTCGTATTGCACAAGAATCTCACGACCTGCGGCAAGTGTGGCGGTCCCTGCCTTGTCGATGCGGTCAACTGTGCCGGTAGCCGGACGGTCAAACGATACCTGCCAGTTTCCACGGAATCGCCCGCCGGTGTAATTCTTAGCGGCCCAGCCACGCTGGCGGAAAGTCACCGCGCCCGATTTAGTTTTGAAGCTCACCAGTACGCTGGCGTGCTTCTTCTGCCCCCTCTTCAGTTTGCCGCCGTTCTTCTTGCGCTGCGCCGCGTTTACCTGGTTAGCGTGTTCCCGCGCAAGGGCGAAAGCACGGTTAATCTTCCAGCGCTTCGGGTCGCCAACCGGCGAGATCTCGATAAGGCGACCGAGGATTTGCATACCCACTGCCCGCACTGCCTTATCGTTGTTCTCTTTCGTCTTCTCTACCCACGTTGCGATCGTAGCCGCGAAAGAATACTGTTCTGCCACGTTAGCCCCTTAGCTGTAACTGGAACAGCATTGTAGTCGCTGCCGGTTGCAGGGGGTTAGGATTCACCACGCGGTAGTCGATGTTATTCAGCCTAACCGTGTCGCCAACCTGCAACTGCTCGGTAGCCTGGCATAAGAATTTAACGTCGCCGGAAAGGACACGCGTGCCGTCGATCTCATGCGGCTTGTATTCTTCACGCAGGCCGACGATTTCAAACGATAACGGCGGCGTCACCACTTCCTCGCCGCCCACGCGCACCACGCCGCCAGGACGTGATGCCATCACCTTCATGCCAAATTTCTTAATCAGCGGATTAACTTTCCGCTTCAGCGCCCGATAATCAAAGCACGCCATCGTCTTCGCCTCCTTCCTCCGGGTCTGGATCCTGTTGTTCCACTTCTGGCTCGTCTTCTTTAGTAGCCAATGCCGCCAGCATAGCTACGATGATTGCGGGATTCATAATTAACCTCTGTATACGTCAAAGTTACCGGCGGCGTTGCCTTCGGTGTTCAGCCAATAACCAAGCATACCGTCCCACCACGGGAATGATACGGAATCGCCAATGGTGGCGGGGTCGTATTCCATCGTGATTGGGCCTACCGTTTCGCGGATTGTCTCTTTCCCACTTCCGATCGGGGAAATATCAATATCGTCAGCCACCGCCATGGCCAGACGATAAACAGCCTGCTCAACGGCAACGGGGATTGCCGAAAACTCGACCTTCTGGCCTTTCGGAACAGTGCGTACGTCTTTAGTAGCTGCGTCTCGCACCGGCTTACCGTCGGAGAGGAAATTTATACGAGGCCACGCATCGATCCCGAGGTGGTCCGCAGGGTCGCCGATCCAGTCGAGGCCGTTCAGGAAGTCGTTAACGACTGTCAAGTGCTGCGTCGCATCGCCCAGCGTGACTTCTACGCCTCGCGCATTGGCATAGTCTACAAATGTTTGCGGGTCGCCATACATGTTATTGCTCCTATAAAAAAGGCGGGCTTAAGCCCGCCCCGTTTGGGTATGCACCAATTAAGATGCTTTAGTTGCCGTCAGAGTTACCAGCACACCGGCAGTTTCCTTGATGTGACGGGTAGGTACGGCCTGCGCGTCCTGCTTACGGCGGCGACCTTTCTCTTTCAGAGGTGCAGATGAGGATTCTTCGGTATCCGTACCCCCTACGTCGTGGGTGGTGTACGGCGCGTTATCAACCTGGCCCTGATCCAGTTCCCAATTGCTGGTATTGGTAATATCTGCCAGTTTGAAAGAGCGTACGCCTTCGACGTCTGCGCGTGCTGACGCTTTCAGTCGATAGCCCTTAACCGCCACGTTGAAGTCGAACTCACCCTGCCACCAGCGCTCGATGTTCTCGTTGCCACCGCGTTCTTGCGCCAGCATGTCCAGACCGTTGGTGGTAACGGCAACCGCGCCCGGAACAAGACCCAACATGTTACCCGCACCCATTGCATCGGCGGCGGCGTCAGAGATGATAAAGCGGCGGCCTAAGCCATCACCCATTACCTGAAGGTCGCCAATCGCGAAGACCTGCTCGGCGGAAGGAAGCGCCTGATAGGCGATGAAGTTAGCCCAGGTAACGCCGTCCATAAACCAGGATTTAATCAAAGATGCCTGATCGCCGAACTTAGCCGCCGCCAGCGGGAAGTCTGCCAGGGTCGGGAAGGTACGACCGCCTACCCCATCAACGCGCTCCGGTTGGGTATATTTCGCTGCCGCGTTAGAGTCGATCGCAGCTTTACCCGCGCCGATACCCGCTTTCAGGTAGTGCAGCAAGATCGCTTGAGTAGCCTGTGCCGCAATCTCCGCCGCAACGCTGTTAACGTTGGTTTCGATTTTAGCCATCATAGCTTTGGTGATTGCAACCGGACCCACTTTCGCGGATAGGTTGACGGAGTTGGTCAGCATACGCGCCAGCACTTTCGCATCGGCAGGAGTACCGACCGGCGCATAGGCGTTACGGTCAGTTACCAGGTTGGCAATCAAACCGACGGACATTTTCTCGACAACATCCTTCAGCACTTCACCAGTACCGAGAACAACTGCGCCGTTAGCGGCAGCGTTGAAAACGTTAAGGTTGTCGGGGATCATTTGCGTAACCGCGGTGACGAGTTTACGCTGGAACACTGTTAAAGACATAAATTTATCCTTTGAGTAGAGAGCAATCGCCCAGTGCTTTTAATGTTACCCTAATTTTTCATGCTCGCAAAATTGCCCGCTTTCGCGGGCAACCTGCTTACTCGTCGTCGCCCAGTTTGGCGATAATATCGCTGGCCTGTTTGGTAAGGTCAGTAATGCCGAAGCTATGGCCCATCTGGATCTTAGATTTCGGATCGTCGATGACGTGGGTCGGCTTACTCGGCGCACCACCGGCAGGAGTACCAGCCAGGACGGATGCGAAATCTTCGTTACTACGGAACTCTTTTTCTAGTTCTTCCATAGTCAGTGCGGACGGTTTGCCGTCCTTCAATACGCGCACCTTCAGGCTGCCGTCTTCGCCGTCTTCCAATGCTAGGCGGTCCATAACGTGGCGTTGCATAATGCCAGCATTCTTACCGAACAGCTTTGATGCCAGGTCTTTAGCTGCGCTGCCGATGGTAAGATCGTGAATCTGTTTACGGTAGGCTTCGATTTTGCCCTGCGTATCCGCATCGTATTTAGCGAATTTGTCCTTCCATGACTTGTCGATCGCTTCGAGGTCGCCGTTCTTGCGCGCTGCGGCTTCTTCTCGTTCGCGAGCGATGCGCTCCGCTTCGGCACGGCGTTCGGCTTCTGCCTTCTTCTCACCTACCAGCTTTGCATTGTTATCCTTCAGACCTTTGATCTCGGCCTGTACTTCTTCGGCGGTCATAAAAGTCGCCTTGTACCCGTCACCGTCGGCAACAAATAAAGCCTTCATGCCTTCTGGCAACGCGTCATATTCTGCTTTAGTCAGTTTCATAACATCCCCCAGGGATTGTGGCAGAACGGGCCACCCGCTCGACTTCACGCCCCTAATATTATCAGTGATAAAAATAATCGCAAAATTTGCTTGCATACGGGGGTTGGTTGCAATATATTGGTTGCACACCAACCAATGAGGAAATGACGATGAGACTGACCCAAAACATTAAAAAGCAGATTCTGGCTAACATCCTGGAAGACCACGAAATCACGAAGCAGGCCAAAAAGATAATGGCCGAATCGCGCGACCTGGCTATGGCTATCACCCTGGATCAGATGCCGGAAGGTGTTACCAATTTCGTCGGTTTGCAGAAAATGATGCGCAGCTTTCAAGACACATACAACAATATGTTTAGCATAAGCGTGTACGCCAGCCGCGCTACATTCAGCCATAACAAAGACATGCCCCACGGCATCGGGTCTGTATATGACGCAACGTTCGAAGTCAACATGGGCGGGAATATTCGCACACTGTCATTAAGTGGCGATAACTATAGCTGGCGTTGCCATCGCGGGTACTGGGGGGATAAATTCAATAACATGATGGCCCCTGATATTGGCGAAATCGTACCAGGGTTTGAGACGGCGCTACTTGCGGCGCTGGTGGAACTCAACGAGGAAGGCGAGCAAGTGCCGATCTACATGCCGAGGGGTCGTGCAGATTACCCGGCAGATCATGAGTTTTGCAAACGTCTGGATAAGAACGACAAGGCGCGCCGCGATTTACGTGCAAAATATGATGAGTTTAAGCTGTCCGTGATGGGTACTTTGAATAAGTACACTACAGACACCAAACTT
>ERZ1026955.154-NODE-154-length-43963-cov-8.647513_pt1 | contig 43963 bp, 31 predicted proteins | sample MGYA00519459_ERZ1026955 | MGnify/ENA primary metagenome ERZ1026955 (study PRJEB26926, sample SAMN06164833) | human gut metagenome | biome: ENVO:00009003; feature: ENVO:2100002; material: ENVO:00002003 | host: Homo sapiens | place: USA | collected 2012 ...
CGAGATGACGTCGAGTCTCGTGGGCTCGGAGATGTGTATAAGAGACAGGGTCAATACAAGGTATTCATGTGTTATTTTAGCACTTCTGGTATTCTTCATCTATTATGTAGACTTCTCTATGTTTTTATCATATTCATTAGGTAGCTTAAACATATCCTTTATTTTTAACGCGGAAATCTTGGACATTGATTACATTTTTTAACGTTCTTTTATTCATCAACCAAGATGATAGGTACAGTGCTTATGTGATATAAACCCAAGCCATCTAATATCATCAATTGGAATAATTCTACCTCTCCAACCAACTCCAAACTATAACTCTGCTATTTTTCTAATTAGCCATTGCAAGGTAGCGGAGCATTCCTAGCAGATGTTCCCACATAAAGTGATTTAGATTCTCCTATATTAGATTACCACTAATCCTTCATATCTTTTTCAACCGAAATAATCCTTTTAGATATTTCTGATAAGGTGTCTTCCCTAAGTCTCTCATCCTCTATCTTATTAGCAATTGAATTGGCAAGTAAAAGATTATTACTCTCCGCAAATTTTGCATGAAACTTAACTGCTGCTTCAATATTTTTGGTATACATCTTAATAAAAATAGCTCCTATAAAATCTACAATTATTCCACTAAAACTACCTACAAATAGTAAAATTTTATCTGTATCCAAAGACATATACATATATAAACTTGCTACTACTATCAATATACCAAATAAAATCATCATAATACCAAGACCAGATAAAAATTTTGTCTGAGCCAAATTCATATCATAATATCTCATTAACTCCTTTTGGTTCATTCTAAACATTTTTTCTGCTCTTAAAGCTCTCTTTTCAGGATTTATTTCTGAAAATTCTTTTTCTTCTCTGCGAACATCTTCATCTAGTTTTTCCAGTTTTTTTGATTCTTTGAAATCAAAAAAACTACTTATAGATACTGCAAAGCAAATAAATGCTAAAACCCCCAAAATATATACTAGTATTTTTCCAATCGCAAACTCAAAAAATTTATCATATATTTGGTAAGTAGCAAAGACTGCCATTGCCCCAAATACAAGTCCACCTATTATCCCATTTTTATCTTTTTCTGATTTTTTCTGTTCTTTTTGCGTAGTTTTATTTGTACTAGCTTTTGTTTGCTCTTCTTCCATTAATATATTCCTTATTTATTCGCATTGGCGTCATATTCTTACGAAAATCTTTTTGACTTTCTTTATGTTTCAGTTGTCATCAATATTGTATAAACACTATACAAATATACGTCACGTTTCGAACTCGCAAAATCAAAGTTGGTTCTATACAATTTTGTATCGGTATATTGGTTCTATCTGACTCAATTTGGTTTGAACTGTCCTTATCGTATGGACTGCCTTACCTCGTGTTATCAAATTGTTATCACAAAAGTGTTATCAAATATAATTTCATCGATTCAATATAACTACAAATTGGAAATTTGCATATACTTACAATTTTTTCATCATCCAATAGGAATCTGTATATTGACCATTCGCATATTTCATATTATTAGGGAATACACCATATTTTTCAAAGCCTAGGTTTTTATAAAGCGAAATTGCTCTTTCGTTTCCAGCAGCCACCTCTAATTCCGCTTGCTCATATCCAAGGTTCCTTGCCATATCAAGAATAGTTTTCAGCATAATTTTGCCGATACCTCTCCCACAATATTTCTGATACAAAGCAATAGCAACCTCACAACGATGAGCATATCTTTTATAAGTTCCAATACTACTAAGGGAACAATTACCAATATGCCTTCCATTTATGGTTGCAATTAGCATTAATTCCCGTTCAGAATCAATGCAACTTGTAATGAAATGTTTCTCTTGTTCAAGCGTCAATTTGACTTCATCAGGTTCTCTAATCAAAAACGGTGTTTCTCCAGTTGTTATTCTCAAATATTTGATTAAATCTTCTGCATCTGATTCTTCTGCATTTCTCAAAACTATTGTCTGTCCTGTTTTATCTTTTACTTCTAAAGTATCAAACCTCATAATAATGTCTCCTCTATAACCTGTGTAGTACATTGAATAACAAATTTCATAGGTATTTATCTCTTCTTCTCAAACCTCTATCGGAATGGATTTTGATTTTGAAATATCTGATCATTTTTCATCGATCAGAGGGCTCAGAATTTTCCTGCTTCTGATTGTCCTTTCCCGCGGAATCCTTTGCAGCGGTTTCTGCATTTTTTTCTACATGTTCTGCAGGGTGCGGAATAAACGTCTTCAAATCTTCTTTAAAATTCCGGAACGAAAACTGTTTCTTGCGATGTCTTGCGGGCTTATCTTCCGGTTTGGAAATAAAGCTGCCGGTCTGGACATCGACATAATCCAGTGTCTGGTACTCTTCTGTTTTATCGGACATGCCTTTTTTTTGCAAACTGCGGTTGACGTAGCGCTTGATCAGCGCATAAAAAACAGCAAAGATCGGAACACCGAGAATCATGCCTGGTACACCCATGAGACCACTGAAGATGGTGATGGAAAAAATAATCCAGAACCCGGAAAGACCGGTGGAATCGCCAAGAATCTTAGGCCCAAGGAAGTTGCCGTCAAACTGCTGCAAAATCCAGATGAAGATGATAAAATACAGGCATTGCATCGGATTGACCATTAAAATAAGCAATGCACAGGGCACGGCTCCGATAAACGGACCAAAGAACGGAATAATGTTGGTAACGCCGACTATGACGCTGATCAGCATTGGATATGGCATTTTCATGATGCTGACAACAACAAAGCAGAGAACACCGATGATGGCTGAATCCAAAATTTTTCCGCTGATAAATCCGCCAAAGGTGGAATCGATCAGACGGAAGTCTTCCATAATTACATTAGCCTGTCTGGTATCCCAGAAAGCGTATAAAAGCTTCTTTCCCTGGCTGACAAAGCGTTCCTTACTGGCAAGCAGATAGATGGAAATGATCAGTCCGATAACGAGGTTCCAGACTGCCTTCGCAAAGCTTAACATGCTTAGGGAGACTGTTTTCACGATGGCATTGATCTGAGGCATCATGGTTTTATTGAGGAAGTTTTCAAGATCTGTCGAATAATGATCGATCAGATCGGATACAGTCGTTTCGATGTCTGGATTATCAGCAAGCAGTTTTTCTGCCCAGTTACTGACGTTTTTTACATAGCTGGGGAACTGACCGGCAATACTTTGGATGCTTCCAATGATCTGCGGAATTACAACTCTGAAAAATCCGTACACCAAAAACAGGACAAAGCACAGCGTCAGGACGATCGAAATGCCGCGGCAATAGCTGGTCAGCTGTTTCTTTTTTTTCTGTAAGGACGGTTTTTGGGAAATCAGCCAGTCTCTGGCGGGATACAATGCAAAATGCTCGATGGCGTTTACCAGCGGACACATCAGCCATGCCAGAATAAAGCCGTCCAGAATCGGCATGCAGATGTGCAGCAGATTCTGCAGATGATCTTTAAAGTTGCCGCCGTGAAAGATCAGATAATAGGCGAGCAGCCCGCCGATTACAACCAGAAGCGCCGTTACGCCCCAGTATAGATATTTTTTTTCCCAGCGAAATTTCATGTCAAGTACTCTCCTTTCCGTCATGCGAAGAAAGCTCGTCGAATTTCGCTTTCATCGTCGGGTTGTTTTTCGTAAGGCGCTTGATGCTCAGATCTTCCGCCTTGTTGTTTGCGAGCCGCAGGTTGTTTTCAGAAGAAAGCAGGGCCTCCTTTGTCTTCTGAAGATGGTCGATCGTTTTGTCGATTTCATCGATCGCGCGGTGGAACCGTTCACTAGCCAGACGGAAATTCCGATTGAATTTCTCTTTAAAATCATTCATATCTTCCTCAAAATGGGAAATGTCAATATTCTGATTTTTGATGACAGCAAGCTCCTGCTTATACCGCAGCGCATTCAGAGAAGCATTGCGCAGCAGCGTGATCATCGGGATAAAAAACTGCGGACGGATCACATACATCTTCGGATATCGATAGGAAACGTCCACGATGCCGGTGTTATACAGCTCGCTGTCTGGCTCCAGCATGGACACTAAAACGGCGTATTCGCAGTCTTTCTCGCGCCGGTCCTTATCCAGCTCCTTGAAAAAATCTTCATTTTTCTTTTTCGTTGCGGTTTCATCCATCTCGTTTTTCATTTCAAACATGATGGAAATAAATTCGATTCCGTCCGGATCCGTTTCTTTATAAATATAATCGCCCTTGCTGCCGGTTCTGGCATCGTTGTCCTTTTCAAAGTATGCATTCTGGAAACCGGTTGCACGCAGCTTGTTGAATTCTGTCTCACAGTGCTGCTCTAAGCTTTCTCCGATCATTTTGGTGGACTGGCGCGCCTTGAAATCCTTATAATAGGCGATTTCCTCGTCCTTCATGCGGAGGCGCTCTTCGTACTGCTCCTTAATATTTTGCTCTCGGAGCCGGGTTTCCTGCTTTGCATGTTCTATTCTACCGGTCAGGTCATAAATCTGCCGGTCCATTTCGTTGATCTGCTTTTCTTTCTGGGCAGCTGCTTTGGAAACCGCCAGGGCGATATCCTTGTCCGCAGTTTCCTGTACAGATGTGATTTTGGCATTTAAAAGGCTGATCTGAGCGTCCTTTTGGGACAGAGCCTTTTCCTGTTCAGACAAAAGCTTTTCCTGCCGGGAACGGGCGTCTGCCTCTGCCAGCTGCCGTGCGCTCTCTGCTGCCGCAAGCTTTGCCTGCAGCCGGGAAATTTCCTCCGCCAGCTCCTGTCTCGTCTGGGTCTGCGCCAGAAGGACAGCGTTTTCTTTTTCAGAAAGATATTGCGCTTTACGCTCGGAAAGCTCTTTCTCAAATTCTTTATCACGGACCTGTCTGACGATCGCCGCATAGCCAGATTCGTCTACTTGAAAGACTTCGCCGCATTTGGGACATTTGATTTCCTGCATGCACCTGCTCCTTTATCATGATTAGATATTCTATTAGTTTACTCTGTCGAGCACTTTTTTTCAAGGCGAATCCCGATAGAAACCTCGGATCGTTCCAAATCCGGTATGAATCACTGCGGTCTCTTTGCAAAAAGAAAGAAAAAATAGTATACTGTCAAAAGGAAAATCAGGATGAGAAAACCATTCCGGCGTGCAGACGCCGGTAACTATGAAACGAGGAAACAGCATGACGTTACAACAGGTATTGAGCCAGGTGCGGCGAGCCGCCGACGATTATGAAATGATTCAGGACGGAGACAAAATCGCAGTCGGGATTTCCGGTGGAAAGGATTCCCTGACGCTTCTTTATGCGCTGAGCACGCTCAGACGCTTTTATCCGCATCCCTTTGAACTGCATGCGGTAACTGTCGACCTTGGCTTTGAAAACTTAAATTTGGGCAAAATAGAGGCACTCTGTAAAGAGCTGGATGTCCCGTATACAATTGTGCCGACGCAGATCGCTTCGATCGTATTTGACCAACGGAAAGAAAAAAATCCCTGCGCACTGTGCGCAAAAATGCGGAAAGGCGCATTAAATGAAGCGATCCGTGAGGCAGGCTGCAACAAAATTGCTTATGCACACCACAAGGACGATGTCGTGGAGACGCTGATGCTGTCTTTGATTTATGAAGGGCGCTTCCATACGTTTGCCCCTGTCACTTTTCTGGATCGGATGAATCTGACGGTGATCCGTCCGCTCGTTTATATGAAGGAAGCGGATGTGATCGGATTTGTCCATAAGCACGATGTTCCGGTTGTCAAAAGTCCCTGCCCTGCAGACGGACATACTCGCAGAGAATATGTCAAGCAGCTGCTGCGTCAGCTGAACCTGGAAAATCCGGGGGTGAAGGATCGGATGTTCACTGCGGTTCAGAGTGGTCTTGCGGAATGGAGGGTACATGAAAAACAGTAACAATTACCATGATGAAACTGCAAAGGAAAATATCCTCCAGCTGCGAAAGCTGCAGGAAGAGCTGCCGCGCTTCTGTCGCCAGTATTTCCGTGGAATCGAACAGACGACCGCGCCCCGCACGCGGCTTGCCTATGCGTATGACCTCGGTGTCTTTTTTGAGTTTCTGCACAAAAATAATAGCGCGCTTTCGAAGATGGATATCACGGAGTTTCCACTGTCAGTTCTGGATCAGATCACAAAGACGGATATCGAGGAATATCTGGAATATCTTTCGTATTATGTCAAAGACGACGGCACGGAATATACCAACGATGAACGCGGGAAGCGCCGTAAGCTCGCTTCCCTGCGCTCGTTTTATAATTATTTTTTCCGGGACGAACAGATTAAAAGCAATCCTGCGTCCTTAGTGCCAATGCCGAAGCTCCATGACAAGGAAATCGTGCGTCTGGACCCCAACGAGGTCGCAATTCTGCTTGACCAGGTGGAGGACGGCACCAAAATGACCAAAAGTCAGATGAAGTTCCACGATAAGACGAAGGTGCGCGATCTTGCGCTTCTGACACTTTTGCTGGGAACCGGTATTCGTGTGTCGGAGTGTGTCGGTCTGGATATCAGCGACGTAGATTTTGATAATCTCGCAATCAAGGTGCGACGCAAGGGTGGATACGAGGACGTCGTCTATTTTGGGGAAGAGGTAGAGGAAGCGCTTCTCTCCTACCTGGATCAACGCAAACATATGATTCCGATGAGTGGCCACGAGGATGCATTATTTTTATCCCTGCAGAACCGGCGCATGGCGGTGCGCAGCGTGGAAAATCTGGTCAAAAAATACGCTTCTCTCGTCACAACGACAAAAAAGATCACGCCTCATAAGCTCCGTTCCACCTACGGCACGACGTTGTATCAGGAAACCGGGGATATTTACCTCGTTGCAGACGTTCTGGGACATAAGGATGTCAATACCACACGGAAGCATTACGCTGCGATGAAGGACGATCATAAACGGAAAGCTGCCAAAACAGTAAAATTACGGGAGTTATGATTTTTCGTTGACTTGTAACGCGTGCAATCTATTGTGCGGAATCGAAAACGGTCACTCTTCCAGTGTTGGACTGAGTGACCGTTTTTCGTTCTCTTGTTACTTTTTCTGCCCGTGCTTGCGAAGGTTTTTATCGCTTCTCCATCGGCTTGGGCGATAAATCGGAGGTGGTTCGATACCCTCTGCAGGATTGTCTGCAGCGCCGGGGCAATTTAAATTGCCAGATAAATTGGCGTTTGCAGAATGTGCGGTATCCAGGTGTTCCGATCGGTTATCGACCGGTTCAGCGCCCGGCTTGCGGAAGGTCAGAATTGCCTTGAACAGATCGCCATCGAGAAGAATCTGCATTGTGCCGTGCTGCAGCTCAGTAAAGCTTCTTGCGATGGCGAGACCAAGTCCGCTTCCCTCTGTATTGCGGGAGCCGTCTCCGCGGACGAAACGTTCGGTCAGCTCTTCTCCGGAGACGGTCAGCTCCATCTGGGAAATGTTTCGGATCGCAATCTGCGTTTCGGATGCGCTGTCGGTCACGGTAACATAGACGCGCGTGGATGGCATGGCATATTTGCTGATGTTGGTATAAAGGTTATCAAAAATACGAAACGTCTTTTGCGGATCAAGCCGTAAAATTACTTTTTCTTCCGGCAGCTGAAATTTGAATGTCAGATTCTTTTCCTGCATACGGGCTTCATATTCCAGATAGCACTGTCGAAGCAGGTTGCAGATATCGACATTGTCGTAATGCAGGGTAACGTTATTGGTAGTTGCCTTGCTGATTTCGAACAGATCTTCGATCAGTACCTTTAAGCGGAGCGCCTTTTTGTCCAGCGTATCGAGATATTCCTGCTGCTGTATTGGGGTAAGTCCCGGCTCCTTTAAGAGATTGATATAGGTAATGATTGCAGTCAGCGGCGTTTTTAAATCATGAGATACGTTGGTGATCAGTTCGGACTTCATCCGTTGGCTCTTGACCTCTTCGTCTACCGCTTTCTTGAAATCAGTCTGAATTTGTAAAAGCTCTTTTTTATAGCTTTCGAAAACGCCGAAGTCTTCTGAAAAAGCGGTATCGAAATCCCCTCTTGCGATCGAGCTGGTCGCGCGCAGGAGGTTCTGATATTTGGTTTGTATGTCATAGACGTATTTTTTGAGCAGGAAATAGATAATCAGGGAGTAAATCAACAGTGGAACAAAGCCCCATACCCAGAAAAACGTAATGACAAACAGGATGATAAAATTGACGATGACTAATTTGGAAATCATTTTCTTGGCGTCTGTGCCGATATCGAAGCTGACAAGCTCCTGATAGAACCGGTTCCAGGCATTCATAATCCTGCGCCAGTAGCGGATTATCAGGCTGTGCTCGCGAAACTCCTGTTTGCTGCGCAGGCAGCCTGCTGCAATCGTGCCGAGAAGAAAGGCGACGAAAAAGCAAAGGAAAAAAACAATCGCCAAAAACAGATACAGCGTCCCGGACAAATGCAGCGGCGAAAGAACATGCTTTGTCAGGTTCGGAAAGAGCTGTCCTTGCTGAACGCCGCAGATCAGATGAGTCAGGAAATAGGGTCCCTGAAAAAACAGACAGAGAAGCACTGCTGCTATCTCGATCGGAAGCTGGCAGATGGAAAAGCTGCGGATACAGTAACCTCTTTTTTCAAACAAGAGAACCATAAAACCACCGAACAGGAATGCTGCAGCAAAAAAACCGATCAGCACGTGGGGAACCCCGGCGGCACAATAGCTCTGATACTGGAGGCTATCGTAATTGGTATCGCTCATGAACAGATCCCGGGAAGAAAGAATCTTCTGATACTGCTGTTGGGTGATGGCATAAATGATCCGCATATTCGAAGGACCGGAAAGCGAAACACGGTAACGGTAAGTCTGGCCAGAGTCTGAATCGAAATCTAACAAAAGGCTGTCGGAGTCATCAGAAAACTGCTGAAAATACTGTTCTCTTCCGGCAGTTTCCAGCTTTTTTAAAAAACTGTCGGACTCGTCGCCAAAATAAGCGCGGCAGCTGCTGACATGTCCGGCGGCATCATATTCGATAACTGCATAATAAATATAGGACGGATGCTCTGTCGAGGTTTGTCCGTTTAAAAGCGCAGTCAGTTCAGAAACACTGCTGTTTCCGATTTGCGTACCGGAAGCAGTATCCTGTGCACAGTAATCGACATATTGCGTCAGTTTCTCTGCACCCGCCTTCATTTCATCAATCTGTGACAGAAATACATTATACAGGGCTTCTTCCAGATCACCGTCAGAAACGGGGGTGTCAGACGAAGCGTCGGAAGAGATTCTGTCAGCGATCTGATAAGTGGCTGAAGAGGCAGAAAATGCAGGATCACCTGATTCACGGTTCCCCAGATAGTCGATCGTCAGATACAGATCGGAATAAGACCAGTTTTTCTGATCGGTCTTTTCTTTCAGGTATTTATATTGAATATAGTTGCTCTGATAAAGCTGTTCGATAAAGGACATTTCCGTCAGCGGAGTGGAAAATTCGCTGGCCGCACGCGTTTGAAAGAACGGCAGAAACGCCATCAGACAGAGCGTCAAAGACAGGAGGATGACAAGCATCACTGTAACGCTTTTTGCCTTTGGACTACTGTTTTTCCATTTTGTAACCAACACCCCACACCACCTTTAAATATTTCGGATTCTTCGGATCGATTTCTATTTTTTCTCGGATTTTACGGACATGAACCATAATCGTGTCAGTATTGACCGCTTTTTCATTCCAGATGCGTTCGTAAATTTCGTCTGCGGAAAAAACACGTCCGGGATTACGCATCAAAAGCAACAGAATTTTAAACTCAATGGGCGTCAGGCGCACCGGTGCACCATCAACAAAGACTTCTACAGTCTCTTCGTTCAATTCGATTCCGCCCAGCACATGATAAGTATCCTTGACCGGTTCAGCCGATGCGATCGCTTCCCGGTAACGGTTATAGCGTCGCAGGTGGGAATTGACACGCGCCAAAAGCTCCAAGGGCGTAAACGGCTTTGTGATGTAGTCGTCAGCACCCATATTTAAGCCCATGATCTTATCGACCTCTTCTGATTTGGCGGAAAGCATAATCACCGGGAAATCATAGCCCTTTTCCCGCACCTTCATCATCATTGTAATGCCGTCCATGCGTGGCATCATGATATCTACGATTGCAAGATCAATTTCTTCTTTTTCAATGACCGCCAGACCCTCGATTCCATCGCCTGCCTGAGATACGTCATATCCCTGGTTTTTTAAATAAATCTCGATTCCGGAACGGATATCGGCGTCATCTTCTACGATCAGAATATGATTCTTATCCATTGCAGCTTTAAACTCCCCTCTTTTGTATGGCGCCTGATAGTAAAAATAGTGTTCAGATCGCCTGCCTGACATATGTCCTATCAGTATAGCATCCGCGTCCCGGGAAAGCAAACCTTCGGACAAACTTTACGATACGCAAAAGAGCTTAGAAAAAAGCGGCATAAAAACGAAAGAAAATCTAAAGTTTTGAAAATATGTGCCCTAATAGCAGGTATCAGCAGAATGATTTCCGAAAAATGTGACGGAACCGTTCAGTGAAAATCCGTGCTGTAGTATGGAATGATCAGATAATCTCCGGCGTGGATATCGTCTGCATCCTGTAAGTGATTCATTTCGCAGACCTCGTCGATATAATCCTGGACAGATGTATAGTGATCATCTATATAGCGGCTGGAAATAGCGGAAAGCGTATCTCCCGAATATACCATAATGCTGCGGAAATACTTATAATGGACAGGTTCGGAGGATGCCTGCGCTCTGGATAAAAATCCGGTTGTCAAAATACCGATAAAGACCGCGATAAGGGTCGCTGCAAGACTGAAAAAGATCCGTTTGGTCAGTTGTCTGGTCCTGCGCAGGTGGTTGCGATAGGAACGCTCCTGATATGCTGCTACTGCTCTGGCGGTCTGAAAATAGGTGCTGTATGTTGTGTTCATAGAAATCCCCTCCTGAGTACAATCGAACATACGGTTTCGAACATATGTTTCTATACATGGATTATATCGAACGTACTTTCGAATGTCAACAGGAAACGGTAAAAATCGAACACTTCTTCGGAATGTATGTTTGCTTTTTTATCAGGGGTATGTTATACTGAATTTACATTAAAATGCAGAAAGGAATTTTTCTATGGCACAGAGAAAGATCACTGCAAAACAGCAGGAAATTCTTGATTATATAAAAGAAGAAATTTTAAAAAAGGGATATCCGCCGGCAGTTCGTGAGATCTGCGAGGCAGTTCATTTAAAATCCACGTCTTCCGTTCATTCTCATTTGGAGACGCTGGAGAAGAACGGATATATCCGCAGGGACCCGACTAAGCCGCGCGCGATTGAGATCACAGACGACAGCTTTCAGGCTGTTCGCACAGAGATGACGAGCCTTCCGGTTGTCGGCAATGTTGCAGCCGGACAGCCAATCCTTGCCGAAGAAAATATCGAAAGCTATCTTCCGATTCCGGCAGAATCCGTGCCGACCGGTGAGCCGTGCTTTGTGTTGAATGTCCGCGGCGATTCTATGATAAATGCCGGGATTCTGGATGGCGACCAGATTTTTGTACAGTGTTGTCAGGAAGCCTATAACGGACAGATCGTGGTTGCGCTGATCGATGACTCTGCTACAGTAAAACGTTTCTATAAAGAAAAGGATCACATCCGTCTGCAGCCGGAAAACGATACGATGGACCCGATCATCGTAGACGACTGCCAGGTGATCGGACGTGTGTTCGGAATGATGCGGATCTTCCATTGAACAGATTCGGTGAAGGGCACAAAAATTGCAAACATATAACTAAAGCTTAGTACATAAGCTTTAGGGATACACCTTTTCACATTGGGAAGCTGGCAGTTTAATTGACGCCAGCTTCCTATTTTTTCATCACTTCAAGAGAAAAAATAAACGCGGTGGGGTTTCTTGATACCCGACCGCGTTTATCTTTGTCCGCTGATATACGGGCAAATCGTTTTTTATTGTAGGTTACTTTCTTGCACCATCCGAGCCGATGGTATATCCGTCAATGGTGGTATTCACCGCCATCGTCCCGTCTGTGTAGAAGTAGTACCACTTTCCGTCAATCTGCTTCCAGCCGCCGGCAAACATCATTCCGGTAGCCTTGTCCAGCCAGTACCACTTCTGGTCGTCGGAGAGCCGGCCCTTCACTGGCTTCCCATTTCTGTAATAGCTCCACTGGCCGCTGTCATTCTGCTGCCAGCCGTTTGCGGTCTGCGGGTCAATGACGATCTCCACAAACCGCCGCAGTACGGTGGCAACCTCGGCGCGGGTAGCGGTTCCCTTGGGGTCAAACTTATTTCCATTCTTCCCGGACAGGATGCCCGCCTGCTGCATGGTCCTGACCGCATTTTTCGCCCAGCTGCTGATCTGTGCGTTGTCCGCAAAAGTCACAGCCTGGAGGGTTTTCGGAAGGTCGTAGCCCAGCTTTTTGGCGTAATTTGCCATGATGACCGCCATCTGTTCCCGGTTGATGTTGGTATCCGGCGCAAAGGTGGTGGCAGTAACGCCCTCCACAATGCCGTTCTGCGCCGCCCAGTTCACATAGGGGGCATAGTAGGCGTCAGCTTTCACATCAGTAAATTTCCCGGTCTTGTAACTGTCCGGGTTGATGCCCGCCAACCGCCCCAGGGCTGTCACAAACATTCCTCTGGTCATGCCGGTGTTGGGGCTGAAGGTGGTGTCGCTGGTGCCGGAGAGCAGTCCCCGGCTGGCTGCAAAGAGGATATTGTCCGCAGCCCAATGGTTATGAATGTCGGTAAAGGCAGGGGCAGGGTTCTTGTAGCCCACGCCGTAAACGCTGAAATGACCGGTTTCAAAAACCACCGCTTTCAGGCTGGCATCGTAGCTGGATTTGGTGATCCATTCCACCTTGCCCGCATCGTCTACATAGACTGCATAGAGATTACCGGTCTGCTCACCCTTTGCCGGTGTGTAGGACAAACGCACCGAGATGGTATGTCCATTCAGGCTGGTAATCGGCGTCTCTTTGCCGCCGGAGAGGTACACCAGTGACAGGTCATAGGCCGGTCTTGTTTCTATGGCGACTTTGGCCTCGGTAGAACGCAGCGCATCCACCTTATTTGCCCGGAGAATGATGTCCCCTCCAGCGGAGACGGCATCCAGCTGCTTTAGAGTATCCAGCCCGATATTAACCGAAACCAGATGGTCTATTGCTACGGTAAACTGCCGGACGTTTTCTTTAACCAGCAGATCCAATGTCTGCGCCTTGATGGTCACGTTAAAAGAGGTCTGGCCTGCCGCCGAGGTGATGGGAACGGTAACGGCAATCCCGTTCTCTGTGGTGCCGTTCTTTTTCGCATCCTGTTTGGCCTTGCCGATGGCGGACTGGACAGAGCTATTATCCACTGCCGCATTGCCGTTTTTATCCGGCTGTATGGGTTTGGTTTCACCGGTGACAGGGGCTTGAGGCTTGTCCTTCGGCTGGTTGGTGTTATCATTGTTGCCGGAACCGCCGGAGGATGAGCCTCCACCGCCGCCCGAACCACCAGAGGAGGAACCGCCGTCGCTGGAAGATTGCCTGGAAACGGTCAACGTTCCAGAAACATAGGTGATCTCATAGTTGTCATTTGACAGCGTACCAGTGATGTTGATTGCGATTTCTCCGGCTTTGCTCATATCCGGTGTCTGCTCGTAAGTCAATGTTACAGTGCCGCTCAGGGTGTCTGCACCAACCAGACCTTCCACCTTGTAATTCTTATCTGCTTTAGGGCTGCTCAGATCGGGCGCGGTGCTGCCAGTGTAGGCGCTCTTATCAAGTGCCGTAACGGTAACTGACTTTTTCGCTACGGTCACAGTCACGTTCTGTTCTGCCACATTTGCGTACTCTGCATTTCCCTGAACCTTGTACCAAACGGTGTATTCTCCGGCATTTTTCGCTGTGGGGAGCTGCTCACTCCACTCAGAATCGTCAAGCCGGTAGAGCATCGTGCCGCCAGTGGTCTTGCCCGCCGCAACCAGAGCCTGTTCTGCACCGTTGTAGGTCAGTGTGTTGACCGTAGGTGCAGTCACGGTGGGGATGCGCTTATTCTTTGCGCTGATGTTGACGGTCAGCGTGATGTCCTCATAGTTTGTGCTCTTGATTACTACGGTCGCAGTACCCACAGAGCCGGTGGTTGCCACATCATTTTTCTGAATGGGCAGGGTCAGCTTGCCGTTTTCCACCTTCGCGCCGCTGGTGTAGTAGCCGTCATTTAGTTTGATTTCGCCGATCTCATAGGTGAGTGCACCGTACTCTTTGGGAGTTTTCAGCGTGGGCAGGGCGGGGAGCGTCACAGTGTAGGTCTTTTCGCAGTCATTTACAATGGTAAGCGCAGTTTCCCTGGTGAAGTCAGGCGCAGCGGCCTTGATGATGCTGCCGGTAGTAGGGAAGCTGCTCTGCTCCAGGGCATAATTCTTCGCGGTCTGCTCCATCAAGGTCACCATGGCAGTGATGTTCTTGCCGTTGCCCGCACTGGCATCGTCAAAGCTGGCGGTCACGGTGTAGTCTGTGCCTCGGTTCAAGTTCACGCCGTCGAAGGTTACGCTGGTAATGCCCGCGTTTGTCATGCCATCATAGGGCTTGGACGCAGCCGTTACCCCGGTGATCGTCAGCGGCTTCTTCCCAATGCGGACCGCCACGCTGGCGGGTGCGGTATCTTTGTGGTTTGCATCGCCAATCACCCGATACCACACGGTATATGCTCCGGCATCGGTGCCGGTAGGGATGTCCGGGCTGTATGTGCCGTTCTCGGTCAGGCTGTATTGCATAGTGCCATAGTCCGTCACGCTGCCCGCAGTAATGAGCGCCTGCTCCTGGCCGGTATAGGTCAGGTTTTCCTGCGCTGTGGGAGCGGTGAAGGTGGGGGTAGCCTTGTTCACCTTGATGGTCACAGTTCCGGTCGCGGTCGCGTATTCCTCATAGCCCTCCGCCGGGGTGAATGTCCACTCAGCCTGATAGTTGCCGGCTTTGTCGGGCTTGGTACTAGGATCCGTCCACTCGAAGGTGCCTTCGACCGGCTTGCCGTCGTCTTTCATCGTGCCAGTAATGGTGCTGACGCGCAGGATCTGGCCAAAGGTGATTGGCGTTGCGGTGATCTCGCCGTCCAGCACGGGAACGATCTTGTTCTTCGCGATGACTTTAACGGTCAGGAGCATGTCCTGATAGTTGTCCGTGGTGATCTTGACGCCTACGGTTCCGACGGAACCTTCGGTCTGAGATTCGACAGCCGGGACAGTCAACTGGAACTCATCGTTTGATGTGATCATTGCCGTCGAATTTGCGTAGCCGCCCTCTCCATTCAGATCGAAGTTGCAGGCCTCATATTTGATGGAGCCGTACTTACAATTATCGCCCAGCGTCGGCAGCGCGGGAAGATTGACCAAGTAAGTCTTTGCCAGCCCGTTGATAACGGTCAGCTCTATGGGCTGCATCGTGGGTGCGACAGCCTTGGTGATGCTAAACTTCCAGCCATCCGCCGTCAGGCCGTTGGCCGCAGCATAGTTCGTGCTCTCGACTACATCGATCTTGACGGTGTATTCGCCCGCGTTCTTAGGTGTGGCTTCCTTACCGTCTTTATCGTAGTATTTTACGATGACATCGCCCGTACCGGCCTTTGCGGGAGAAACCGTCGCGCTCTTGACATTGCCGTCATAGGTCAGGCTTGTCGGGGCGGTGAAGGTGAAGTCCTCCGCCTTGGGGGTAGCTTTGCCAATGGTATAGGTCACGCTGGCGGTCGCCTCGCCCAGGGTGATGCTGGCGGTGTAGGTACCGGCATACGTGGGGAGCGCGCCGTTTTCCAATTTCTCTGGACCATACATGCCCGTCTTTATGTAGCTGATGGTGATCCCACTCGCCGCCAGACCCTGCCAATCGCTGCTTGCAATCACCGTGGCGGGTTTGCCTTCCCCGCTGTAGGTCAGCTCGGCGGGGGCCTTGATGGTCACGCTGCCGCCGTTCGGGCTGGTGCAAGTCGTGTCTGTGCAGCTTGCGGTGATGGTCGCGCCGCTTGCCGTGTACGTCCAGCTATGCTGATGCCGGGTCACGGTGAACGGCTCGCTGTAGCAATTGTAGCCGTTGTCGCTACTCACATAAACGTGGTATTGGTAGCTGCTGTTTTCCGGCAGATTGCTGATGGAGAGCGTCTTGCTCTGCCCGCCGGTATGCGTCGCAGTATTAACATCGTTTAATTTCGTGGTCCAGTCTTTGCTTGATTCGTCAAACCGCTCCCACCAGTAGTAGTAGGTGACGCCCTGCGTTTCGGGCGCGATTACCGCAGTCAGCGTGATGCTGCCGTCCGTCGCAAACGCCGAGTTTCCGGTGTAGTTCGTATCGCTATTCGGATAGATCTTTTCGACCGCGAAGGGCGCTTTTTCAACGGTGACTTCTGACGGGATTGAATTGGCGTTGGGGAGCCATTGGTTATCCTTTGTTTTTTTGTAAGCGTACCCCTTCGCCAGCAGCGCGTAGGGCTTGACATAGCCGGCATCGCTCGTGATCTCGCCGTAGCTGCCGCCGCTGAGGCTGGCGCTGCTGCCGTCGTCCTTTACAGCCACACGGCTGAAGGTGCCGTTGCTCAGCGAAAGCTTTCCGCCGTTCTTCGCCGTGACAATGGCGAGCTCCGTATCCTTGTCGTTGACGGTCAATTCCGCGTCTTTGCCGTCCACCGTCACATAGAAGCTTCCGTTGCTGCCCGTGACCGTCAGAGAAATGCCCTTGGCGATGAGGTCCACACCATCGACCCTTTTCCCGCCGGTCGCCAGCGTCACCGGCCCGCGGGTCAGCTCATAGGCGGTCCGCTTCCCGTAGACAGTGTCATCCACATTCTGATACAGCGTGATGGTCTTTTCACCGTCCGCCGCGTTCGCCGCCTCGATGGCAGTGGCAAAGGCCGCGTACCAGCTCGTCTTGCCGCCGACGGTCAGCGACGCCGTCATCTGTTTCTTACAGACACTGCAAATGCCCTTGCCGTCCGCGCCGCCGTTGTGCGTATGCGACACGACCTTGACATTTTCCAGCTTATTCACTCTATCATTGGTCACAGCCTGATTATCACTTGCTCCGTAATACGCCGCGCCCTCCGCCAGCAGGTCGGCAAGTTTGTGGTCGCTGTAGCTTCTGATCTCCTTAAATGTGCCGCCGGAGAGCTTGACTTTGGTGGTGTAAAAATCCGCGAAGACAAACGTGCCGCCGGAGATCGTGCCCGTGACAGAAGAATTGAAGAACTCAACGCCGCCATGCAACTTATCATTGGTAAAGTTGCCGCCGCTGATGTTCGCGATGCTGCTGCCGTTGAATTTGACATTACCAGTGAAGGTACCGCCCTTGGCGTTCAGCGTACCGTTCACCGTGACGGTGGCGTCGTCGGCAAATGTGACGCCCTCCTTCACCGTCGCCGTGCCGTCGATGGTCGCACCTCGATAGCTGCCGCTGGCAAAGGTCACATTCGCGTTTTCAGCGACCGTCACATTCTTGGCGGTGTGCGTTCCGCCCTCCAGCGTCAGCGTGCCGGTCAGCGGCATGGAGGTGTTGTAAACATCCATATCCCGCAGCAGGGTCAGCGTCGGCTCGGTGCAGCCCGCTGCGCTCCAGCCGTTCAAGGTCTGGATGGCCTCTGCATAGCCGTGTTCCAGCGCACTGTCTGCCGTGAAGTAGGCAGTCTTGGTCGTGCCGTCGGTGCTCTGGGCGGTAATTTTCGTGTACAGTTTCTTGTGGCACACAGAGCATACGGGGTTGCTGTCATCGGCGCACTGATGGACGCACTCCGGGAACTGCACCTTGTACGCTGCATAGCCGGTCAAGTCCACAATTTTGGTGCTCTTATCAACGACGCTCCATGTACCGCTGTTTTCGCCGTACAGCTCGCACTTCGCGTAGTCGGTTCCCAGCAGGTCTTTAACGGTGAGGCTCTTGCTCTTATTGTTATCCGTGAACTTGCCGATGGTGCAGGCGTTTGTATTGCCATTCCACAGCTTCAGATTGTAGCCTGTGCTTGTGGAGCCGCCCGCAGCATTGCTTAAAGCCAACTCGCCGATTTTGCCGCCAAAGCGCTCCAATGCGCCGCCGGCCTGCAGCTCCACGCGCGAAATCTCGCCGGTGTAGGAGTTGTCAACTGTAAGCGTTCCGTTGGAGGAAACGTAAAACGTGACATCGAGCGCCTGCGTTCCGCCGCCTGTTCCGGAATCCTTGACCGTCAGAGTCCTGGAATGGTTCCCGTCTCCGACACCAATGTAATAACCCTCGCTGCTGACAGTTTTGCCATTCAAATCCAGCGTCGCTGTGGAATTGTAAGCAGCAGAGCAATTTCCTGTGAGCGTCACATCCCGCAGCAGCGTCACGGTGCTGCCTCCGGCTGCATCAAACGCCTTCGTCAGCGTCTGATAATAGGCGCTCTCGCCCACGCGCGCGTCGAATTTCGTATGGCACTTCTTGCAGGTGTAGCCGGTATCGTCCATCTCGTGCGTGCAGGGCACAAGATAGACCTTGCCGTCCTTGCCCAGGCTGGTCTCGCTGTCGGCGGCGTCCGCCTTGAAGTTCTCGGCGCGGAGCGTCACGCCGCTTGCCGGTTCGGCGATGGCCCCAAGATTTATGCCTTCACGCACGCCCACACGGATGACCGAATCCTCTCTCAATGCGCCTGATACAAGAATGGGCAGCTTCCACGCATAATTGGCGTAATAACCGGCCTTCACCGAGCCGGAAACAGTGAGCTTAGGAGCTGAGCTTTCCCCTCCGCCGTAGTAAACGTCATATTGATTGTTGCCGGTAACGGTAGCATCGGTGAGGGTAATAGCGCCCTTTCCATAGATGCCGCCGCCCTCAAAGGTACTGTTGTTTCCGGTGATCGTCACATTCTCGACGGTTACCCCTCTCTCCGAATAAATGCCGCCCCCGTGGCCATAACTTGTATTCCCCGTGGCGGACGCCTTGTTGCCGGTGATCGTGGCGTTGGAGATCGAAACATTGCCGGCGTTAAAGTGGATATAGATGCCGCCACCGTTGCCGGCGGTTGCCGTGTTGCCGGTGATGGTGCCGCCGTCCATGGTGAAGCTGCACTTCTCGCCTACATACACGCCGCCGCCACCGCCATCGGACGCGGCTGCGGTGTTGCCAGAAATGGTGCCGCCGTGCATGGTGAAGCTCGGCGGGTCGGTCTGATTCGTCGTGCCGACAAGGAACACACCGCCGCCGGAGCCGCTGCCTGCTTTATTACCGGTAATCTCTCCACCATACATGGTAAAGGACGAGCCGGTCTGATAGGTGCCACCCTTTATACCGACCTGCACGCCGCCGGTGATCGTGCCGCTGTACAGCTCAAATTTGCCGCCATTGACGGTCACTTCGCCTTGAACCTTTCCGTTACCGGAGCAGTCAGTCAGCGTCAGCGTCGCGTCGCTGCCGACGGTGATGCTGCCGGAAATCGTCTGCCCGTTCAGGCAGAGGTTGACCTCACCCGTTGGTACAGTCCAGCTCCCCGACACAGACTGCGTCAGATAATAGCTGCCCGCAGAATCAGGCAGGGAATCGGTAGTTGTCCACTCTGTGCCAGCAGTGTCATGTTCGTGCCCGTTGACATCTCCATTCCCGCCGCAGACGCAGTGGGTATGAGCGGCTTGCGGCAGCGCAAACGCAGCCAGCGCCGCATAAACGGCGTTATAGCGCGTCATGTCCAGCTTGGCGACCTGCTCATCGGTGAGGTCCTCTATTTTTGCATCAATGGCTTTCAGCTGCTCCTCAATTTTGGTCGCATTGTCCGCCGTGACTGTTTCTGGCAGGGCGTCAATGAGTGCCTGCACAGCCAGCACCGCCGCCTCTTTTCCAAGACAGGCAGAGAAGTCTGCATTCTCCGCAGAGCAGATGGGACAGTCCGGATTCACCATCTCCTCACTGCATCGGTCGGTGCAGATACAGACGGTTTCCTCTGTGCCTTTGCAGGCAGAGAGGTCTGCATCTTCCGCAGAGCAGACCGGACAGTCGGGATTGACCGCCTCTTTCTCACAGCGGATTTCGCAGATGCACTCCGCCGGAGCATTCCCGGACGCGCCGGGAACAAGCCCGCTGTCCTGGGAATTGCACTGCTCGCAGGTATACCCGCAGGGCGTCCCCTCTGTGGCCGGGATGTAGCCGCAGCTATCGTCATGCTCGCCGCGTTCATGAGGACAGCTTAATTCTTTTGTGATACAGCCGCTTTCCTCACTGCATTCATGGGTACACGCGGTCGGCTGTGCCTCCTCTGCTTCAGATGGGGTCGCCGTATTTTCTGGTACGCTGCCTTCCAAAACAGGGTAACAGCTTTCGTCATGCTCATGGACACACTTCTTCACAAGGGTGTAGCAATCCTCAGTATGCTCATGTTCACAGTCTGCCCCTTCGGTTCCTTCCGTATATCCGCAGTCCTCTGTATGTTTCGGGTGATGCTCGCACAACCCCGTATGGACGGCGGACACACCCGCTTCCACCGCAGATGCCGGAACGCCCGGCATCGTAAAAATCATTGCCGCCGCCAGTAAAAATGCGGCCGGCCGTTTCCATTTCCATTTCATTTTATTCATCCTCCTCACGTTGTTCGTTCCTTCTCGTTGTTTTCTGAAGCAGCCGGGATACTGCCTCCCGCAGCTGATATTCCGTCACAGGCTTCACCAAAAAGGTGTCCGCCTGCAGCCTGCGGCTTTGGGGTTCAAACTCTGCCTGGTCGCTAATCCACAGGAGAGGGACATCCCTGCTGTACCCTCGTATGCTCATGCAGAAATTCATCCCCCTGGCTCCGTCCTCCATGACCACCACAGCGTCATAAGGCCCATCCCGCTGCATGGCATAGGTACAAAACACGCCATTATCAAAGCGGTCTACTTTGCCCAGCTTCATCAGCAAAGCGGTTTCTTTTTCTTTCTGGCTATAACTGCACAGCGCAATTCGCATGTTCGCACCTCAATTTTGTGATGGGTTTTATCGCCTCATATAGCTCCTGATCGGAGCAGTCTGCCGAAAGGAACGCAGAGATACGCAGGTGATACGCAATCAAGGCGAAGTTTTCATCATCAGTCCACCAGACAAGCGGTACTTCCGGTGCCAGCTGCTTCGCCTGAATGGCAGCCTCCAGTCCCTTTGCTCCGGTCATGGCGATGACAACCGCATGGTAGCGGCTCCGCCGCAGTGCCTGAGCAAGCTGGTTCTCATTCCACAATTCGTCAATCGCAAGCTGCCCATCCCCATCAAAAAGGGAGCGCAGCCTGCTTTCAAACCATTCCACATTTCTCAGCTCCGTACAAAGTGCGATTTTCATGCTGAGCCTCCTTTCCTGAAAAGAAAAATAAAAAAACCAGACCTTCTCATCGGAAAGTCTGGTAGTATAATTAGAGTAGCATCTTGTCAAGAGAAATGCAACCGACTTTGTTTAAGACGCAGGTTTCCTGTTTAAGACGCAAGTTTTTTCCTGCGGTTTTATATTATACTAATAAATGATCCTACGGATCACAAGCCTTCCGAGCCATCCCGGGTTGGAAAGGATGATTCCATGGATATCGATAAAGACGATTTCCCATCGGAACAGGCAAACGGTGATACAGGGGAAGATACCGCTTTGTAGCTACCCCCTGAAGTGCAGACGATTGCCGGCGCTTCAGAGCTTACCGCTCCTGCCCGGAAGCTTTCGGAAAACAGGAAAGAGCCGGTGCAAAGCGCTATAACCGTTCCCCAGGAAGTCGCAGATTCCCAAAACTCTGCTTTTTCAGAGTTCTTCGATGAAACCACTGACCGGATTTCCGGCACAGAGCACAGCCGGTCGCCCATATTCTTTTTGATTCCGGCCTGTCTGCTTCTTCTGTCTGCCGGTGAATTTTTCCTAAGGAGGAGGCGAAAATAAGATGGTATCTTCTGTGGTAAAAAAATATGCCGCTTTATGTATGGTCTGCCTGTGTTCATCCCTGTTTTTTCTTGGCCTGTATCAGTTTAATAATAAATATAGCCAGGACACAATCCAGGCGGCAAATGGAATTCTGGCGCTTTCTGAGGAAGAACTTCAAAAGTCACCGGTGCGCTTTCTGGTATCCGGCTGGGCATTTTATCCTGACGCGCTTTTGACCCCGGAAGAAATACAAGATGAAAGCCATTATATGAGCTACCTTTCCAGCGGAGAGCAGACCAATTTCTCCAGCCCTGCAAACCCTTCTCCCTATGGCTGCGGGACTTACCAGATGACATTCTTCCTGCCGGAACGGAAGGAAGCATATGCACTGGAAATCCCGGAAGTGTTTTCTGCTTACAATCTTTATCTGGATTATGACCTGATCCTGCAAATGGGGGAACCTGCACAGGGGACACCATTGGTTCAAAACCGCATGGTCACTTTTTATGGCGGAAAACCGGTCACACTCACCATAGCGGTCAGCAACTATGACCACTTTTACGGAGGGATTGTTTATCCGCCTGCTTTCGGAACGATGCTGGCGGTCAATACAACCAGAGGAATCCGGTTTGCATTCTGCCTTTTTGGCTGTACGGTTACCTTTGTCTGTGCGCTGCTGTCCTTTTATTTCAGCCGCCGGATGAAACAGAAAAATACATTCCTGTTCGGACTGATCTGCCTTGCCATGTGCGGCCTGTCATCCTATCCTGTGCTTCATATGCTGGCTGCTGTTCCCATATTTCCCTGGTACACGATTGAACTGTTCTGTATCTATCTGGTTACCTGGCTGATCGTGGTTCTGCAAAACCGGATATGCAGGCTGGGCTTCCTGCCTGCGGCCATCAGTAATGGGGTGGGCGCTGCCTTCCTGGTATATGCGTTTTTGTATGGCATGATGGCTTCCCATCTCTCCCTTGGAGCCATTCGCTTTTTCTCTGCAGCGGTCTTTTGTTATAAGGCGGCATCTGCGCTCTATCTGCTTATCATCGCTGTGCTTGCCATTCACAGAGGAGAAAAACGGAGCAGGCCGATCTTCTATGCTGCGGCAGCCGCAACCTGCGCCTTTATATGGGATCGCCTTCTGCCGGTTTATGAGCCGGTTATCGGTGGTTGGTTTTTGGAATGGGGCAGCTTTTTCATAGCAGCCGCCATCGGTTATTCCCTCTGGCGCGATGTGATAGAAGGGTATGGAAACAGCCTGATTTTCCAGGAAGAACGCAAGCAGGTCATCCGTCAGCTTTCTATGCAGACCGAATACAGCCGTCAGGTTTCTGAGGCGGCGGCAGAAAACAGAAGGCTGATCCACGACATCAAACACCATCTGCGCACCATAGACCGCATGGCCTCTGAACATGGGCAGACAGAGATCTGCTCCTTCCTGTTACAGGTTGAGGAACAGGTTGCGGCGTCATCGGGTCACTCCTATGTTGCGTTCTGTAAAAATCCCGTCGTAAATGCGCTGATTGAATACTACTACGGCATGGCGCAGATACAAGGGACAGAATTTCAGGTGCGGCTCGATCTTCCTGATCAGATGCCGCTTACCGATGTGGAACTGTGTACGGTGCTGGGCAATCTTTTGGACAATGCCGTTGAGGCGTGCAGCCGCCAAAAACAGGGGGTGCACCGCATTTTCATTGCAGGCGAAACCAGAGGCACTATGTACTTTTTGAAGATCGAAAACACTTACGACGGTCTGGCCTTGCAGGAGGGAAAAACATTCCTCTCCCGAAAGGGTACATCTGCTGATCATGGAATCGGGCTTTCCTCTGTCCGAAAAATCATTGAAGGCCATGGCGGTGATCTCGATCTTGTTCCTGGTGAGGAATTCTTTCTTGTCGGAATTACAATACAGATGTAAAAACTGTTTTTTGATCAAGTTTTTATCTCTTATTCACGATAAAAGGAATTAATCACACTATCATCTTCTATATGCCTGGATATTTTCCAGATAAGCTGTCCGTCCGGATAAATTCTGCTGTTCAATCCATCACAACCGTGATAGAATGAAAGCAGTGTTTCGGGATGGTACAGAATCATGGAGGGATGCAAATGGAACCGATGTATTTGTCAATCCAGCCCGTGGAAACCGGGAAGCGGATCAAGCAGCTGCTTTCAGAGCAGAATTATACGATCCGGGAGATCCAGGGTGCGTTCGGCTTTGAGAACCCGCAGGCGATCTACAAATGGATCTCCGGAAAATCGCTACCGAGCCTGGACAACTTTGTTATTCTCAGCCGACTGTTACATACCAGCATTGAAAATATCCTCGTCATTGACGGGGATATTCCTCGTTTAGGGGTTTTTTTAAACCAAAGGTTCAATGACTTCCTCTCTCTCCCGCCTTATAATCGTGTCACAAGGAACTGATGCGAAGGAGGCGAATACATCATGAAAATCACATCGGCTTATGCCAATAAACTGCTCAAAAGCCTGACGGACGAGAAATCCTACTGGGAAGCCAAGGAAGCTGCATCCCGCACTTATGTTGCCGCCGTCGGTGAGGAACCGGTTATCCCGGAGTATGACTACACCGCTGTTTCTGCGACATTAAAAGAAATCGACCGTAAAACCGTCATCATCAAACATGCTCTGAACCTGGCCAACGCCACCGCAAAGATCCCGGTCGGGGATACGGAAATGAGCGTTGACAGCATCCTGGTAAGAATGGCACAGCTTAACTCTCGCAAAGCGACCCTGGACGTTATGCGGAAATGTCTTCCGAAAATGAGGGAATCTTCTCATGCATTCAGCTCCAGAAATGCTGTTCCTGAATACCGCTACACCAATTACGATCCAGAGCTGGTAAAACAGGATTACGAACGCATTTCCGGCGAAATAATGGAAATGCAGATTGCTCTTGACCGGTACAATCAGACGTTCCTGTTTGAAGCGGACATTTAAAGAATTTTCCGTACAGGGTCTTTAAAAATACAGATGGGATTGTTAACGTTCAGTGACATGGATTGTTTTGTTATTTTTTATCCGTTGTATCTTTCGGTTCATGGTACGCTAATTCAGCAAATATCAATGGGAAACAATTCCCCTGTAGAAAACCCGTGAGCGATCACACCGGTGCCGGGGTTCGGTTTCAGGCACCACCGGCTGCGAAATGTGAATTTCGCAGCTTTTCCTTACAGATAATCATCGCAAAGGAGGAGACGCATGAAAAATTTTCTGAGACTGGATGGTCTGTCCATTCTGTCTGTCCCATATATGTACATTGACCACAAAGACTATCTTGTCGATTCCTTACTCGCACAGAACCATGTCTCCGTACGGTTCGGAAACGAATTTTCGCGGGACGATTCCCCGTACCGCATCATTCTCTGCAAAGTCAGAAAGAAAGACACAGCGGAATTTGAGAAATCCATGGAATTGCTGTGCAACAAGATGCTTCTTTTCGAACACAGCGATTACATGGGATTTTGCAACAATATCATGGAAACACTGGAACAGAATCGAGGTGCCGCATGAAAAAATCATTTGTCCCAATCAATAAACAGAGTAAGAAAGCAAGAAAAGCATATCATTCCGCACAGCGTTCCACCTGGGGAATCCTGAACCCGGCAACGCGGACCATGCCGAACGGCAAGGCATATGACCGAAAGAAACAGAAGGTCAACGACAGAAGCGACAGGGAATCCTCCTTCGACTCCCTGCCGCTTCCTTTTTGTCCGTCTCTGCTGATCAATCCCACAGGTTCCAAAAATATTTTGTCATGAGCACCATGCCCTGCTTTAGGCACCGGTCTCGGTACTCTCGCAGTTCACCCTCAGCCGCCATCCACTTTTCCGATATCTCCGCATATTCCGGCACATCGCTCATCATATATAAACGGTGCGTATGCTCCCGTTTTTCCCTCGCAATCTCCTCTTCCGTTTTCAGCTTCTCACCGAGCATGCCGTATTTTACTGTGAATTCTTCCCGTGCCAGATCATGTTCTTTCTCATACGGATTCTTTTTTCTGCATGTGTCCTCATTCGCTTCCCGGAACAGAAATTCCATTCTCTTCAGAATACGGTTCCATTTCTGGATATTTTCTTCCTCCAGTCCCTCAAAAGAGCCTGGGTAACCATGGCTGTTGATGCGAAGGTCATGGATCATGTTCGGAACAACCGTAAGGAACCATTGGTCAATTGACCAGGTATCTCGGTAACAGTATCCGTACCGCAGTCTCTGATAAATGCAGATGATATCTTCCTTCCATATGGAAATTCTTTCCCATAATGATTCTCTCTTCCGGTACGACAGAAAAACAGAACATTCTTCCTTCCGTCTCTTTCTGTTTTCTTTCGGACTCATTCGCTTTGTAATTTTCTTTACGGTTTCATCCATTGCAGTTTCTCCTTTCCCGTAATATCCTTGATACGACAGTTATATCATGACTCTGGAAAGGCTGCATTGAACCCATGGTTTAATATTCCTGCAGAAAAAGGAAAAAGTGCAAGCCATATGCCTGCACTCTCCTGCTTTCTTCCATTATTCATCATCTGCATCATGCTCTGCCAGCATTCCTTCGAAAATTGTTTCTTCTATAATCCGTAAACACTCATCTGGTTTTTTCAATATATCTTTTCCCCAGAAGCGGATGACCGTCCAGCCACGAAAAAGCAGTTCCTTGTTGACTTCGTCATCGCGTTCCATGTTTCTGGCGATCTTTTTTACCCAGAAATCCCCGTTATTTCCACACTCCAGTTGCGGTTTCAATACTTCCCAATCCTTGCCGTGGAAAAACTCACTGTCACAGAATACGGCTATTCTGTACTTCGTCAGAACAATATCCGGCTTTCCGGGCAGTTCCGCCCAGTTTTTTCGGTATCCGTATCCATGCTGTCTTAAAACTTTCCGTAGGGCAAGTTCAATCTTCGTATCCTTTGCATGGATGCAGCGCATGTTTTCGCTTCGCTGCTTACTTACCGGATTTTGCATGATCGGTCACTCTCCTTTGTGATGCACCCGTGCCGTGCATTTCAACGCGGAAGCCAAATCGCGCATGGGTCGGCGACCGGTTTCTCCCGCCTGCTCCATCGCTCTTTTGCATGATTCATTATCCATCATTGTCATGATGTCGAGCCGGACACGCGCCCTGGATGCACCCACATAAAACAGCATGTCATCCTTCAACACGGTCCGCTCCGTAAAATCGACAAGAACGACCGCATCCGCCTCAAGCCCCTTAAATTTTCTGCAGGTCGTGAACCGGAATCCTCCATATGTTCCGTCCGCCGCGTATCCGTTCAGAAAGCTTTCATCCACCGTTCTGAGGGCAAGAATCACGATGTCATCAATTCCGTCACGCTTCAGACCGTCGAGAATTTCATCCAGTGCCGAAATGGACGATCCGACATCTTCGCAGAAATGAAGGCAGGGAATTTTCCCGGTTATCGCACCCGCAGTCAGCAAAAATGTCCGGTTTTCGCTCTTTTTTAACAGACTGGTGGCCGTTTCCGATATGTTTTCCGTGTTTCTGCAGTTCCTGTGCAGGGTAAGACGGCATTCCGCATTCAGGATGAATTTCGGAACCCAATCCGTCTGAACGGACTGCAGTTCATCATAAAACACATAAAAAGAGGCCTTCGATTCCGCATCCGCCAAAACGGCGTCATGCAGCAGTTCCAGAAGCTTCGCGTTTTCGATTCCGTCACGTCCGAAGTCCTGTCCTTCGTCGACGATGACATGATCATACGGGAAACTGTAGAAAGCCGCATAATCTTTCAGCTTTTCCTTTGCCTTTGCATAATTTGAAACCGCCGTTCCGCAGATTCTGCATGCATAACCGTCCAGGGTCATGAAATGAATATTTGGATTCTCATACCGACATGCAAGATACTTTTTCAATTCCGCATTGTAACAGAGGAACAGCACGGATTCCCCGTTTAAGGCATGACGCCGTGCCTTTTCAACCGCAATCAGGGTCTTCCCCGTTCCGGCCGCACCGTTTATGACGGCACATCTCTGCTCCGTGAGAAAATTCAGGATTCCGCTCTGCTCGCCCAGCATTCTGTGAAACACCGCGTGTTTCAGATCAACATCAAATCCGGCCGGAGGAAATATGTTGAATTGCGGACACAGCACTTCGTGGACAAGTTCGCAAAATTCACGATTCGAAAGTTCCGTGTTCACTCCGGATGGAACGTTCAGGGAAAACAGGCGCTCCACATAAGGCAAAGGATCCGAAAGTGCTTCCTTTCCCAACGTAATGGCAGGATCCGCTTCCGGCGGCAGAGTAATCTGTTTTATCCGTTCATCGGAAAGAGACGGAAACCATACCGCATGCAGAAATTTGATCTTTTCCGTCAGATGTCCGAAACGGCTGTTCCCGATCAGTTCCATGAGTTTCCATTTATTTGCGGCAGCCTGTTTAAACGGTCCTCCCGAACGCATCGGCTGTCCATTTCCGTACATCCAGCTTCCGTCCCTGTAGGAAACCGCTCCGGCCTTGGCCTCCAGGCACAGAATTCCCATTTCACTGTGAAAAATGATAAAATCCGTTTCGCTTTCATGAATCATGCCTGAGCTTACATTTGTCGAGCGAAAGGAATGAAACACCATAAAAGCCTCCGGCAGTCCTTTCAACGCATCGAACATCACGTCTTCGAGACTGCCCGGATGAAATGGATTCGGGTATTCAGGAATCATAACGGCCATTTTATTTCATCCCCTTGATGATTTTCTTATTGTCCTCGCTTAAACCGTTCGGACCGTAAATGCATTTCACGCCGTTGTTCATGGCGGCTTTCATGGCATCTTCCTGACCGGAAGCGAAATACATGATCTGCTGATCGGACCAGCAGTAATCGCATTCCAGCGTATCGGGATTTCCCGGCACGCTGAATTTTGCATTACGGAGCGGCATCCGCTTTCCCTCAAACGCCCGGTTTTCCGCAATCCAGTCGGCAAGTTCCCGTTCACCGTCCGTCTCCGCAAACTGCGAGATGTCCGACGTCACGCTTGTCCAGTCTTCTCCGCTCATGTCAGTTCCTGATATGACAGTCACGGAACTTCCGTCTTTTTTCTTATCGGTCCAGGCTGAAGCCGTTTTTCCCGGCACGCTTTTCCACCCGTCTCTCCCATACAGCTGTTCATGGAAAAATCCCAGTTTTTTATTGTCATATGTTCCGACCGCGACTCCACGATCCAGAAAAACATTGAATTCCTCGCAGCATGTTTCCGGAAGAAGGCAGCAGGAATAGCAGGCGGCAAGGTTCAGGGAATCCCGACCCTGACCGTTACTGAGAGAACATACCGGGTCATTGGAACAGATAACGGCAGATTCAATCGCCTTTTTGTATATTCCCGGAAACGTGTCGTATCTTCCCTGACGCACGAGTCCCCCCAGTGTTCCTTCCGAATCGCCGCTTGCCGTATAAATCAGAATGCCGGCCATTTCCTTGCCGTCCGCGGCTTCTCCGCAGTATATTCTCTCTTTAAGGGATGAAATGTTATAGCCGCATTCAAAACTCAACTGTTTGATCAGCAGGTGTGAAATCGTATGCAGCAAAAGAAATTTTCCCGAAATCTTCCGCGGGTTCTGACTTCCCAGGAATGATTTATCGTAATTTTCCTGAAGCGTGTTCACCCGTCTTTCGAGAGCCGCATTTCCGCTTCTCCAGGCATTGATGAAGTCCTCGTCAAATTCAATGAAAATACCTTCTCCGTATACGTTGTAGCCCGGATACCAGTCATCATCCTTCTTTTTGATGTTTACAAAATTATAGGAAGCACCGGATATCAGGGAAGCCGGAAACGGGGTGATTCTTGAAAAACCGAGCATGACCTGCACTTCCCTGATTTTTTCAATCAGGGATATGCTTTTGACAAATGGAATGTCGTATTTTTTAATGTCCGTTCCGACACGCTTAAAGTCATCATACTGAGTTCCGGTCACGGAAGCCCGCCCGGAAAGTGCGTCAAATTCCGCCGAACGGTATTCGATGCTTCCCGTATCATAATTAAGTTCCTCATGCTCGGACATGCGTCGGCTGAGAATCTCCCGTACCTGTTCGGCTCTGCATCCGATATTGTCGCCTATCTTTTTTGCGTATTCATCCAGTTTCCCCTGTATGTAATTATCCACCTGTTCTTCCGGCAGCCCCATGGCTTTCTTCATTTCCATGAATGCTTCAATTTTCGTCCTGAATTCTTCATACAAACTGCTGTCTTCAATGCGGCTGTTAATGATGTCGGAAAACGGAGGAATTACGAGAGAACTGGCGGTTACCGGAAAATATACCGAAGAGCTGCCCCTCTGAAGGACTTTCGGATAAATGCCGCAGCCTTCCTTCTCGTTTTTCCACGGATGCCCGCCGTCGCAGGAAAAGTCATATTTCCCGCCAAACTTATCATCAAGACGTGCAAATTCCCCTTCATTAAAGGCATCCTTTAATGTTGCCGACGCATTGCAGGTCGTGCATTTTATGCTGAGACCTTCCAAACCTTCGGAAGCCATCGGACTTGTCGTAAATGTCAGCTTCGGATTTCCGCATATGTCTTTTGCTCCGCCGAAATTTTTCGCATGCACCCACTTTACCCACGGGAAATCGTTGATATGTCCGTGAGCACATGCCGTTACGATTCTTGCGACCACAAGTTCAACGTGATCCTTCGGACAATATAATCGACGGCTCATGTTTCTGTTGGCGGTTTTTTCTTTTTCCTTGGCACCTTTGTTGAATTCCGCAATCCATTGGGAAAGCGGCTGGAAACGGCGGCATTTCGGGCAGAAATACCATTCCGGGAAACGGGCATAGGCGATGCCGTCCCGATTCTTTCCGCCTGCAGGCATGCCGAAATAACGGACACCGAGGGATTTTTCCAGGCGTTCGTCATGAATGCGGACAATCTGATCGTTCCAATACTCCGGTGCGGCGGTCATGAGTGTCTGGGAAGGAAAATCCACCATCGCACCGACACCGTACTGCAGTACGGCCTGAGAGGCGCGCACGGAATGCGATGTAACATTCAGTCTGATTTTTTCAGTGTGTTTAGCCATCTTCTTCCTCCTTCCATTCGATGATCGATCCCGGCACCATGACGTCCACGTTACGCATTGAGGTCATGGTTTCAAATGCCGGATCATCACGATACGTCCCGAATGTCTTCATAAGACGCTCTCCCGGAGCATCAGGGCCGGTTACCATGAATTTTTTTCCGTAGCAAAAGATATCAGCCGCATTCTTCGCCAAATCTTCCCATTTGTCAAGAATCTCTTCCATTTCCCGTCTGAGTTCCGCGGATTCATCCTTCATGTTCGGATTGATGCGGCGGTTAACATCAATACAGCGGTTAATCAGGTATTCGCAGATATTTTTTACCGTTTCCTCATACCCGTCACCGCGAAACTTCACCGCATCGTTTTCCTGTTCCAGTCCCTTTACCGACAGTCGGATATATGCAATCAGAACCGCATGAAGGGCTCTTTTTCTCGCCGGTGCAGAAAACGGTGTTGCACCGGTAGGCTCCACATGGCGATAGAACGATTCATGATAAGGCCGGAACTGTTCATAATGGGAGCGGTCACGGCTTTTTCCTCCGTCATACATGGTAAAAGCTACACCCGGGAATTCACGGCCGACACGGCTGGATGCCTGTATGTACTCGCTGGTTAGCTTCGGCTGCCCGACAAGAAGCATCACGTTCAGACGTGCTACATCGATTCCGACCGAAATCATGTTTGTCGCAAGAAGAACGTTGCACGGATACGGTGGAACATGTTTCTGCATGTTTTCGGTTGAATATTCGTTCTTTTCCAGCTTGTCCAAGGTCTGGTTCAACTGCGTGGTGGAAACCCGGCTGGTCAGTTCATCTGCGGTACCGATTTTTCTTACCTCCACATTGGATTTCAGACGATAACACATTCTCTTCATGAAATCCTTGACATCATCATCCACCATGGTTGCCGCTTTTCCAAGATCCTTCAGACTGTTGTAATAAGCCGTAAGGGTCCAGAGTTTGTCTTTCACTTTATCACTGACATCCATGTCCTTTGCCTTCTGCAGCATCGCTGCCATGGAGCGGATCTCCATCATGGCCTTCGTCTTTCCAGACGGCATAAGTCCTACGTATTTTCTTCCGAAGATTTCATTCCCATAATCGATTTTTGATTCCCTTGCAAAGAAGGAATCCTCTGCATCCAGAGCCGGATGCGGGAACTGACTGACATCCCTGTCATAAAGCGCCGCACACTGCTCCACCGCACGCCGGATGGTTGCGGTTGATGCCACGATTTTCGTAATGTTTCCCTTTTTACGGCATAACGCATCTATGGCACTCTCGTACAGACCGACCATGGTTCCGAGCGGACCCGAAATCAGATGAAGTTCATCCTGAATGATCAGTTCCGGCGCACGGTTTGCTGAGTTCAGGGCAAAGAAATTCCCTATCTGCTCATTCCAGGGAAGCATTGCAAACTTATCCACAGTTCCGAAAAGAAGCGTCGGCGGTTTCGTGTACAGTTCCTGATCCACGACCTGAACCGGCAAACCGTTGCCGAACGGGCAGGACTGTCTCGGGCAAAACAATTCAAAATGATTGCTGCTGCGCATTCTATAGCCGAATATTCCCCTTATTTTCTTTGTTTTATCCTGTTCCGGCGTCATGCGGGTTCCGCACCACGGACACTTTAAAACCTGAAACTTGTTATAGGTATCCTTTGCATATTCCAGACTATATCCGGCACTTTTGTTCAAGTGCTCCAAATTCTTTTTGGCTTTCTCATTGGTGTTCGGAGTATGGTCCCCTCCGATCCAAAGCCCTATGGTTATCGGAGACTTTCCAAGCACATAACGTTTATATCTGGATTTTTTCGCTTCACAATCCTTTCTGATCCTTTCACAGGCACAGATAAGCGTTGATGCACGGGTAAACTGCTGTGCGGCAAGAAGTCTCAGGGTGTAACGCATGATAACCGTCGTGCCGTTACTTTCTTCCGGATGGCGGAACCGTCTGTAAAAAATGGTCATTGCCGTAAGACCGAGATATGCTTCCGTTTTTCCGCCGCCTGTCGGAAACCAAATGAGATCGACCATGGAACGGTCCGCGGAGGAGTCATCCGTAACCGAAACAACATCCAGAAGCATAAATGCAAGCTGGAACGGTCTCCAGGCATATCTGTCTTTTGGAAATGCCGTGTCGGCAGTTACGTAATCAATGTTTTTCAAAACATCCGAAAGTTCTCTTTCATCAGGGAACGTAGCCGGATATTCCCTCTGAACCGCAAGCTGAACTCTTTGCATGAACATGGCACGATTGGCAAGCTGGAAGGCATCCCACGCTCTGCCATCTTCCCTGAGAATTCCGATACCGTTCCTCATGCGTTCGCACGCTTCCCGGCATCCCTTCAGATTTTTCTCGGCGGCTTTCATAAAACGTGGATTCAGTGAATGAGATCGTGCAAACAAATCATCGATCCAGGCCGAATACGCATCAACCAGTTTTGTCAGATCATTGATTTTTTCATTTCTGTCCGTTTCATCAAGGTCGGAAAGGTATTTCATGGACAGTGTTTTATCGCTTACTCCGCAGTTTTTCGGAAGAGTAAAGTCCATGGACGGTACTTCGCATTCCGGGAAAAAGTCATTCCGTATGTAACCGGACCCTTTTGCGTCAATATCCCAATTAACGGCAGTTCCGAGACCGGTGCCATACACATGCTTGTTCTGGTACTGCAGTTCCAGAGACTGTTCCTCCTCATCCAGAACGTCAAAATTTACGGCTCCGGCATATTTTTCAAACACGAAATCATTATTTGCCGAATCAATTCTGAGCTCCGGCTGAAAAATACAGTTGATTCCGCGTGGGCGGTCCACGGTTTTATTCACCGCCATGATCGTCAGGGACGTGGTTCCGTTTTCCATTTTTCTTCTCAGGGCGGTTATTTCCAGAAGTCCGTGTTCCGGGATTTCGGATTCGCTTACATAGTCCCTGTCTCCGAACACGATTTCATGATTCAGTTCCCGCGGTTCACGGACATAACCGTTTCTCAGCTGATCGGCAAGCTTATAGAGATTGTCAATGAGGTGATCATCATCCGTATCCAACAGATCACGTTCCTTCAACTGACGGATTGTTTTTCGATCCATCGGCTGAAGCAGTTTCAGAGTCTTTTCCTCAACGTCGTATCCGACATAAGAATCAAACCCGTCCGGAGCAATCCACTCTCCCTGTCGTACCGGAGTAAAAGGAATCCGACAGTCTTCCAGGCGTGATTTTCTGTATGTGCCGTATTTCAATGAAATTCTGACGCGATCCGTGTTGCCTCTGACAAAGAACGTGATGCCGAATGAAGACGGCATGTTCTGGGCCGCCAGACTGACCTCCTCATCCAGATTATTCTCCGGATCCGGCTCGTCATCGATATCCTCGCTGCTCTTTTCATCTTTGGTATTTTCCGGTATTTTCACTTCGACATAGTCGGAATTATCGGACGCGATGCTTTCCGTCGGTTCTTCGCTTTCCGCATTATCCTCCTGTTCGGCGCGATCCACGTCATTTTCGTCCGCTTTCATTTTATTATCCTTCGGAAAAAGAATTCCGATGGAATATCTTTTTTCCGGCAGCGTCGTGATCAGTTCATGTTCTGCATCCGGCACGGAAACCTCCGAACCGGGGCCGAGCAGTTCGTCTTTTACCAGGGCGATGAATTCGTCCCTGGCTTCAAGCATTTCAGACTTAAATCCCATGGTTAAAATCCCCCTTCCAGATCCAACGGACGGTTGGTCAGGTATGACGGCTCCGAGCGTTCGGTCTGTACGATATTTTCAATTCTGAGCACCACGGCAAGCGTGTCAAGACGCTTTCGTATTTCCGGCGGAATCAGTGTGCCGGAAGTTTCCTGCCCCTCCAGCTGCCTGATAATCGCCGTTCCCAGTTCCTTCAGTATGTTTTTGCGAACCTTCCGTATCCTGCGGCACGCATCAAAGTATTCATTCACATGATCGAACATGTCCGTGTCATTGGTCAGCAATGCAATCTGTTCGAGTGATTCCACTGTCTGCGGCGCGACGATGTGCGCGTCATCATCCAGCCAGTTTATGACGGAAGCTTTTTGAACTCGAACCCCGTTTGCTTTCATTGCATCCGCAATCCGTTTCGGTGAATGACCGGTTTCCTTCATGTACTCCGTCAGATCGTTTTTCCATCTGCGGGACATTTCATAATCCTGCACGGTTTCGGGGCTGATGCGTTTTTCGCGGATCAGTTCCTTCAGGACATAATCAACAATATCCCTTGTGTCATCGTCCCGGTTCAAAAATATCAGGGAATCCCCGATTTTCAGGGAATCCACCTTCTTCTTTTCCACCTCTCCTTTTTCATCATTCAGCACATATGCCTCATAATGTCTGGAAAGCATGGCACCTTCTCCGTCATCGAATCTGATCAGCACGGAAACATCCGTAAGAGGAACCGTTCCGTTTTCACGTTCCCCTCGTATTACGGTATCAAACTTGCTTTCCACGATTTCATCCGCATATACGGCAATCTCGTCATCCACCCGGTCAATTTCCTCGACGTCATCATTGGAAACGTTTTCCGCAATGTCTTCCGCGGAATCGTCCGATACTCTTTGTCTGGAGTTAAATAAATGTTCCCGGGATTGGCTTTTTCTCTCAGCCAGACGGAAAACCATGTTTTCAGCTTCATACATCAGCACCGTGATTTCGGCTGCCGACATGCAATGGAAGATGTCAAAATGTTTTCCTTTGAGATTTCCGATGACAAGAATGTAATCATAATTGCGGTTCCCGTCAAAACGGTTTACCGTCACGATTTCGATTTTTGATTTTTCCGGATCATAACCGGTCAGCACGTAATTCCATAAAATGTCCGCATAATAAGCTTTCGGAATAACGACCGCGATCTTATGCCCGTAATGTTTTCGGATGTATTCTTTCAGGTATTCACGCTTCGGTGATGTATCGTAAACCGTATAGTACAGGGTTTCCAACAGATCTCCGACCCGTTCGGCTGTTTCCGCCAGATTAACCGGTAATGCGGCCAGTCTTCTTTCAAGTTCCTCCAAACGGTCATGCGGCTGCTCCACGCGTATTTTCCGGTTATTCACGGCATCTTCCATTTCCGAAATGTAAAACGGTGCGGTCATGAACAGACTTAAAAGCGAATACGCATTCGGAATGATATAGGCTCTCTCTTCGTCGCTCAGTTCATCCCGCTTAATGTTGCATACGGCTTTTTTGAAATCACGGTAATTTTTCCAATCCGCCGCTCCCGGAAGCACCGTCGTATGAATTTCATGATCTATGACTGCATCCGCCTGCAGTGCCAGTTCCAGGGCAAATGCATTCCTGTTTACCGGCGGCAGCGTATGTTCCAAAAGAAATTCCTTTGTGCAGGCGAACACTCCCGCCTCTTCATGATCGGTCAGCAGATTTTCCGCACACGGCAGATCCATACAGCCTGAAATGAAGGAAAATCCTATATTTTCCCTGTTCATAACCTGCGGGATCTCGGTAATTCCCCTTTCAATAAGAGAATTTCCGCAGACAAACATCCCCAGATATTCGTTTCCGTCCTCATTCCATGTCATGTCCAATCCTACGGAAAGCTTTGAAGTGAATTTCAGCATTGCTTCATTTTTTCCGGCATTACCGCCATAATGGTATTCATTTTCTTCCGAAAAATACGATGCCGTTACCAGATCCTGAATGCGTATGCCGGTGTTTCCCGTTTTCAGCATCAAGCCGTTCATGTAACGATCGGCTTTGGAACGATCCATGACGATAATGACGGAAGCATCCGTGATGGACGGGATGTCTTTCTTATCACAGTTAAGCAGAACGGACAAAAATTCTCCCCGTACACGATTTCCACGGCGTATTCCGCGTCCATCGCATCTCGTTGAATTTCCGTAATACGGAATAATGCCTGACCAGCCTTTTCTTCCGATTTTTCTTATTGAACTTTTCCCCTGCCGGATCACCGCCCATTCTTTTCCGTTTTCATCCGTTTCAATGCCGATAAACTCTCCACGTTCCTTTCCGCAGAGTACCCTTTCTCCCGGCTGAAGCATTCGGATGATTGACTCAACATCCGCACCGTTCCCCGCAATGACGGCAAGTGCCGACCAGGCGACCGCAATCGCATCAAAACACGGGGATGCCGTATGAAGAATGATGCTGCCTTTGTTTTCCTGCCTGTCGGCTTCCTCGCTCAAAAAGTCCGTAAATACCCGAAGAAGCAGCTCGCCGGAAATAAGTTGATCCTCAAAATAAATGTCACACTTTTTTATAAGATCCCTCAGAACTTCAACATTCATGAGCCGCCTCCCTTCTTCTACGCTTCCGCAGTAAACTTTTTCTTTTCCATCCTCAGTCTGTATCTGTCACCGTCCAATTCCACGCACTTTGCACGTTCCAGTCTGTGCAGATACTGATAAGCGGTGACTTCCGACTGCCCCAGTACTGTTTTTATGTCTTTCGCGCAAAATTCCTTATCCACGCTGATTTCCGAAATCAGTCGGTCGCATTTTTCAATCGTTTCGGTTCTCGCATCTTTTAATGCTTCCTGAACCTTCGCTTTCATTTTGAGCGTCACTCCCGATTTTTTATAACGCTCCTTTTCCTCGTCGGAAAATTCATTTTCCATCCTGCTTACGCATTCTTTAATAAAAAGTGCCATTTCCTCAATCAGAGGGATTGAAACCGAATTCCCAAACTGTTTGAACATCTGCTGGTCCGACATTTTCTCCGGGAAGGAAAATCTTTCCGTTCCGTTTTCATCAAGGAACGCATATCCTATGAACCCCTGAAGCCGTCCCCATTCTTCCGGCGTCATGGTCCGAATGCATTTGTCATTGATCGGAGTCTTTTTCGGAGGAACATCCTTTCCGATGATGCTCTTTCCGTTGACGGGATCGTAAATCAGATTTCTTTCCTTACCGGATCCTCCCGTTGCCAATATGGTGTGAGCCAAAGGTCTGTCCGCCGTCGTATCATTGACGATCCGATATCCGAATCCGTTTCCGTTGTTCTTCTGTCTTGTTTTATGATTTTCCAGCGTCTTTAAAAGACCGGATGAGAGGAAATATTTTTCCGAAACCTTGGGTTGCAGAATATCCAACACGGAATGAAAAATTTCCTTTCTTCCCTCCGTCGGCGTTTCCTTCGGCAGCATTTCCAGATGCTTTCCGTAGTATTCCCTGCTGAATGCCACTATGTACACTCTCGGTCTGTTCTGGGGAAGCCCGAAATTCTTCGTGTTCCTTATGAATGATTTTTTGTCGTATACCAATTCTCCGTTTTTATCTTTTTTCACGCCGATGACATGATAATTCAGCTCGTTCTCAAGCGTATTTATGATGGTCTTAAAAGTCTGCCCTTTGTCATGGCTCACAAGATTCTCAACGTTTTCCAGAAACACGACCTTCGGCATGGTACGGTCAATGATTTCCGCTATGTCAAAAAATATGGTTCCCTTCGTAACATCGCGGAATCCCTGTTTCAGACCGATTCTGCTGAATGCCTGACATGGAAAACCGGCAAGCAGAACATCGTATTCCGTCCGCTCCGCCAACTTCTTGAACGATTCGTCCGTTACATCGTGTCTGGGATCATCTCCGAATAAATGCTGGTAGGTTTTGCACGCATATTCATCCTTTTCGGCAGAAAGCACGTTTTCAAAACCTCCCGCCAATTCGAACCCTCTTCTGATTCCTCCGATTCCGCAGCATAAATCCATTGTTTTCATGATCTCATTCTCCATTTTTCGCAAGCGCTCTCTCAATCAAAACCGATATGACGATTTCTTCAGGCACCCGCCCTGTTGTCCGTAAATAAACATTACGTTTTCTTTCAAGTATACCATATTATTTCTCACAAATTGTCATATTTTCTGCATTTTTTCGAGAAAGTCTTTCGTGATTTGCATGATTTCAACAAAATTCTTCGTTTTTATCTTCATATCAGCGAAGAGTATTTGTTCTCTTTCCAACAGGCTCAATACAATTATGGTTAAAAGTGGGGCAATATTGGTTTCTGCAACATCAGAAATTTTCTCCAAACTCAAACAAAAAAGACAGGGAACCTGCCCTGCCTTCAATCAATTTCCATTTCTTTTTTCCTTGCTGCCGTTACCTGATAGCTCCAGTCAATCAGGTTTTTTATCATTCCGTCATTTTCCAATCCTTCCAATACAATGGAAATCCATAAATTCTTGTTCATGTGATAAGCCGGGAGGAAACCGGATTTCATGCGTAAGGAACCGACAAGCATCGGATCACATTTTAACGGGAGTCATCCTGTCTGAAACGGTAAATGCTGTTTCCGGTAGTGAGTTTGATGATGCCGTCATCTTCTGCCTCCAAATCTCCCGGTGACGTTTTCAAATACTGTCCTGGAAACCGCTTGCCGGAGCTGTGAAGAAAAACAAAGGCATACTTTCCAGAACGTGAATTGGATTCATAAATCATGAGCAGGCCGGAACGGTCAATATACGGCGCCCGCCAATCCGTATATGACTCTCCTTCCCTGTTAGCAGCTCCGCACAGGTATCCTTTCTTATGTTCGATCAGGTGCATGTTGTCTCCTCCTTTGCCCCAAGGAGCAAACCAGACACCGATAGTGTATGGATGATTGTTATTGCTGTTGGAAACGAATATAGCATTATGGATAGAAAAATACAAGTATTTTCGTAAGCCACTAAGAGTTATCCTATATTTAAGATATAAAGGGAAAATTTGAAATGCTCTTGAATACTCTTATTTAAGAAATAAAAGGAAAACTACAACTTCTCTTCCAGAAAAGCATCCACGTCGATCTGCTCGCCGTCTCTCCAGATACGCTCGAGATCATAGAACAGTCGGTTTTGACGGTCAAACACATGTACGACGAGATCGCCGTAATCCATCAAGATCCAGTTTCCGGTCGGATAGCCTTCCATGCTTTTTAAGGAATAGCCGGCTTTGGTGAGTTGTTCGTCTACATTGTCCGCCATTGCCTGCACCTGGTTTCGGTTGTTTCCGTTTGCAATCAGGAAATAATCTGCCAGAACGGAAACCTTTGCGATGTCGATCAGGGTAATATCCTCGGCTTTTTTATCTTCCAGCGCTGCGATCGCAAGCTGCGTCATTTTAGCTGCCTGTGTCATACGTTTCCTCCGTTTTTATAAAAATCATAGGTTTTCTGTGTCATGGAATCGATCTCCATATTTCCGCCCTTTAAATAGCTTAAGGTGTTCTCCAGGGCCATGACGAGTGCTTTGTCAAGATTTTCAAAAGCGATCCTTCGGATTTCCGGAAGATTTGGAGCCTGCTTTCTGCCGGGCTCGATATAATCCGACAGCCATACGATTTTTTCCAGCAGGGACATATCCGGCCGTCCGGTCGTATGGTTCAAAATCGCGTTCAGGATATCAGGATCTGTCACACCGTATTTTTTGGAAGCAAGATAGCTTCCGACCTTTGCATGCAGTAAAAAAGGATTCTTTTCTTCTGCAGGATTGATCGGGAGATTGTGCTTTTTACAGATTGAAATCTTTTTTTCATTGCTTAAGCATTTCGCGCAGTCGTGGAGCATGCCGGCAATGAGCGCGCTGTTTAAGTCTGCGCCGTAGCACATTGCAAGGGAAGCCGCGGTATAGGCGACGCCGAGCGTATGTTCATAACGCTTCGGGTCGAGCTCTTTTTCCATCGCCTTACGTATTTTTTTCAGATCCGGCTCTTTCATTTAAAAGACTCCTTTCCATCCCTGTAATACCCGCTTTTTTCCAGAAAGCTGCGGACGCGTTCCGGAACGAGATAACGGACGGACGTTCCTTTTTGCAGGTGATCCCGCACCAGGGTAGAAGAAATTTCTACATGAAGGGACGGCATGAAACGGATATCCGCGCGGTAACGGGACGCGAGGGATTTTGCCTGCAGCATCAGCGCAGAATCTTCCCTGCCCTGCCGAACGGAGGCTGCCGTAATGCACTGAGTAAAAATCTGCTCCGGATTTTTCCAGAATTCCATCTGGAACAGCGTGTCCGCACCGACAATATAATAAAGTTCGTCCTCCGGATACTGCGCATGCAGTCGGGTAATCGTTTCACAGGTATAGGAATTGCCTTCTCTTACAATTTCCATGTCGGAAACGCAAAAATAAGGGTTATCTGCTATGGCGAGCTGTACCATCTGAAAACGAATTTCTCCAGGCAGGATCTCCTCCTGCCGTTTCATATAGGAACAGCCGCTTGGAATGAACAGAACCTGATCCAGTCCATAAAAGCACCTCGCCTGCTCTGCAAGCAGCAGGTGCCCGTTATGGATCGGATTGAAGGTGCCGCCTAAAATACCGATTTTGCTCATAGGCTACCGCCTTTATCCATGGGTAAAATAACTGTTACAGGGGAAGTTCGATTTTCTTGTGGTCTTTGCTCTCTTTGTAGAGAACGATTTTCTTGCCGATGACCTGAACAACGGTAGAGTGTGTGCGCTCTGCTACGATAGCCGCGATTTCTCTGGGATCGTCGAAACAGTTCTTCAGGACAGAAATTTTAATCAGCTCTCTGGTATTGAATGCTTCTGCAATTGCTGCCGTGCATTCCGGGGTCAGGCTGGATTTGCCGATCTGAAAAATCGGTTCCAGGCTGCTTGCGAGCTTCATCAGATATGCTCTCTGCTTACTTTTTAATTCCTTCATGGGAGTCCTCTCTTACTTATAATAATCAAAGGATAAGCCGTACATCCGAACCGTATCGCCTTCCTGGATTCCAAGCTCCTCCAGCTTGTCCAGAATGCCGGCATCTTTTAAAAATCCCTGGAAGAACGCAAATCCCTTTTCGGATTCGAGGTTGGTATAGCCAAGCATTTTTTCGATGCGGGGACCTTCTACGACATATTCCTGTTCGAGTTCGTCATAGGTAACGGTATAAGGTTCGTCAGAAACCGCAAGTGCCATTTCCGGGAAGTACTCCTGCTCAAATACAGTCGGCTTTTCGTCGAGACCGTCCAGCATCTGACGGACATGATAGAGCAGCTCGTTGACGCCCTTGCCGCTGACTGCGGAAATCGGGAATACATCAATGCCCTTGGGACCAAATTCCTTGCGCAGCTGTTCGACCGGGGATTCTTCAAGATCGTAAATCGCGTCGGTTTTGTTGGCTGCGATCACCTGGGGCTTTCTGGCAAGCTCCTCGCTGTAATTGGCAAGCTCTGCGTTGATCGCATAGATGTCCGTGATCGGGTCGCGTCCTTCTGTTCCGGCTGCATCGACAACGTGGATGAGCACCTTGGTACGCTCGATATGGCGCAAAAATTCATGGCCGAGACCGACGCCTTCGGAAGCGCCCTCGATCAGTCCCGGAATGTCTGCGATGACGAAGCTCTTCATATCCGGCAGATCGACAACTCCGAGGTGCGGATTTAAGGTTGTAAAATGATAATTTGCGATTTTCGGTCTTGCGTTGCTGACACGGGATAACAGGGTGGATTTTCCGACGTTCGGGAATCCAACCAGTCCAACATCTGCGATGACCTTTAATTCAAGTGTCAACTCAAGCTCCTGTGCCGGCTGACCGGGCTGTGCATATTTCGGCGCCTGCATCGTACTGGTCGCATAGTGCTGGTTGCCGTTTCCGCCGCGTCCGCCCTTTAATAAAACGACTTTACGGTTGTCGCCGGACATATCGGCGATGACCTTGCCGGAATTGAATTCTTTGATAACAGTTCCTTCCGGAACCTTGATATAGATATCGTCGCCGTCCTTGCCACGGCAGTTTTTCTTACCGCCTTCCTGGCCGTCTCCGGCTTTATATTTTCCAACATGTCTGAAATCGGTCAGGGTATTTAAGCCTTCGTCTACGATAAAAATGACGTCGCCGCCCTTGCCGCCGTCGCCGCCGTCCGGACCGCCTGCCGGAACATATTTTTCACGACGGAAGGAAACGTGGCCGTCGCCGCCCTTGCCGCTTCTGACATATATTTTTGCTCTGTCTGCAAACATACTCTGATTCTCCAAATGATATAATGAAACACCTGTCCAGCAGGGTTTTCATGTCTGCGGTTTGTCGCAAAAAGCAACTTCTTTTCAATCGAGTAGGAGGCGGTGACTAACCGCCGTCCTCTCACAGCACCGTACGTACCGTTCGGTATACGGCGCTTTCAATAGTTGACGTGCACAGACTGATAGGCTGTGGCTAAATCATAAAAGCCACTGTTTATCAGTCTTTCTTTTGTCATGGCCTTCTTGACTGTCGTCAGATTGGCACAATACCAGTGTCCCCTTCGACAGTTTGCCGCCATGTTCGCATAGTATTCATGGATTCCCATTTTTATCAGATTTCTCTTCTTTGTTCTGGGCAATTTCCATTGTTTCCATATACACATACGTATTCTGTGATAAAGCCATCCGTTGATGTCATCTATGTTGTTCTTCATACTTGCGATTCCGTAGTAGTTAAGCCATCCCCTCGCATACACCTTGATTTTCTCAAGGCTTGGCTTGATTGACTGACATCGCTTACGGGAAGATAACTCCTTCAGTCTAGACTTAAACTTCTTCCATGACTTTGGATGAACTCTGACATAAATGCCTTTTCCGTTCCTTCCCAATGCAAAGCCAAGGAATTTAAAATTTCGGATTGCAAACACGCTGACAGTACGGCTCTTTTCTCGGTTGACTGTAAGTTTCAGCCTCTCCTCAAGATATTTTGTACTGCTTTCCAAGAGTCTCTCTGAAGCCCGCTTGCTCTTTGCAAGGAGCACGATGTCATCTGCATATCTTATGCATGGAACACCTCTTTTCAGGAATTCCTGGTCGAACTCATTGAGGTAGACATTTGCCAGCAATGGTGATAGATTTCCACCTTGTGGTGAGCCTTCCTCTGTGTCAATGACCACTCCGTTTTCCATTACACCGCTTTTCAGATAGCGCTTTATCAACTGTACTACACGTTCATCTTTTACATTCTTTCGGAGAAGATTGATGAGAATTTCGTGATTAAGAGTATCGAAGTACTTTGACAAGTCAAGGACTACAGCAAATGTATAGCCTTGTTCTGCATACTCCTTAACCTTAAGTATTGCATCTTTTGCACTTCTGTTCGGACGATAGCCATAGCTACCATCTGCAAACAGCGGTTCATAGATTGGCACTAACTGTTGGGTTATTGC
>ERZ1026955.373-NODE-373-length-25789-cov-7.365353_pt1 | contig 25789 bp, 24 predicted proteins | sample MGYA00519459_ERZ1026955 | MGnify/ENA primary metagenome ERZ1026955 (study PRJEB26926, sample SAMN06164833) | human gut metagenome | biome: ENVO:00009003; feature: ENVO:2100002; material: ENVO:00002003 | host: Homo sapiens | place: USA | collected 2012 ...
GGTTATTGGCATCTGCCCAGAAGCAGGTAAACTCAAAACTGTTACTGGTCTTGGTTTTACTTGCTCCCCGTTTCTCATGCTCCTTTTCCGCATTCCGTCTGGTGCTGTTAGAATAATACTTTGTATTTGTACCATTGGAAATGACAAAAATCTGAATGTACTCATACAGTCCGCATCCTGCCCAGAAAGAATCCCTCTGGTAACGGTTAATCTGATTGAACGCCTCACGGATGGCTACACCTCTGCGTTTCAGTTCAATATGCACAAGAGGCAGACCGTTTACCAATACTGTAACATCATAGCGGTTGTCATGCTTTGCACCATTTTCCGTGCCAATCACATACTGATTGATGACCTGCAGCCTGTTGTTATGGATGTTCTTTTTATCTATGAGTGTAATATTCTTGGAAGAACCATCATCACGAGTCAGGACTTGAACATTATCCTCCTGCATCTTCCTGGTCTTTTCCACGATATGCTCATTTGGATTGGCAACAGCATTTTTGAAAAAGTCATCCCACTCTGTGTCTGAAAACTGATAGTTATTCAGTTCCTCTAATTTCTTACGTAGATTGGCAATCAGGTCTTTCTCCGTGTGAATAGGCAGATATTCATATCCCTGTTCACAGAGCAGACGGATAAACTCCTGCTCCAGTGCTGCTTCGCTCTGGTAACTGTCAGAACGCTTCTTGACTGGCTCATATTCTGTGACAACGGTATTCTCCGATGTCTCCGCTACAATATTAAAGTACGGCACATCCTCGCCTCCTTACTTTGGTAATTCTTTAAAGGATAATAGCTTATCCCTGTAATATTCATACTGCTTCTGGCGTGCTTCGATTTCTGCCGGAAGTCCTGCGGACAGGTCATTGCAAATACTATGAAATTTATTCAACACCTTCACAATTTCCCATTGTTTTTCTATGCTCGGAATAGCAAGCTGATACTCAGCAATCGTTTTTCCTGTTAAGGATGCTCTTGTTGTAAATGCGCAATGGCTTGTAACATACTTTCGGAAATCTTCCGTAGAAAAACAAAATGCACAATATTCCGGCAACAGATAATTTGTTTTTGGAGTTGCTTTAATGGTAAATCCATTAAATACACAATCGCCAATATCATCAAGCATTACCGATGACCAACCAACATCTTCTGCTGTCTCTGACGTTCTGGTAAAAAACACATCTCCACGGTGAACTCCCAACTTTTCAATTTCTGCAGGAGTGCATTCAACCAGTGCGGTAATATCCTCTCCGTTAAGAAATCTGTTATTATAAACATCCGTATATCGGATAAAAGGAATACCTGAACCAAAGAAATCTTTTCCTTTACTCAATCCATTACGGAAATCAAATAAACTTCCCATTGGCAGTGTAACATAACCAAACACATATTGAATGAGCTTAATTGCACTCAGCTCTGTCCGTCTGTCTGTCTGTCTGTCTGTCTGTCTGTCTGTCTGTCTGTCTGTCTGTCTGTCATGAGCGTGCTGCCTGTTTCAGCAAATGTCAAGAGCAAATCTCGATAATATTCATATTGCTTCTGGCGTGCTTCGATTTCGCCTGGCAAGCCAATATTCAAGTCAGTACAAATAACATCAAAATGTTCGATTACCTGTACCAACCTTTTTTGCGTATCAAGCGGTGGAACAGAAATAAGCACTCTTCCAATATCATCCTTATTTATTTTTGTAGGTGTTGCATCCCACAAAATCCATTTACTTAATTCTCTTCTGCCCCAAACACTTTCCAAATAATACTTCAAATATTTGCTATCAAGAATATCTGCATTTGGACGCAACAATGCCAGCGAAACATAATAAGCTAAATCATCATTTCGCTCTACTACTGTACATTTTCCAATAATCCCTGCAGTAATCCTTGTCATAAAAACATCACCTATGCGGGGTTTAATTTTATATTTCGCATAAGCCTCTGTCGAAATGAATTTTTGTGTTCCATACAAATCATCAATGTTTTCTACACTCACAAATGGTATTCCACCGTTAGTATATTTTGGTGTTTGATGTGTTCCGTCATAAATTTCACAAACAGTATTCAGCTTAACTTTTTCAGATTTACACTCTTTTTGTATTAAAGTGTCTCTGTAATAACTATACTGTTTCTTCCGAGCTGTAAGCTCGGCTGTAAGCTCGGCTGTAAGCTCGGCTGTAAGTAACGTGAAAGAGTCCAAAATATGGACTATTTCACGTTGTACCTCCAGAGGAGGTACAGGGAGCATAAACTCCTCTATCATAGGCTTTCTTATAGATTTCACGGTCGCACTTACGGCCTTACGCATAATAAAATTCTTAAAAAAAGCGCGAAAATAATGATAAGCGAACTTAACATCAACTGAATTATCAGTAAAATGTATACGATACACCCTTTGATGAATAGCATATTTGCCATTCACATAATGGTATATTTCTCCAATCCCACCTTCTCCAGGTATAATAATTGCTTCTTCATCATATTCCCATTCATTTTTTCTTTTCACGGTTTGTGAACGTATAAAAAATGGATACTTTCCATCTTCCTGTGCTTCATTGCCATTACTGCTTCCAGTTCCAACTTCTGCCAATTTTTTTATTGGTTTATATTCAACTCCGTCAGGACAGAATTCTTGAATCAAATCATCAATTTTACTCATTTTTCTGTCCTCCACTTAATTTATGATATTGTTTTTTCCATGCACGAGACGGCTTTCTACAAATACCATCTTCAGATGTAAAAGCACAAATATTTGTAATGGAATTATTAGCACATATATCTGGGTTATTTGCTCTGCATCCATATGTCTGCACTTCCGTGTCAAGTTCATTTAACGGGGCATTAAAAGACACTTTTAATTCTTTTGTACTCATGAGTTCACCTCGATTTCTGCGATGATTTTATCAATCTCATCACGGAGCACTTGCTCACGGGCAACAATTTCTTTGATTTCCGCATTAAGTTTCACAATGTCAATTTTCTCTCTTGTATCTTCTGCTTCAACATACGTAGATACAGACAAATTATAATCATTGCCAGAGACTTCTTCATAGCTTGCCAAATGTGCAAAATGTTCCATTTCTTCACGCTTAGCAAACACATCTACAATCCGATCAATGTTCTCTGGTGTCAGCTTATTATTGTTAGTCACCTTCACGCATTCACTTGTGGCATCAATAAACAGGGTCTTGTTGTCTGTCTTATTCTTTTTCATTACCATGATACAAGTCGCAATCGAAGTTCCAAAGAACAGGTTACTCGGCAACTGAATAATACAGTCGATATAGTTATTGTCTACCAGATATTTACGGATTTTCTGCTCTGCACCGCCACGGTACATAATTCCTGGAAAACATACAATGGCAGCAGTTCCATTAGAAGCAAGCCATGATAAACTGTGCATAATAAACGCCATATCCGCTTTACTCTTAGGTGCCAGAACTCCAGCCGGAGCAAAGCGAGGATCATTGATGAGCAATGGATTTTCGTCTCCCGCCCATTTGATAGAATAAGGCGGATTAGACACGATCAGCTCAAATGGCTCATCATCCCAATGTTGCGGACTGAGCAGTGTATCTTCACAGGCAATATCAAATTTATCAAATCCCACATCATGCAGAAACATATTAATACGGCACAAATTGTAGGTTGTGATATTGATTTCCTGCCCATAAAAGCCATTACGGATAGCATCTTTTCCCAGAATTTTCTCAGCCTTCAAAAGCAATGAACCCGAACCACAAGCAGGATCATATACCTTATTGATTTCTGTTTTACCTACAGTTCCAAGCCGTGTAAGCAATTCGGATACATCTGCCGGAGTAAAGAATTCCCCACCAGATTTTCCGGCATTTGATGCATACATAGTCATAAGATACTCATACGCATCTCCGAAGGCATCAATGGAATGATCCTTCACATCTCCTAGATTCATCTCTCCTACACCATTCAACAGTTTAACAAGTTTTTCATTTCGCTTTGCAACTGTAGACCCCAGTTTATTGCTGTTTACATCATAGTCATCGAACAATCCGGCAAAGTCACTCTCTGCCTCACTGCCTTTTGCTGATTCTTCGATGTGACGGAACACGCGCTCCAGTGTTTCATTTAAATTTTCATCATTTACAGCCTTGGCACGGACATTACAGAAAAGCTCACTTGGAAGGATAAAAAAACCTTTTTCTTCTACCAATCCCGCTCTTGCTTCTTCTACATCCTCATCCGGCATTTTTGCAAAATCAAAATCCGTGTTGCCCGCATCAATTTCACCATTGTTTATGTAATTACACAAGTTTTCGGAAATATAACGATAAAACATCGTTCCAAGAACATAATTTTTGAAATCCCAGCCATCAACTGCTCCACGCAGTTCATCTGCAATCGCCCATATTGCACGATGAAGTTCCTCTCGTTCTTGTTCCTTTTTGGTATCAACCATTCTCTTTTCCTCCGTCATTTATAATATCAGACAGATCTTCCTCTTTATTCATTATACGTCTTGGATCTATCGGTTTTTCTGCATCCTTTGGTATCATCCACATTCGCCCGATAAGAACAGCGCCTTTAACTCTGCCTTCCTTGCAAAATACTGCAACTCTTCTTTGCGAAACATTCCATTTTTTTGCTATTTCCGCTGATGATAAATAATCCATTCGTTTTCCTCCATCAATTCCAACAAATGATATTAAGATTATTATATTCGAGATTGCGAATAGTTGCAAGCTAATTTATGCCCCATATTTCATTTGCTTTAGTTATAATCAAACGGCCATCCTCGCACTTCACTTCAATCTGCTCTCCGATGTCAAATCCCAACTCCGACAGCCACTGTCCCTTAAGTACAATGCTTGGTGTCCTTTTGTACTGGTATCCGCTTGCTTCGTAAACTTTCATTTCTCTATATTTTTTATATGCCATAGGCTTCTTCTCCTTTTGCTGATTTATTAGGCTTTTGCGGTAAGATTAACTTCCGCTAAATTATTGCTTCTTTTGCCAATTTATATGTTTTTTGTGATACCCCCTTGAACAAGGGAAACGACAACGGGGAATAATTTCCTCGTCTAAGCACAGTTTTAGAATGTAAATTATAGCGATATGTAGAGGCACAAACGCCCATTTTATGCGGGTTTCAGGCACTAGGGGGATATCCAACTTTAGAGTCTTAACACCTGATATCGCCAGAATATGCGCAATCCCGCCCATCTGATATAATGTCTTGAGTTCTGCATCTATCCCTGATTTTTCTCCAAGCAGGATTCCAGACACAAGTGATGCCTGTTCTTCTGGAAGAAGCTTTGCAATCCGGCAGTCTGCCCATACACGCAATTCATATAATATACGTTTTTCCTGATAATACAAATACCTTGGCAACCCAAGTATTTTCCGCTGATCAACGGTAATCGTCGTCACCTGCGGTGCATAGTAATATCCGCTGATATTCCGGGCAAGATAATAGCTACGTGACTGGAACCCACCCGGATTTCTCACATGCTCGAATGTATCATAAGTACCTGTTACCTGTACAATCTCCGCAATCGCATGCTCTCCTTCCACACCACGGAGCAGAATATCTCCATGCACGTCAGCTCCGTCCAGTACCCGCATCGTCCATGTTTCTCCCTGCCGGTCAGTCAGAATCCCGGCACAGATGACAGGCTGCCCCTGCGTCTCCCCTCCCGTTGCATAGGTTATAATATCGTAACCGTTTTCCTGCCGGATATCCGGCTTTTCCCGTAGTTCCTGCGGAATACGCAAAAAAGCGCCAAGCATTCCAAGACCAATTCCCAGTCCAAGAACGCATGCGCTTTTTCCCTGTTTTTTCTTCCGCATGAAAATCCCAACGCAAACAAGCATAGCACTCACTATGCCTATCTCGCCCACCGTTCTTGTGTACAGGCCAATCACCTCTCCAAGTGCATACGCCAAAGCCACACAAAATACTGGTCGTTTCATACGTCTCCTATATTCTTTTATTCTTGTACTACATTTGCATTAAACGGTAATGGTTTGTCTATTGCAACCACATTCCGGTACATTGGCACGATTTTTCCATCAATCAGAATCTGTACCGTATCCACGTCTGTCTGTGCAATTACCGAATTCACGACTGCATACAACGCAAGCTCTGGTGAAATCGTTCCCACGGCATTTGTAAATTCCTCTGACAGATCCAGATAGCAGACCGAATCATGAACCGACACCTGGTTCACCTTTGTGTCTGGCGAAAGCACTTTTTTCTGTACCAGCTCCCGCACGATATACTCCTGATCGGACGTCTGTGGCTCCGACTGCACTTTGATTCCATAGGATTCCAGTGCAGTTCCCTGCGCATTTGGTGCATACATGGTAATTGATTCCTCTGCCAGACTCGGTTCGTCGGTACCATAATAATAAATAGAATCCCGCAGGAACAGTTGCTCTGCATACACGTTTTCGTCATGTCCCTTTACGGTCAGTGCAATGCTGGAAATATCATCCATCTGGAACAATGTCTTCGTTGTGGCTGCCATGATCAGCAATATATCTTCCTGCTCGTAACTGTCTTCCACAAGTGTGATATCCATCTGCAAACTGTTATCCTCGCCCATCATATAACTGTAAGCTTCGATCTTCGATGTTTCCAGTGCTGTAAGTGCCGTCATTGCATCCTCCACGCAGGATGCGATCGCATCCGGTGTTTTCAACTGGTAATCTGCATCGGCACGCACAACTGTGTTATCCTCTGCCAGATACAGATGAATCATATTATCTGCAAGCGGTGTAATCTCTCCAGTCTGTGCTTTCCCACAGGCTGTCAGGCAAAGCAGTGTCGCGATCACGCATCCGGTTTTCCAATACTTCTTTCTCATTCTGCATCGCCCTCCTTTCGTGCTGTATCCACGGAGGCATCCGATTTCATCGGAATGCGAATGGTAAATGTAGTGCCCTCTCCAGACTCGCTGTACAATTTGATTGAACCCTTGTGCATCTGAATGACGCTTTTCGTGATAGCAAGTCCAAGTCCTGTACCACCGGTATCCCGGCTTCGCGCTTTATCTACCCGGTAGAAACGTTCAAATACATGCTCCTTGCAGTCATCCGGGATTCCAACACCAGAATCTGCAACCTTCACATAGAAGTTGCGGTGGTCTGCATTGAGCGTCACTTTCACCCAGCCATTGTCAACATTGTACTTCACCGCATTCTCTATAATATTCGTCAGAGCCAGACTCAGTTTGACCTCATCCACCCATGCCGTCACATCACGGTAGCTCTCGTAAGTAATCTGGATTCCACGGCTTTTGGCGATCGGCGTTACGCGCTTCAGGATCACCTCCAACAGATCATTGATCTTTATCTCCTCGATATTCATCGCAGCTGATTTTTTATCCATTTTTACAAGTGTCAGCAGATCGGTAATAATTTTACTTTCTCTGTCAATCTCATCCACGATATCAGTCATAAATTCCTTGTACATTGCAAGATCCGCAGATTCGTTCTGTATCAGAGAATCTGCCAACACCTTCATCGACGTGATCGGCGTCTTTAATTCATGTGACACATTCGATACAAACTCCTGTCGTGTGGAGTCAATGACCATCAGCTTGGATATCGTCGCATTGTAACGTTCCGTCAGCTGTTTAAACTCCTTGAATCCACGCACTGGAATCTGTGTCTCCAGCTGTCCTTCTCCCGCGATTTCCATCTGCTGATTGATACGCTTGATCCCACGTGAGCTTGCATTGCCGATTGCCCATGCTGCACCAATGCAGATTGCCATGATAAGTGCAAATGACAACCAGTTTCGTCGTTCTACCCGGCGTTCAATTACCTTCAGGCTGTCCGTCGATGCCTGAATCACAAGCACGCCCTGTACATCCTGTTCCTGCTTCACAGCTGTGATATATTCAAGATATCCATCCTTCTTCGATATCTTCTCACTCGCCTGTCCGCGCATTACAGCCATAATATCCGGATTTACAATCTGTGCATTTTCATGGTTTCCATAAGTATCCTTGATCACCCGGTACTCCCGGTTTATCACAAGCACCCTGCCGTAAAAAGCCGTTGCGACACCTTCGATACGAAGATTTAAATCCTGTGGGTCATCGAGCGTCATATGATTCTCAAGCAGATTATTCTTCAGATATTCCGCCTGCGCCATCACATTTTTTTCAAGCTGTTCCTGATATCGCTGCACATACAGACGGCTTGACATCAGCGAATACACAAGCATAATCCCTGCACACAGCACGATGATCAGAAACGTCACAAACCATCGGAGGCTGATGCCCATATGTTTATGCTGGCGCTTCTCCGCCCGTTCCCGGCGTTTCAGCTTTTTACGTTCTAATTTTTCATCCTTTTTTTCTTCTTTTATTTCGTCTTTCACGTTGTTTCATTCCGTCCTTTTCCAGAATACCACTACTATATCACACCGTCCGTTTTGCTTCAAGGCACTTGTACAATCCATGCGAAATTGCTATGATACAAGTACAACACCGAAAGGGGGATACACTTATGAATTTTGATCCTGTTTCCATGCCAAAGGTCGAACTGCACTGCCATCTGGATGGTTCTTTGAGCAAAGAATTCCTGATGCAGACCTTACAGCTTTCGACACTGGACATGCATACAATACAGGCACCTGCCAACTGTCAGTCACTTGCCGAATATCTGACCTGCTTTGACCTTCCGGTATCCGCACTGCAGGAAAAAGAGCATATCCGGGATGCCGTCGTTGATGTCGTGCGACAGGCAGCCGCAGAAAATGTCCGCTATATGGAAATCCGGTTTGCACCTATGCTGAGCGTCAACAGTCACCTGGATCTGGAAAATGTCGTGCAGGCGGCTGTCTATGGATGCCAGAAAGCATTTGACCGGTATGGAGTATTCACCAATCTGATCTTATGTGCGATGCGCCATCACTCCCCACAGCAAAATCATCTGGTTGTCCGCTGTGCCAGAGAATTCTTAGGAAATGGCGTCTGTGCGTTAGACCTTGCCGGTGATGAAGCCGGACATCCAAACGAAGAATTTGAAGCGCTGTTCGAGGAAGCAAGGCGAATGGAGGTGCCTGTCACAATTCATTCCGGCGAATGTGGCAGTGCCAGAAATGTCGCGCTCGCCCTCCAATATGGAGCACGCCGGATCGGACATGGCATTGCAGCCATCAAAGATCCTGCTCTGCTGGAAGCCTGTCGCAACGCACACATCGGTTTTGAGCTTTGTCCAACCTCGAATTTCCAGACAAAAGCAGCGACTGAACTGGACGCGTATCCACTCCATGCGTTTCTGGATTTTGGACTGCTTGCAACAATCAACACCGACAATCGTACCGTGAGCCACACAACGCTGACTGACGAATATACCTTTGCCCTTGAAAAGCTCCACATAGAAAAAGAAGATCTCCGGACACTGTATAAAAACAGTGTGGAAATCTCCTTTGCCTCTGACTCTGTCAAGCATCAATTACTGTATCTTCTGCCATAGCGAACTTTTTTCGCTGTGTACAGATTACTCGTGGAAATAATATCCCACGCCCCATTTTGTATGAATGTATTTTGGATCGGCTGGTGTTGCCTCAATCTTCTCACGAAGTCGACGCACATGCACATCCACGGTTCTGGCATCGCCCGGATAAGATGGTCCCCAGATAGTTTTGAGCAACTGTTCTCTGGAATATACCTTGTTCGGGTTTGATACCAGCAGATATACAAGTTCAAACTCCTTGGCTGTCAGGTTGACTTCCTTGTCATCGATATATACCCGGCGGCTGTCCACATCAATCTTCAGTCCCTTTGTCTCAATCACCTTCTGATTTTCCTGTTCCGGCACATTCCGGTTATTCCGACGGAAAATCGCCTTGATTCTCGCCTTTACTTCCAATATATTAAACGGCTTTGTTATGTAATCGTCTGCGCCATATTCCAGTCCCAGTATCTTGTCCATATCATCGCCCTTAGCTGTCAGCATAATGATTGGCACATCCGAAAACTCGCGGATCATCTGACACACTTCCAGTCCGCTAAATCCCGGCAGCATGATGTCCAGTAAAATCATATCGTAATGATTTGCCTTTGCAAGCTCCAGTGCGGTTTCACCATCGTAAGCAACTTCGACTTTCATATCGTCCTGCTCTAAGCTGAACTTGATGCCCTTTACGATTGACTTTTCATCATCTACCACCAAAATTTTCTTCATTCTATACACCTCATCCCACAATAATTAAGTCCTTGATTTTATTATATATGCCCTCTTTGATTCCACGGATATTCATAAGCTCCTCCGTGTTCTGAAATTTCCCCTGGGCTTCCCGATATGCGATAATCGCATCCGCTTTGCTCTCGCCAATTCCCGGCAATGTCATCAGTGCGTCTTTTCCGGCGGTATTGATGTTGATCTTCCCGTCCGTTTCCACATTTGTACCGGCTGGTGCATCCTGCACCGGTGTTCCATCCGTATCCCGCTCTGATAAGGAAATCCCGTTTGTCTCCTCCATCGTCGGAATGTAGATCTGTTCTCCCGCCACGACGGTCTGCGCCAGATTCACATAGGTAACATCCGCATCGTCCGTAAATCCACCTGCCATTTGAACCGCTGTCTCTCTGATTGCAGAACCTGCAACATAATAGACACCCGGCTGTCGTACCGCACCACACACATACACAGCCACATCGTCTGACTGCTCCTGCTCCGGTGTTTCCGCTTCGGTTGTCGTCGTTGCAAACGCCTCTGCCGATGAAACCACTGTTTCTTCTCCACCAGCGTCATCCATCATCTGCGTTTCTGTCTGTGTCTCACTCGTAAGCAGCTTTACCTGTCTGCCACAGCCACACAAAGCCACTGCCAACACACAGCCAGCAATTATAAATTTTATGTACTGCAAAATGAAATAGCTCCCTTCTAAAAAAGTCTGGTATTCCATATTGCATATTCAAGACATACACCCATTGTACAGAACTTCCCACGGAATTACAATAGGCGGATTTCACGAAAAAAAGTTACTTCTCCCACTGAAAAATGATAAATCCCACTACGGACACAACGATACCAACCAGCTTCGTCCACTGAAAATCTGCTTTCTCGACACCGAACCAGCCAAAAAGCTCAATCAGGTATGCAATCAATAGCTGCGAAATCACAATCAGCAGAACTGCCTTCGCCGGTCCCAATCCTGCCATCGCTGTAATGACGGTCCATGTAATAAAGGCACCGATCACACCGCCTAACAGCATATATTTGTGATCGACCTGCGCAAGCGAGAATATCCCTGCCTGATTCCGCTCAAAGATCGCCCACAGGGCAATCGCAACAACAAATCCGGAAAATGCCACCCACGCAGACGCAAGCCACGTAGACGTCTGCTTTGTCACGCCTGTATTAAATACACCCTGCACACTCATCAACGCACCGGATATCAATGCGACTATTATTCCCCACATAAAAAACTACCTCCATAGACAAAATGTATATAGAGGTAGTTTGTGTTAATTATTTCATTTTCATTCGGACAACTTAGAATAATGGCTCCTTCAAAATCGCGGTACCAATACCCTTTTCCGTAAAGAACTCCAGAAGCAGGCAATGCTCTACACGACCATCGAGCATATGGACACGTGCAACACCGTTCTTCATTGCCTCGATACAGTTTGTAAGCTTTGGAAGCATACCGCCGCCGACAACGCCGCTGTCGATAAATTCCTGTGCTTCGTTAATATCCATCTCGGAAATCAAAGTTGACTTGTCCGTTGGATCTACGAATACACCTTCGATATCGGTCAGGAATACAAGCTTCTCTGCGCTGATGGCTGTTGCGATCGCACATGCTGCATCATCTGCATTGATGTTATAGCCATGATAATCGTCGATGCCAATACCAATCGGAGCGATAACCGGGATGAAATCATTTGCAATCAGTGTGTCAATAATCGTAGGATCTGCGGATACAACCTCTCCGACATAGCCGATATCCTTGCCGCCGGAAAGCTTCTTCTGTACCTTCAGAAGTCCGGAATCCTTACCGCTGATACCAACTGCTTTTAATCCAAGCTTCTGCATCATAGATACTAGGCTCTTGTTGACCTTGGAAAGTACCATCTCTGCGACATCGAGTGTCTCCTCGTCAGTCACACGCAGACCATTTACGAACTCGGATTCTTTACCGATTTTCTTTAACCATGCGCTGATCTCCTTGCCGCCGCCATGTACAATGATCGGCTCCATACCGATCAACTTCAGCAGGGCAACATCCTTGATGACATTGTATTTTAAGTTCTCATCAACCATTGCACTTCCACCGTATTTGACAACGACACGCTTGCCGTTGAATTTCTGTATGTAAGGAAGCGCCTCGATCAGTGTCTGCGCTTTCGCAAGTATCATATCCATTGAATCATTATTTACCATCTTGTTTTCCTCCATTTTCATTCATCCTAGGAACGATAGTCCGCATTGATTTTCACGTAATCATAGGTGAGGTCACAGCCCCATGCAGTTGCTTCCGCATCGCCATCACGGACATCGACCTTTGCAATCACGACATCCGGCGACAGGATCTCTGCTGCCTTCTCCTCATCAAAGGCAGTTGCCACACCATTTTCTACCAGTGCGATCTCGCCTTTTTCAGATGCCATCACGATATCGACCTTGAGTGGATCAAACTGTGCGCCAGAATATCCCATTGCACACAGAATTCGTCCCCAGTTTGCGTCTTTTCCAAAGATTGCACATTTCGTCAGGTTGGAAGTGATGATAGACTTTGCAAGCACCTTTGCTGTCTGCTTATCCTTCGCGTGTTTCACCTGCACCTCGAACAGACGGCTTGCCCCCTCTCCGTCACCGGCGATCTGCTTTGCAAGATAAGTATTGACTGCGAGCAGTGCCTCCTTGAATGCCTCGTAATCTTCGTTCTCCTCGGTAATCTCCGGGTTACCTGCCATACCATTTGCCATCACTAATACGGTATCGTTCGTTGATGTATCGCCGTCCACCGATACCATGTTAAATGTATCCTCGATAGAACCCTTCAGCGCCTTGTCCAGCAGATTCTTCGAGATTGCTGCATCTGTCATGATGAACCCAAGCATCGTTCCCATGTTCGGATGGATCATACCGGAACCTTTGCACATTGCTCCAAATGTGACTGTCTTTCCACCGATTGTTGTCTCATAGGCAATCTGTTTCGGATGCGTATCGGTTGTAAGGATTGCCTCTGCGGCATCCTGTGCAGACTGTACATCACTTTTCAGCATACCGGAAAGCTTCTTCACACCATCTGCAATCACGTCCATCGGCAATGTAAATCCGATGACACCGGTCGATGCAACCAGCACCATATCGGATGAAATATTCAATGCCTCGCCCGCAAGCTTTGCTGTCTCTGCTGCATTCTCATAGCCTGCCTGTCCAGTACATGCATTTGCAATACCGGTATTGACAACAACTGCCTGTGCCACACCAGCATCTGTAACCTTCTTGTCCCAAAGTACCGGAGCTGCCTTGACAAGATTCTTCGTGAAGGTACCTGCGGTGACCGCCGGCTTCTCTGAGAAGATCATTGCCATATCCTTGTTTGTCTTTCCTTTTTTGATTCCGGCTCTTGTGCCGGCGGTTGTATATCCCTTTGCGGCGGTTACGCCGCCCTCGATCTGCTTCATCTCGATTTCCTCCTTATTATTTGTATCGAGACGGATACAATTACGATTCTACGCAGACGCGCTCCCGCTCACTTCATCACGTAGTGGTACTAAATTCACGTCAAACAAGTTTGCCGTTCATTAAGTACCAACGTGCTTCAATGGTCTGCTTTAGAATTCGTAATTGCATCCGTCTCTATCCACATATTAATCACAAATTCTTTTTGTATAAATCGTTGTTGCTAAACCTTACCTTGTTATGGGAACATTGGTGGCATCAGAAGTCCTTCTTCTTCCGGTAAGCCCATGATCAGGTTCATGTTCTGGACTGCCTGTCCGGCAGCACCCTTCACCAGATTATCCATCGCACCCATCACAACGACACGTTTCGTTCTAGGGTCAATCACAAAATTCACATCCACATAGTTGCTGCCTTCTACCCAGCGTGTCTCCGGGCAGACGCCCTTTTCAAGCACACGCACGAAGCGCTCCTTGCCATAATATTTATCATACACCGCCTTGATATCCTCGTAAGAGACATCCTTCACAAGCTTTGCATATGCTGTTACTAAAATACCGCGGTTCATCGGTACGAGATGTGGTGTGAAGTTGATTGTAAGCGGTGTACCATCATAAGCATAACCAAGCTGCTCTTCGATCTCCGGAGTATGTCGGTGTGTTGTCACGCCGTACGCCTTGATGCTCTCATTGACCTCACAGTAAAGGTTTGCAACCTTGGCGCCACGTCCCGCTCCGGATGTTCCGGATTTCGCATCCACGATGATCGTATCGACATCAACCAGACGCTCCTTTACGAGTGGATACAGAGAAAGAATCGAGCAGGTTGTATAACAGCCCGGATTCGCGATCAGACGTGCCTTCTTGATATCCTCACGATTGATCTCACACAGTCCATATACTGCCTCTTCGATAAACTGTGGACTCTTGTGCTCTAAGTTGTACCATTTCTCATACGTCGCTACATCCTTGATACGGAAATCCGCGGACAGATCCACGATCTTCGTATTCGATAAGATCTGCTCATTTACAAGCGATGCGCAAAGCCCCTGCGGTGTCGCAGTAAAGATTACATCCGCCTGCTTGCTAAGCTCATCCATATTATCATCCATACATTTCGCATCGACTAACTGAAACATGTTCCGATATACAGATGCGTATTCCTGATCGATATAACTTCTGGAACCATACCAGACGATCTCTGCGTCCTTATGTCCCAGCAAAATACGTACTAATTCCTGACCGGCATATCCGGTTGCTCCTATAATTCCGACCTTTACCATTGTTCCTGCCTCTTTTCCGTAATCACAAATTTGTCTCATTATACAACTGTAGTTTTATTTATGCAACCCTATTTCAATATTTTATGTATATTTTTACAGGATAATCTTATTTTATGCATAATTTTATTCATTTATACATATATTATGCAGAAATATGCAAAATTTCTGGTTGCATCTTGCAGAAAAAAGAAGTATACTAGACAAAACGTGTCGCAACGTGAATTATTACATATTTTATGGAGGAAACTTTGATGGGTAAAGAGAAAGTTATTCTTGCGTATTCTGGTGGTCTGGATACCACAGCAATCATCCCTTGGTTAAAGGAAACTTACAATTTCGATGTTGTATGTGTATGTATCGATGTCGGACAGGAAAGCGAGCTGGAAGGCCTCGACGAGAGAGCCAAATATTCAGGAGCCGAGAAGCTCTACATTCTGGATGTCGTTGATGAATTCTGTGATGAGTACATCCTTCCAGGTGTAAAGGCAAATGCAACTTACGAGTATGAGTATCTGCTTGGTACTTCTTTTGCAAGACCGCTGATCGCAAAGAAGCTGGTAGAGATTGCACGTAAGGAAGGTGCTACAACGATCTGCCACGGTGCTACTGGTAAGGGAAATGATCAGGTTCGTTTCGAGATCAATATCAAGGCACTTGCACCAGACTTAAATGTCATCGCAACATGGAGACAGCCAGAGTGGACGATGCAGTCCCGTGAGGATGAAATCGCATTCTGTAAGAAGCACGGTATCGATCTTCCATTTGATGTGACAACATCTTACAGCCGTGACCGTAACATCTGGCACATCAGCCACGAAGGTCTGGAGCTTGAAGATCCATCTTTGGAGCCAAACTGGGATCACCTTCTTGTACTTGGTACATATCCTGAGAAGGCACCAGATGAGGCTGAATATGTAACTGTAAACTTCGAGAAAGGTGTTCCGACTGCAGTCAATGGCAAGCAGATGAAGATGTCCGACGTAGTCCGTGAGCTGAACCGTCTCGGTGGCAAGCATGGTGTTGGTATCGTAGATATCGTAGAGAACCGTGTCGTTGGTATGAAGTCCCGTGGTGTCTATGAGACTCCTGGTGGAACCATCCTCTTAGCTGCTCACAAGCAGCTCGAAGAGCTGATCCTCGACAGAGATACACTTGCATTCAAGAAGACAGTTTCAGACAAGTATGCAGATCTTGTATACGAAGGAAAATGGTTCTGCCCACTCCGTGAGGCATTGCAGGCATTTATCGAAAGCACACAGGATCGTATCACAGGTGAAGTGAAGTTCAAGCTTTACAAAGGTAACATCATCAAGGCTGGTACAACTTCTCCTTATACACTCTACTCTGAGTCACTTGCAAGCTTTACAACTGGCGATCTGTACGATCATCACGACGCAGAAGGCTTCATCCATCTGTTCGGTCTTTCTATGAAGGTTCGTGCAATGCTCGACCAGAAGCGTGAAGAAAAGGATAAGAATAACGATAAATAAATTTACGTGTTCTATAAAAAGAAGAACCTCGGCAAATGCCGGGGTTCTTCTTTTTTTGTCTGATTATTTATCAAGCTTCAGATACTTCTCCCAGAATTCCAAAGAAGTAAACTGTGGTCTTGCTTTATGCCATTTCTTTCTGTCCCGCTTGTAATACAGCAGGATATTCTTGGCTGTCTTTAAATACTCGCCCAGATAATGGAAACCTTTCTTGTAATCTCTCTGCAGGATATAGCCTGCATTCTTCTCTTCATCGTACAGGAACATCCGCTTGTAGATATGTGGCTGCTCGATACCGATCGCAGATACTGCCTTGATATCCCGCAATGGTGGCAACAACCAGCAGAACATACAGATGATTCCATTGACAAACGGCGGGAAGAAATTCTTCTTCATCTTCACCGGCTCCTTGATGCCTGCTTCTTCCGGTGAGATAAACTTGTAATTGAGTGTTGCAAGCTCTGCATGTTTCTGTACCGGGTCGATCTGCATAAATGCTTCCGGTCCCTTGTGGAAATCATTGTATCCCTGCAGGATACACTCTACCAGATTGTACCGGTAATCAACTACATGAATTCCCATCATCATCGTCATATATCCAAGCAGCTTCCACGGTGAGCCAAGTTCTTTCATCGTAGATGCCTCCGCAATCAATGCATTTCGCATGTCATAATATGACATCGATACAGACGCCTTGTTTGGTGCCTGTGGATGCCATACGCAAATACCATTGATCAGGATGACACCCTTGTCTGAATGGCGCACACCGTATTCAATATCATCGAAATGAATAAATGCAGGAATTGGGAGATTGTCTGCCTGTATCTCTGTTGTTGGAATACAGTTATACCACCAGCCACTGTAATTGATCGGTGTCTCCTGCTCGTTTGCACTTACCATATCCGGCTTGCGCATGTCATAATGGCGATGATAGAAATCATTCAGCTGCCAATGTGTCAAAGCACCTGCCTCAAACTGCATATATTTACGGTCAAGCTCAAACATCTCGCCACCAAGGATTGCGCCCTGATATTCCTTCTTCACATGTGACAGGAACAACCATGTCCGTTCTACTACGGCTGTATCAAGCAGAATATCATCATCCATCAGGATAATATGCGTAAATGGCGATGGTTTTCTATAAAACAAAGCTTCCATAATGCAGCGGGTAAATCCACCTGCACCACCCGCATTGATATTCGGGAATACATGAATCTTATCGCTGTCAAAGGTATCCGGCTCGATCGTCTGTCCATTATCGGATACATAGACCTCCAGATTTCCATAAAGCGGGCTGTCCGGATTATTGATAATGTGATTCAATACCAGATTAACATTTCGTTTTAAAAACTCCTCCCGCTTAAATGTACAGATTCCAAGTGCAATGACCGGCTTCTGCGTCATCACAGCCTCTGTTCCATACCCACCGGACAATAAAACCTCCGAGATATCAGATACCTCTTTCTGGCATTTTATATTCACATACAAAATACCATCGTCTGGCAATTCCTCAAACTGCAGATGATATTTGTTTCCATCCTTTGACACGGAACACGGAATTTTACGACGCACAACTGCTACATACTTAGATGGCGACTCTTTCTGAATCATTTCCCGTGTACAATCATGTCCGGCTGCTACACTGCCGACTGCGTGTACGCAGGTAAACTGCAATGCTTCTTCGGACTCTACCTCAAAATAAAGGTTATCCAGATCGGTATATTTCTTCCACTTTCCAATTGAAAATGCGTTAAAATATGTCTCTAACGATATCTTGTCTTCCTTAATTCTATAATACATTTTCTGCTCCGGGCAGACCTCCTGCTTCGGAAACAAAAGCGGTTGTATAATCATAATTCCCCTCCTAGTTTGGTACATACTTTTTATTTTTTCCTAATCTTCCTGCTTTCCCATCCATCCACGCGTCCCACAACATTCGTGTGATATATTTTCCCTGACGATGGTATTTCGGGATCAGGCACATGCCTGCGCCACATGCAATAAAGACCATAAACTCTGCATAGATCACAAGCTGTGTCACCTTGCTGCAATGCGTTTTCACTGCATCCAGTCGGTTCCGGTGTCCATAATAGTTTCTCCAGCCCATCCGCATGAAAAAGCCCTTCTGTTCACCCGATGGCAACACCGTTTTATGATTCAGATGTGCCGCATTGACGTTTACAATGCCGCCATACTTCCGCAGGCGCATCGAAAACTCGGTATCGTCATACCAGATAAAATATTCTGATTTCGGAAGTCCAATCTTTGCAAGGATATCTGCACGAACCATCAAACCGCAAAACGTTGCCAGATCGTAGCGGAAGCATTTGCGCTCATATGCAGATAACGGAACGTTCTTCTCCAGATACAACGTCCGGTTTGCAATCACTCTCCGGTGGATCGTCTGAATCTTTCCATCCGTATAAACCGTTCCCGAACATGCTACCACATTCGGATACCGGCGAATCACGCGGTCACATTTCTGAATATAATCTTCTGCAATCATCGCATCATCATCGATGATCAGCACCCAGTCCAGATCTTCTTTACCTGCAAGCTCCAATCCTACACGGAATCCGCCTGCACCGCCCAGATTCTCCGTCTGTTCCGAAATCACAAACCGCATATCTGCTTTGTACTGTTGCAAATACTCGTCCGTTCCATCGGTACTGCAATTATTTACGATAATAATCTTTTCAAACGGGATTGTCTGTCTGATACAATTCTCAATACATTCCTTCAGTAATTCTAACCGGTTATATGTTACAATTACGACTCCATATTTCATCTTAGTTCCTCCAGCAAAATCTGTAACGAATCGATCTGGCATTTGTTTTTAAACGCCTCCCGTTTACAGTCCTTCTTAAATGTTGCATTGGTAGACATATCCTCCAAATGCAGAATATCAATCGACGGTTCATATACCGTTTCAATTTCATGCTTGCGGCACCGCAAATATAAAAGCTCTTCCTCACGGAACATAAATGTCCGGTCGTCAAATGCTGTATCAAACTTTCCAATATAGAGCGGTGTCAGAATCAGACAGCAGCCATGCAAAACGATATTTTTGTGCCGTTGCTTGCTCGCAATCACCATCTGTATCTTATCGTCCAATGTCTCCTTAACCGGTTGCTTCTGAAACTTCAACGCAGGGAGCAGTTTGTCCAGTGTTCGATTGATTATATTTCGAACCGGATAAAGTCTGGAAGTATAATACCGGTACATCTGTTTCGACATTTGTAATTCATGTTCAAAATATTCCCGCGTATGTATTTTGAGATACATATAATTGGTATAGCCGTTCAATAATGTGATATGCGGTCCAACTATTCCACACTTCGACGTCTCATACTCCTGTACAATCCGCTCTATAAAATCCGGCTGTAACAGCAATACATCATTGTTCATCACACATATATAATCCGCATGCAACGTCTGCTTTGCATAGGTATACCCAATGTTATTTCCTCTGGCAAACCCCAGATTTTTCTCTGCTTTCAAAACTGTAATATGCGGTTGGTCTTTATATTTTTTCTCCAAATAACCCCCTGAACCATCCGGAGAACAATTATCAACAATGACAATCTCTGAACTGTGCTTCTTTGTATTCTCCCGGATTGCTTTCACACATTTTTCTGTCACTTTTGGTTCATTATAATGTAGTACCACAAACGCAAAAATAATATCTGCCATTTTACTCTCCTAAAATTCGCTGGTATTCACGATATATGTTTTCGGCATTTTTCTTTGCTGTCATATGCTCTGCCATGAAATCACGGGCTGTCTTTGCTATCTCCCGCAATTCTTCTTTATGATTTAAAATATATAGCATCTTCTGCTTAATACTTTCTGGATTTCCGCATTGATACAGCACACCGAATTTTCCGTCTTTCAAAAGTTCTTTTGTTCCCGCTGAATCCGCACCCAGCACCAGATTTCCCGTCAGCATTGCTTCCACGGTTACACGTCCAAACGCCTCACACCGGGAAGTTACAATCGATACATCTGCCTGTGCCATCACATCGGGCACATCACTTCGAAATCCAAGCAGTTCTACATTTTCTATATGATTCGCTTTTAATTTCTCGCGCAATGCTTCCTCATACTCTTCCCCACCTCTTCCTGCAATCATCAGCCGGTATGCATCCTGATACCCCTCCTGATTCAACAAGCGGCAAGCCTCAATCAAATCATCCGTTCCCTTTAATTCTGAAAGTCCGCCAACATAGCAAAGTTTCAATATCGAATCTTCAAATATCTGTCTCTCTGGCTTATAAAATTGATCTATGTCAATTCCATTATATATAACCTTCATGACATTTTTATGAAGTGATTTATTATATTTTTTATAAATGCTACGGGAAATGGCAATGACTAAATCTGCCCGGTTCATCAACTTATACATATATTTCGGAAAATAGAACTCATTCCCCTGATCTTCCTCCAAAAACTCCCGGATATGCCATACATAAGGAATATTCACCTTACGGGCAGCATATGCGCCAAAATAGCTATACACCGTGTTAATATGCACCAAATCCACATGTTCCTTCTTTAGGATACCCGCCAATCCACGTGCATAGATTTTATTTCTTAAAATATATTTTATCTGCCCCAGTGTTGCCAGTATATTTCTTGGAAAATCACATGATACAACTCCTGATATGGATGGAACCACATAATATTTGATTTTGTGTTTTCTTAATAAGTTTACTCCATCGCCAGGTCCTACATAAGGTCCTTCCTTTGGAATGATCACAATCGTTTTTACATGTAATTGATTTAATTGTATTGCAAGATTTGTCATGCTTAGGAAAGCTCCAGAACTTGCATTATTATCCGAAGCAATCAATGCTACCTTCATTATTTTCCTTCTTTGACTACCTTTATTTTTTGTCATAATACTTCTACATTGTACCCAATTCCATACAAGAAAGCAAGAAAAAAAGCAACATCTTAGCTGCCCGCTAACATGTTGCTTTTCTTATCTCTCTGTCTATTTGAAGAACACGTGATTACCAATCTGCTTATAGGTTCCAAGTGTACTTGTATCCACATATCTTGCAGGACGGAATGACATCAGATCACCGATGTTGTTATTGCCTGCACACGCATCTCTGGCTGCCTGAATACAGCTTGCCTGCGCACCGTTCTGAATCAGTCCTTGCAATCTGGAATCCGATACAACGCTGAACTGGTTGGCTGCATAAACAACACTGCTGATCGTACTGCCCCATGCGCCAGACTGCAGGCGGTTCAAAATTACATTTGCTACCGCAAGCTGTCCTTCGTAGGACTCATTTCCACATTCCAGTGTCATTACAGCTGCCATCAGATTGATATCTGCATCACTCAGGGATACCGGTGTTCTGGATGAAGAGCCGATATTCGAGCTGTTGTTTGCCTGTGTTGTTGCTTCTGTTGTTGTCTGCTGTGTTGTAGAAGTCTTTTCTGTTGTTGTCTGTGTCGACTGCTTGTTCTCCTCTACACTGCCAGAAGCCTTCTTTGTCTCAGTTGTAGATGTCTCCTCAGAAGTTGTATCTTCGTCTACCGCTGTACCATCGACTGGCTCTGCAACACGATATCCTTCTGTGACTTCCATATAATCTGCACTTGCATATCCTTCGGTACCAGTTGCCACCTGAAGACATACCCATGCATCATCTGTTTTCTCTGGTGTAACTGTATAAGTTACATTCTCATAAACCGCACCGACAACCTCAGCGTCCTTATTGGCTGCTGCACGAAGATTGATACCATCTTCCTTCGCAACGGCTGTCATAGAATAATACTGCTTTGCAAGTGCATATGCTTCCTCGCCGATTGTAACATAATCTGCTTTCACATAGCCCTTTACATCACCAGACGAAATCTGCACCCATCCGTCTGCCTGTGCAAGCACATCGCCACAAGCACCGATATTCATATGGCCAACGATTGCAGAATCCGTAGATGCCTCTGCACGGACATTCACATCATCCCGATTAGCTGCACACTTATCTGTAAACTCTGCAGCTGCCGCAGCAACCACTTCTTTTTCCTTTGCTTCCTTATCTGCAGTCATAACAGACTCCAGATCTGCACGGATCATATTGGTTCCGGCTGCATTCATAGAAGTCATCGAACCATCCAGAGTCACAACCTCTTCCACATTTCCAGAAGCAACAACTGTATCTGCTTTTGCTTCTTTCCTGTTTCCAATCATAATGCCTGCGCCTGCACACATGGCAACAACTGTAACCATAATCGTAAAGGCTAAAATATTTCTAACTATGTAACGACTGTTAAATACATTCTTTGTGAGGAATAATCGCATATTCCGTACTTTTAACTTCGTTCTTCTACTCATTTCTTTCACCTTGCAAAATATTTTTGTAACTTCTTACACATATTGTTACATTTTTATTACAGAAGTATCTTAACATTATCTTACAAAGGTGTCAATAGTTTGTTACATATTTGTTACAAATGCAATCGCTAACATACCAGAACCGACATGCGTACCAATGATCGGTCCAATTGGCGCAATCATCAGATTGTCCGCCTGCATACCAGCGTCCACCGCCATCTGCTTTAATTTTTCTGCTTTCTCAATGCAGTCCGCATGTCCGATTACGGCACGGAGTGTGCTTAAATCGCCGCCCTCTTCCACGGTCTTTGCAATAAGGTATTCCATCGCCTTATTTGTTCCACGTGCTTTGGAACGGATAACCAGCTTGCCTTCTTCATCCACACTCAGAATCGGTTTGATTTTAAGGGCACTTCCGACCATCGCTTCGACGGTTGATACACGTCCGCCACGTTTTAAATGGAACAGATCTTCCACCATAAACCAGTGATGCACATGTCCGCGTGTCTGCTTCACCCACTCTGCAAGCGCATCCAGATCCAGGCCTTCCCGTTTCTTCCTTACGATCTCATACAGAAACGCCCCCTGTCCCACAGCGGCTGACCGGGAATCCACACATACGATCTTTGCTTCCGGGTATTTGTCCAGCACCATATCCGCGCCAAGCATAGAAGACTGATACGAACCACTTAAGCCAGAAGAAAAACTGATGTATAAAACATCCTTTCCTTCTTTCACATATGGCTCAAAAAAATCCTGATACATCGCCGGATTGATCTGTGACGTCACAGGCATCGCACCCTTGCGCAGGCGCTCATAAAAGCTTCCAATGTCTCCATCGCGCTCATCCAGATAATACTCGTACACCTGCTCCTCGATTGAATAGGAAAAAGGTACGATCGGAACTTCTAATTCCTTTACAACCGCAATTGGCAAATCTGCTGTTGAATCACTTATAACGATATAATCTCGCATACAATCTATCCTCCAATTTAATATCCATAATACGCATCTAAGCCATCTGCAAGTCCCTGAACGATTTCTTTCTGATAATCCTGATCGATCAGTTTGGATTCCTCCTCTTCATTGCTCAGATATCCAAGCTTGATCAGTGCGACTGGCTTTTCACTCCAGTTAATGGCTGTCATCTGGTCTGTCTCGTAAATTCCCTGATTCGTACATGCAGTATTATCCAGAACACCCTGAATCAAACGCGTTGCCAAACGGTAACTGTCATTGTACAAGTCACTGTTAAATTCACTATCCGGTGTCATACACACACCCATTACACCAGTCAGGGAACTGTTCTCACTGAAATTCATCTGAATACGCACATACACGGTTGCCTCTGAATCATTCGCAAGCAATGCACGATCCTTGTTCGACAAATTGATCTCATCGGTATCTCTTGTCATCAGCACCTGGTAACCACGGCTTTCCAGTTCTGTCTTTAACAGATTCGCATAAGTCAGATTCAGTTCACTCTCTTTCGTTCCAAGTGTCGTTCCAACATTTCCCGTAGATGCCCCCTGTTTGGTCACATCAGTATTCGGTCCGATCTCGACCTGTTCCGCATTCACAACCGCCTGATTGGCTGGATCAAGCATAACGATCTTCTTTACCTTCTCGGCATCGCTTTTTGTTGCCGTATCCGTCGGTGTCTCTTCCTCGGTTGTATCTGGCAGGGTTCCGGCTGGCGGTTCTGTCTGGATCACATATTCGGAATACACGTAAAATGTACTGCCATCCACCATAACCTTTGTCCACTCTTCATTGTAACCGACACGATTTAATATCTCACCACCCGGAAGCAGCTTGTAAATATCTGCGTCCGTGGATGCTGCCACGCGGACATTGATCGTCTCTCCCAACGTTTTCACATAATCATTTGTAATATAGTAACCATCGGCATCCATCGGCAGATCCGGTTCCTGCGCTGCATCCGCATTCGTTGCCACAACTGCAGGTTCTGCTGTTGTAACTGCCTCCGTTGTTCCATCCTGTTTCTTTCCACAGCCACCGAGCATCATCATACAGACGGCACCAATCAGCCAGCCTGCCAGTTTATTTCTTCGATTTAGTTTTTTCTTCATAGCTTGTTACTCCCATTTTCGTATCTTGATTCATCTGTAAAAAGCGTATTTATAAATAGTATCATTCCACGCAAAAAAAGACAAGATGTTTTCCGCATCTTGTCTTTTCCAATCTTTTGAAATATAAAATTAGAAACAAACGATCACTCCGCCACGGCTCTCATACGTGGAGCTGATTCCGTTGGCATCAAGGATTTTCACATCCGTAAATCCGAACTGTTCCATCAGTATCTTCCGTACATTCTTGCTTCGCTCCATACTGCCACACTGTGTGATACGAACCGGTTTGGTATTGTCATAGCCTTCTTTCTCAATATGCGACAACAGCTTATTTAACGCTTTGTTCATGCCGCGCGCCTGATCAAGCTGCTGAATCTCTCCGTCAACACCATGCAGTACCGGCTTGATATTTAACATATTGGCTGCCAGTGCCTTTACCTTCGTAATTCTTCCGTTCTTCCGCATCGTATCGAGGTTATCCAGTACAAAAAGTGTACGAATCTCTCCAACATATTCCTCTGTCTTTTCCACGATCGTCTTGAAGTCAAGATCCTGCTCTATATAGCGTTCCAGACGCTCGCAGATCAGATGCTGTGCTGCCGCTGCCGACTTCGAATCAAACACATGGATTTTTACATCTGGATGATTCTCCTGATAGATCTGCTTTGCAAGCATTGCACTGTTGTAGGAGCCGCTTAACTTGGAAGAAAGTGTCACTACAAATACATTTTCCGCACCTTCAAAATGCTGCATATAATTCTCTGGTGAAGGGCAGGAAGAACGAGGGCATTCCGGGCATCGGTCTACCATATCCAGATATTTCTCCTGATCAAAGGTATCATCATCAATCACATCCGTATCCCCAACTGTGAGAATCAACGGTACCCGGCTGATATATTCCTGTCTCTTATACACATCTCCGAGCCCACGAGACTCGACGTCATCTC
>ERZ1026955.379-NODE-379-length-25487-cov-9.402170_pt1 | contig 25487 bp, 17 predicted proteins | sample MGYA00519459_ERZ1026955 | MGnify/ENA primary metagenome ERZ1026955 (study PRJEB26926, sample SAMN06164833) | human gut metagenome | biome: ENVO:00009003; feature: ENVO:2100002; material: ENVO:00002003 | host: Homo sapiens | place: USA | collected 2012 ...
CACCCACCCGGCTAAGGTAGGCTATTTCCGGATAGATTCGTTCGGTGAAGCCAGCCGGATAAAAGCGCCTGACTTTTCACTGATCGGCACAATCCGGAAAGGAGTACCCGGAATGATCCTTGCCCGGCTGATGAGCGCAGGCACTCGTCGGCGGGGCAAGGAACATTCCTTGTCGGGAACTCCGGTAGCCGATTGTCGAACCCGGTTTTAACCCCCCTTTCAGGGGAGAGAGGTATTTTAGTTTTTCCGGCGTGGCCGCCTTGCGTTTACCTTGACCGGGGGTTTTGTCTGCAAAGGTCAAACGGCTTTTTCCATATCCCAAGTTGAGCCGCAAGCGGCTTTTAGAAAAAATCTCCAGCCTGGCTAAAGCCAGGTAGTATTTTTCCTAAAAAACTTGTGCTATGGAAAAAAACGTTTGGGGTGTTCTCATACAAAAACCTCTCGGAACTCAAGGTAAACGCAAGACGACCACACCGACAGCCCCGAAAAACCAAAATGAGGTTGTCTTGATACAAAAACATCGGAATCTTAGGCATCCGCAAGGTTTGGTGGGGGAGGGTGCGAGGTGGGGAGTTTACTATCGGAAAAAATCAGGTAGTAAATACTAAATTTAGTATATACTAAAATACTACTTTTGCATATAATTATCTTATAAATAGTTAGTTAAACGTTGTTTAAATACTTGCATCTCTCAAATAAAAGTGCTATCTTAGAGGTATAGAAAAAGAGATAACAACCTTTAGAACTGGCTCACCCACCAGGATAAAGAACGGGGGACGTAGTTATGAAAACTGATTATTTCGACAAGGCAGCGCAACAGTTTGCAAATTTGATGTCAGACATAAATGATCGAGAAGATCCAGCAAGTAGAGGACAATTGGCAAAAGCCCTGGATCACCATTGCGGCGAATACACGCAATTTCTTTCCGCAGAACCTCACAGGACGCAGGTACACCGGAGGCAACGCCTTTTTACTCCTTTTCCTTTGCGAGAAATTCCAGTACCAGACACCCGTATTTATGACATTCAACCAGGCGAAAGAGGCCGGGATCTCCGTGCTGAAAGGATCGAAATCGTTTCCGGTCTATTACTTCCTTTTCTACGTGTACCACAAGGAAACACGCAAGAAAATAACCTTTGAGGAATACAAGGCGTTAAGCCGGGAGCAGCAACAGGAATACAACGTTATACCGACCTATAAATATTACTCGGTCTTTAACTTGGATCAGACCAATTTTTCGGACGTGAGGCCGGAAGAATGGGAAGCGTTAAGGGAGAAGTTCAGAGGGGGACAGGCAGAGCAGCCCGAAATAGACGCCATGCTGGAGGCGAAAAGCTGGTTTTGCCCGATACGGGAGCAGCAAGGCGACAGGGCTTTCTATTCTCCTTTAGCCGATTATATCGTAGTGCCGCTTCGCTCGCAGTTCGTCGATATGCAGAGCTTTTACGAAACGCTTCTGCATGAAATGGGACATTCCACGGGACACCCCACCCGATTGAACCGGGATCTTGCGCACCCGTTCGGATCAGAGGAATACGGCAAGGAGGAATTAACGGCCGAGTTCGCCGCAGCCCTGGCAGGAATGTTTTTCGGGATAGCCGAACATATACGCACTGAAAACGCAGCTTATCTGAAAAGCTGGATATACGTCGGCTGTTCGCAAAACCACCCGTACTGTGGAGAATGGCTGCCAAACCAAGTTTTCCGAAAGCGGGGCCTGCGGCCTATACGTGGTGCGGGGCACTCAAACAGTCTATTCCAACGTGAAACTGACAGCCGAGAGGGATGCCGACACGGGCGGTCTCGTATGGAAAACTGAAAGTCCGACACCGCTCGCAGGCGGGCTGTTGGACGAACACTATTATTTCTACTATCCCTATCAGGCACGAGCCTCAATACTGGGGCAGGGCGGCTGTTCGCCTTCATCATTACGGTGAACGAGTTAACCGTGCCCGGCTTGTCGGTGCGGAGCGAAACATACACCATCTCCGACAATAAGGCCTGCCATATCCTGGAGTCTGTCTGCCCGTGATGTTATCCTCTCATCGAATTCCTGTACTCACTCGGGCTCATTCCATAGTACTTCCTGAACACCTCCCTGAAATATCTGACATCGGAGAACCCCGAGTCATCCGAGATTTCCGTTATCGAACAGTCTTTTTCCCTGAGCAGTTGTGCCGCATATTGCAGCCGCATGGAGCGGATATAGTCAGCCGGGGCATGGCCGGTGAGCGCCTTCAACTTGTTGAAAAATCCGGTGCGGCTCATGTTCTGCATGCCACAGAGCATGTCCACACAGAAACCGGGGTTGTCGATATTCTTCATGACGCATTCCCTTACGGAGGCCATGAATTTCCAGTCCCGGGTATTGTGGCAGTCCGGCGGAACCTGTCCGACTCCGTCCTCAAGACCGGCGTATGCCCGTCTGAGCAGTGCCCGGTTTGCCAGTATGTTCCTGATATTCGCCCTGAGCACGTTTATGCTAAACGGTTTGGTGATATAGGCGTCAGCTCCGTTTTCCAGCCCCTCCAGCATGTCCTTCTCATCTCCCAAGGCGGTCAGCAGCATGACCGGGATATGGGATGTCTCAATATCGGATTTGACGGACGCGCAAAGTTCGTCCCCTCCCATTTCAGGCATCATAACGTCCGAAAGTATCAGGTCCGGATTGTATTCTCTCGCCACAAGCAGCGCGTCCCGTCCGTTGGAACAGGTTTGGACCAGGTATTCCTCTTTCAGCAGCCCCTCAAGGTAGGTCCGCAAATCGTCATTGTCCTCCACAATAAGAATACGCTGCCGGTCCCCGCCGGTCATTGTTGGAAGGATCTCACGCATGGGGCCGCAATCCGGTCCCATGCGGGTTTCCCCGGTATCCTGTTTCCTGGGCGAAGCAACGGGGCATGCCTTGTCAAGGCGTCTGCTCCTCAGGGGAAAAATAACACATACCATGGTCCCCTTCCCCTCGGTACTGGTAACGCGGACCCTGCCTCCGTGCAGCCTTACCAGCCTATGTACCATCATCAGTCCGACACCGTTTCCCGCCACTTGCAGATTGACGGCATTACTGCCCCTGAAATGGTTCCTGAACAGTTTCTTCCGTTCCTCAGGTGGAATGCCAATCCCCGTGTCTTCCACTTCCACACCCCATACATGCCGGTCCACGAAGGCACGGACCTGGATACTCCCGCCCCGTGGAGTGTACTTCAGTGCGTTGGACAGTATATTCTTCAATATAGAGTCCATTTTGTCCTTGTCAAACCGGACATTCAGGTAAGGGAAGCCGCTCTCACGGGTGATATCGATGTCCCTGATGGAGGCATATGTGCGGAATGCCTCACAGGTCGTCTCCAGATAACTGTTGAGCTCATATTCCGAGACATGAAGTCTCAAGGTGTAGTTGTCCGTACTCTCGAAATCTATCAGGCTGGTGACCAATCCCAGAAGTCCGTCCACGCTTTTCAGGGCCATCCGTACATTGTCCATCCCCTCCGCCTTCACCATGTCTTTCTCCACCACCTCTTCCAGCGGAGCCTTGATCAGCGTAAGCGGAGTACGGACATCATGGGCAGTATGTATGAAGAAGCACGTCTTTTCGTCTGATATCCTTTTCTGCCTGCGCAACATGGCAACGCGAAAAGACACCACCCCAGCCAACACACACAATGACGCATATCCGGCAATGGCCCATGTACCCGCCCACAGCGGCCGGGCGACACTCAGACCGAGGCTTCTTTCCTCATACACCTTGTATTTCTCCTCATTGGAGACGGCACGGATACGCAGGGTGTAGTTGCCTGGGGGCAGGCTCGTGAACTGTATCCGCCCGCTCTGGACCGGATGGCTCCAGCCCTCGTAGAGCCCCTCCAATTTCCATGAATATAGGATGTTCGAGGGATAGTCGTAGTTGATGGAGACAGCTTCCAGGGAGAAGGTATTCTGGTCATATGCAAGTTCCAGCCTGACGGTATTGTCAATATCCTCCCTCAAGGGGGATCCCTTGTCCCCGGGATAGACGGGGCGGTAGGAGATCATGAAATCCCGCAGGAGCATCCGAGAAAAATGCGGGGCGGGTATCCTCATGTCGGAGGGGAACATGACGGCTCCGGTGTTACTCCCGAACACGAAGCTTTCCCCGTGCCGGAAAGTGGATACCCCGGCATTGAGGCATACGCTTGCCAGCCCTTGTTCTGCCGTCCAGTTTCTGAAAGTGCCGCTCTCACGCCGGAACAGGGCCACGCTGTTTTCGGTCCCCAGTAGCAGGGTGCCGTCCGCACGGGGGACAATGGTATGGATGTTATTGGATATCAGGGCGCAGTTCTCGGTCTGGTATTGGCGGACGAACCTGTCCTCCACGCTGTCATAGACGAGAAGTCCCGCCCCGCCGGTGCCGATATACAGGAGCCCGTCCGGTGCCTGGTACAGTGCATAGACATGAACCGCCTCGACTGGAAAGGCGATATGTCTGCAGGTCCCCCCGTGCCCGTCAAGCAGGTACAACCCCATGCCGGTACCGATCCACATCCATTCCGGATCCTTCTCCAGTATGGCGGTGATGGGGCCCGGGACCGGGTACAGGCGTACTGTGCCGTCATGGGGATCGAAACGTTTGAGATTGTGGCAGCCCCCTGTCCATATACATCCTCCGGAATCTTTTCCGATGTCATTGATATACTGGTCTGGACGCCCCTCTGCTGCAAAGGAGGGGGGAAAGTATTCCACCCTCCCGGTTTTCTTTTCGATCCTGTACAGGCCCGAAGCGTACCCGCCGGCGCAGATGACACCCGGCGAGACCTCGCAGAGCGTCAGGAAGATATGGTTCCCGCCATCCTGTATCCCATCGGACCGGCTGAGAAAGGAGCGCCACCGTCCTACCGCAGGCTGCAGCAGGCTGATCCCGTTGCTGGTGGCGAACCACAAGTCGCCTTCGCTGTCTTCGATGACATCATGCACCTGATCGTTAACCAGCGACCGGCTGTTGCCCGGTGAGTGCCGGAACCATTCATAGCTCTGGTAGCGGTTATTCCGGATTGTGACTCCGGCGGGGTAGTTGGCAAGCCAGATACGGTCCCCGCCATCCACATAAATGTCATTGATATTGTCTCCGTTCATGCCGTTGTGGCTGGCGTAGTCGGCGGTTATATAGGGTTTGGGCACTAGCGAGTCCATATCCATCCTGTATACCCCCCTTCCGCCCGTGGCTATCAGCAGCTCCCGGTCATTGAGAGGGGTGATCCGGTTGACGGCCACATTCCGCAGCGTACTGCCTGCGGACACTCCGTATACAAGTATGCCCTTCCTGAAGGTTCCCACGAACAGTTTCTTCGAACCGGGGTGGTAGTAGAGTTCGCTGACCGGCGTCCGGATGCTGTCCGTGTCCGCAAGCGCCTCAAGGACACCGTCCCTTTCCCGTACCGGAAAAAGTCCGTTCACGGTACCGATGAAAAGGTTTGTACCGTCCGTCTCGCTGATAGCGGTTATATCACCTCTTAAACGGGAGACCAGCCGCTGCGCAATGCCTGTGCGGGTGTCATAGCGGATGATATGGTCACCCTGACAGAGCCATATGCGGTCCCCACGGTCCATATAGGCGTAACAGAGCATGCCCGTGGCGAAGTCATCCTGAAGACCGGGTATCCTGTATACCATCCGGAAACGGTCATGGAGGGTGTCGTAATGGAAAATACGGCCTTTCCTTCCCACAACCCACAGCGTGTTCTCCGTGTCGGTGTAGAGCCAGTTCAGATTGACTTGCGGGGCCACCTTCAGATTGCCGTCAAGAACAGTGTAATGCCTGATCCGCTTGCCGTCATAACGGTCCATCCCCTCCTGGGTGAGGAACCACATGTATCCCCTCCCGTCTTTTTGGATACGGTAAATCCTCCGGTTACTCAATCCGTCCTCTATTCCCAAGTATTTATATATCTGGGCTCCGCACATGGAGGAAATTCCCAGCATGAGGAATGCGGACAGTATTCTTCCCATATTCCGAACACGTGTCATTCTGATGTAAATTAGACAACAACTGTTGCAAATATATAAAAATATAAATTAATATACAAATTTAAACATAACCTCGGATGTCGGCATCAGGCGGTATGTCCTCAATGTCATGTACCCCGGAAAATAGCTGCATACGGGACCGGCCCATGATATGAACATATTCCGAGAGGCGGTTGTTCAATTGACCCGACGGAATTATGGCTTGCCGGGCTCGGGACTGTCCGCAAGGGTACGTTGGTCCGGTGTGCGGAATACCATCCATACCTCCGGTCCGAATTTATATCCGCGGGTGGTACAGGTGCCGGTCGAGGTTTGGCAGCCCCCAATAAAGCGGGCCGAATTGTTTGTAAGCACTCTTACCCTCATGCCCGATTTATAGATAATCTTCCAACAGTAAGAAGTTATAATTCGCATTTAAGAACAATGGCGGGCATTTCTTGTTAATATTATAATCATATAAAAGAGGCGCATCCGTTAGTGCCAGATTTGTTCACCACTTTCATCGTTGCGTATCGTATTGCGAGTTGTCCGTATCAGATGTTTATCCCCTCTTTCTTAAGACTTCCTGAGAACTGCCTGGGAAAGGACGGCTTTCCGCATTGCGACTTCATCCACAGCCCTTGGCGGTATAGCCATGCCTTTCACGGGGACTACGGTTGATTCATGCGACACAGCAGATTCCGGTGCTATAACAGGGTTGCCTACATACTTGTGCCTCTTTTCAGCTTGCTGTCCAGGTCCGAGTTGCGCACTTTACCCGCAGGTTGGACGGTTGTACATAACAATATTGATCTTTTGGGGGGCTAAAAGTCGAATATCCCCTTAAAAACAAGGAGCTGACGCATGTGTACAGCCCCTTATTTTTTTGTATAGCCCGGCCTCCTCTGGCATATTGCCGTTGCTTCCATCTGTAACAAGCAAAATCAGAATCTATATGCGGAACTTTTTGTTCCCGTAGCTGAGAAATTCCTTCGTGGCGTATTTCACACTGAATGGTCCGTAGTCACCGAGAGCCGAATGCGCAATTTGCTTGTCCGGTTCTGTCACATGCTCGACAGGTTCTCCCGTAGTATCAGTATCCTTGTATGACATAGGCTGCATGTTGGCGATGGCTGACCCGGTAGCCGCCGCACGCAATTTCCTGAACGCATAGGAGAGGATTCCGTCCATCATTGACCAGTACAAGGCGAAGAACGAGGTGCAGGAAAAGGAGGTCCCACAGTTGTAGGAGATAGCCGGGAAGGTATGGAAGAAGGAGGACGAACTGAAACAGTTGAAGTCCGAACTTGCAGCACTCGACCGAAAGATACAGTTGGAGCTTGAGCCGCCTACGCCCGAAGTCGCCGAAAAGGAGAATGACGGACAGGAGGTCAAACCGGATGCGGAAGGTGTACGAAACGTATCTCCACAACACACCGAAGATGTGCCGCAGATACGCAGCCCGGTGAATGAACGCAGTCCGTCTGGCAATTTTATTGCCGACCATATCATCATCGGGCGGCCGGGATTCAACGTCCGTGACGAGTGCAAACCGAAAGGTATAAAAATGTGAACGAGTGTGCGGATATATATGGCAGGATTGGGAACATACCATTCCTTTTCCTGCCTTTTTCCATCAATATGACATAATGGCAAGGATACCATACAACAAGCCCTCGATTATATCAAAATAGGGTGTTGAAAGTAAATCGTCATGGCAAATCCGCCATATATTCAGTATTTTCGCTAATTTTGCATTCAAAATAGTTAGGCATAATAAAATGGAACCATCTATATACAGTTATTCACTTTGTATTGCGCTACCGTTGATGTTGTTCTTCGGCTTTTATTTTTTGTTGGCTCCAACCCCGGAAAAAGCCATTTTCAATAATTATCTGCGTTCCCGGCGAATTATGGGGGTAGCCATACTGTTACTTGCCGCCAACTATTCGGTACATTTCTTTTTTGGAATCAGGTTCAAGAATACCGATGCCGCCATCCTGATGAACCTGTCCACCTATTTTTTGTGCTACTGGTTGTTCAGTTCGGCCCTCACCACTCTGCTTGACCGCTTTTATATCACCAAATGTCGGTTACGGACGCATATCTGTCTATGGATACTGTTTTCCATCCTTTCCGGCATCGTTCTGCTGTTGTTACCAAAAGGTGGTTTACAGACAACGGTGATGTTTGCCTTGGCCGCATGGTTGGTTATCTATGGGCTGTTCCTGACCCGTAGGCTTCTCCGGGCCTATCACAGGGTCATCCGCATTTTCGATGACACCCGTGCGGACGACATCGGTGCCTATATCAAATGGCTTTCCATTTTCACCTACTGGGCTGTCACATTCGGGGTGGGATGCGGACTGCTGACATTCCTGCCTGATGAATACGTCTATATCTGGATTCTGTCATCGGTACCGTTTTACATTTATCTCTTCCTTTGCTATCTGAACTATCTGCTGTTTTACGAACAGGTGGAAAACGCGATGGAAGATGGCATGACTTCTGAAGAGGAAGACCTGTGTGACACCACAAACCGGGAACAGGCACAGAGGCAGGATACTCCTTTTTTCCATGCCGAAATAGCGAAAAAAATCAAAGGTTGGATCGATGCGGACGGTTATATCCGGCCCGGCCTTACCATAAAGGAGCTTTCAGATGTGCTTCATACCAACCGTACCTACCTGTCCGGGTACATCAAAACTACGTATGACATGTCGTTCCGCGATTGGATTATCGGACTTCGTATAGAATATGCGAAACGTCTCCTTGCGCGATATCCGAGGTTGACGATAGCCGACATCTCCGAGAAATCCGGTTTTTTGTCACCAAGCCATTTTATAAGGCTGTTCAAGGAAAATGCAGGCTGTACCCCTGTCAAATGGAGGAAAACAGAGGCGGAATAATACGGTGTGTGTGGATGGGGAAAATAGACCAAACGACAAAAAAATAGTCTGAACGACAAAACCAAAATGTTCTAAATCACAAAGATGTGCGATTCTGACAATTGAGACATTTTTTATAGGCAAGAATCGGGCTGAATTTAAATCTTTTCGCTTATTTTGTATGTTAAGTCTGGATTGGAAATTTAAAAAGCATATAAAAAATGAGCAAAAGAATCCTATTCTTCATTTTGTTTTCGTGGCTGGCATCGGCAGCTTTTCCGGCTTTTGCGCAGCAGAAAGCAGACACGACCTACACCTTCCGCTTCGTTCCGCAGAAGGACATGTTCTACGTGCCTTGGAATGGCAATGACACGGAACTTGCCCGCCTGTTGGAATGTATCGAAAACAACAAAGCAACAATTCTTGACGGCAAACTGCCGCTATTGGTTGACGGATATTGCAATTCGCAGAGCAGTGAAGTCAAGAACCTTGCAACAGCGAAGATTCGTGCCAACCGTGTGAAATCAGAACTGATTACACGAGCGAAAATCAAGGAAGAAAACTTCATTACCCGCAATCATGTGACAGAGGGTGATTTTGTCACCGTGCGCCTGACGGTACCGGTAAAGGAAACAGCCGTGACGGATGCGGAAGCAGAAGCACGACGCAAGGCGGAAGCCGAACGCTTAGAAACCGAGAAGCGTGCCGAGCAGGAACGGCTTGCCGAAGAGCAGCGCAAGGCGGAAGAAGCCCGACTTGCCGCTGAAAAGGCAGAAGCCGAGAAAACCGCTCAACAAAATACACTTGCCGACACGCTGTCGGAAACCAAAATCACAACTGATTATCATCTCTCCCTGCGTGCCAACCTGCTGCGCTGGGCTACCTTGACACCAGATTTAGGACTTGAATGGCGCATCTGTCCATCGTGGGGCATTGCCGTAAACGGCTCGTGGACTTCTTGGAGCTGGAGTGACAAAGACCGCCGCTATGCACTCTGGGAAGTGGCTCCGGAAGTACGTTACTATATGGGTGAGAAGAAAGCCTGGCATCTGGGCGCGATGTTCAAGGCTGGACAGTTCAACTACAAGCTTTCCGAAACAGGCAAGCAGGGCGACCTGATGGGTGGCGGCATCACCGCCGGCTATCAGCTGCGACTAAACAAGGCATTAGATCTTGATTTCAACCTCGGTTTGGGCTACCTGAATGCCGATTTCGAAAAATATGAAGTCATCGATGGTGTGCGCGTGCGCTGTGGCAACGAGACAAAAAATTGGTGTGGCCCCATCAACGCCGGTGTGACATTGGTATGGAAGTTATTCTAATACGGAGGAATAGAGTATGAAAGCAAGACAATATATAAATATGGTAGGAATGGCAGCCGCCGTGCTGCTCTCTTCCTGCGTGAAGGACACGCTTTATGACACGCCGCATCCCGACTATGGGAAGATTGCGGTGACAGCCGACTGGTCGGCACGCGGTGAGGGTATCGACATACCTACCACATGGACGGTTACCATGGGTGACTATACGGGTACGGAGACTTCCGCCACCCATGCCCCCAACCATCTGTTTGCTCCGGGCAGCTACACCCTTGCGGTGTGGAACCCTGCTGAAGGAATCATGGTAAATGGTACCACCGCCACCATTGCCGCAGCCACGGGAAACCGGGCAGGCACGGATGCCTTTGTGAACAATGCCCCGGGATGGTTCTTCACCTATACGAAACAGGTGAGCATCGAGAAAGACAAGGACTATCCGCTGACCGCCGCAATGAAGCAGCAGGTACGCGAACTGACGCTTATCATCAAACCGACGGGGGATGCCGCCGGACGCATCACGGAGATTGTTGCCCATCTGACGGGTGCAGCCAGAACTCTCGATTTCGCTACCGATACCTACGGAGCCGCTTCAAACGTCGTGCTGCCCTTCACCAAGATAACCGAAGGTGACGATGCCGGCAAGTGGAAAGCCACGGTGCGGTTGCTGGGTGTGACCGGCACGGAACAACTGCTGACGGGTGAAATCCGCTATGCGGACGGCAACCCGACCCCCACGACGCTGAAAAGCGACATCACGGAAGCCCTCAAGGGGTTCAACACCGGAAAGGGCGAATCGCTGACCCTCGGCGGAACGCTGGTTGAGACTCCCGAAGGCATGGAAGTGGACGGAGTCGAAATCAACGGCTGGGAAGAAGTGAAAGGTGATGATGTAAATGCCGATTTGTAAATAATTAGCAAACCGAACGCAGAAGCAAAGCTTGCTTTGATTTTGCTAAGGTGCAGCAATTATTGAAATGGAATTTAACTAATATAATAACAGAATATAATGAAGACAAGATTTTTTGCACTTGCGATGCTCGCCCTCGCACTGGTAGCCTGCAACAACGACAACGAGAACCTGAACGGTGACCCCGTGGCCGCCCAGTTTACCGCCGACATCGCCCCCGCCACCCGCGCCAGCGGAACCACCTGGACTGCCGGCGACCGTATCGGCATCACCGACATCGGCAACGATTCCCAGTACGGCAACGTGCCTTTCATCCTGAAAAACGGGAAATTTGAGGCAGAAGGAAAGGTTATCTATATCGAAGATACAAAGACCCATACTTTCCGCGCCTACTATCCGTACAACGCGGCGGGAGGCATCCTCACAGCCACGACCGATGCCACGGCGCAGCAGAACCAACCTGCCATCGACTTTCTCTTTGCTTCAGGAGCCACGGGAGACAAAAACAACCCGGTAGTAAGCTTCACCGACAAAACCGCCAAAGGCGGTGAAGACAACTCCTTCCACCACCGCATGAGCCAGATAACCCTTACCTTCGAGGCGGGCGACGGCGTGAATTTCAGCGTGGTCAAGCCTGAACGTTACACGCTGGACGGATTGTTACTCACCGGTACGTTCAACACGGCCGACGGTATTGCCACCGCAGACAACGGGGCACAGACCGGAGAACTGACCATGAATCTGGCAGACGGCAATCTCACGTCATCGATCATCCTCTTCCCGCAGACAGTTGCATCCCTGCCGTTGGTTGTGAATTACAAAGGTCAGGAATATCATGCCACACTCACCATGCCCGAAGGCGCACTGCAGGCGGGCAACAACTATACCTATACCGTCAAGGTACGCAACAAAGTCCTTGAAGTCAGCGAAGCCACCATTGCAAAGTGGAACGATATAGACGGCGGAGAAGTGAATGCTGGCCTGTAAGATATTAATAATTAATTGATTAGGTTGAAGAATTATGAGACATAGAATTTTTATCCCCGCAGCCACCGCACTGCTGTTCGCCCTCGCCGCCTGCACGCAGGACGAACTTGCTGGCGATAACCGTCTGCCCGAAGGTGAATACCCCGTCGTCATCCGTGCCACCGGACTGTCCGTAGAGACAACGCCGCTGGCAGCCCCGTCAACCCGTTCCGCCGTGGACGGCGACTGGCAGGGCGTCACTTCCGTGGCACTCAAGATGGGCGATGCGGTAAAGGAATACACCGTAACGGCTTCTACCGATTTCAAGAGTGCCACGCTTTCACGCGAGAACGACCCGTACTACTGGACCAGCCGCGACCCGATTACCGTATCGGCATGGTGGCCCTTCAACAATGCCAACATCACACAGATGCCTGCCGTGAAGGTGGCCGAAGACCAAAGCAAATTGGCTGACTTCCAGAACAGCGACTTCATCTCTGCTGAGAACCGGAAGGTGGAATTTAACAACCCGACTCTTGAATTTACCCACCGCACGGCACGCGTGACAATCGAACTGAAGCCCGGCACGGGATTCACGAGCGTCGCTGGTGCCACGGTGAGCCTCGTGAGTCTGTCCGCCGATAACGGCAACCCGACTGCCATCAAGACCTACAACGCAAGCGGCAACACCTACGAGGCACTGACCGCCCCGCAGACCGTTGCGGCAGGCAAGCCGTTCGTCAAGGTGGAACTCGGCGGCGGCACCTTCTACTTCCGTCCGCAGAACAACGTCGTATTAGAAGCGGGCAGCCGCTATAAATACACCGTCAAGGTGAACGCCACCGGCCTGACGTTAGAGGGTTGCACCATCGGCAGCTGGGTTGACGGCGGCGGCGAGAGCGGCGCAGCCGAGGATTTGGGCTACATCTACGACAGCAACACCAATACCTACACGGTCTATAACGCCGACGGCCTGATGAATGTAGCCGAATTAGTGAACGGAGGTAAGACCGACATAAACATTACCCTCGACAAAAACATTGACCTCACAGGCAAAGGCTGGACGCCGATAGGCACAGACTACGACAACTCATACACCGGCACCTTCGACGGCGGCGGCCATACCATCACGGGGCTGACCGTTACGACAAATGACGAATATGCGGGTCTGTTCGGCTATCTCGGTAATTTCGGTAATGCCGCCGGTACGGTGAAGAATGTGGTGATGGATGGCATACAGATAACATGCAATCACAGGTTGGGTTATGCCGGCGGCGTGGCAGGATTTAGCTGGGGCACCATTGAAAACTGCTCGGTGTCGGGCAGCATTAGCGGCACGGTGAGCGTCGGCGGTGTGGTGGGTGCTCAAAGGGACCGTTCCATCACCGGATGCAGTTCCTCTGCCACAGTGAAGGGAACGCTCAATGTCGGCGGCGTGGCAGGTCAGACGAGTTTTGGTGCCACCTTGACCGCTTGCTATGCCACAGGCAACGTGATCATAGAAATAGACCGCACACAGAATATCTCTGGCGGCGGTCTGGTAGGATTCAACGACGGAATAAGCCTCCTTTCCTGCTATGCCACGGGCAACGTAACCAGTACGGGTAGTGGCACTGGCAATGTGCATATCGGCGGCTTTTTGGGAGATAACTACACTACCGTGACCGCCTGCTATTGGAAGAACAATCATGAACAAGGTATCGGCTACAATAGGAGAAGCACCGAAGCCACGAAGGTGGACGGCACCAGCGTAACCTGGAAGAACGCCGTTGATGCCATGAACACCGCCTTGCAGAACGCAGGCTCAGAGTGGCGTTACGAACTTAAGGGAGCATTGCCCACCTTGAGGAAGCAGTAAACCGTCGGGCGGAAAAAGTTCCGCCCGCAACGGAAAGAACCAGAGTAATAAAACAACAGATATAATGAAGACAAGATTTTTTGCACTTGCAGCGCTCGTCCTCTCACTTGCCGCCTGCACGCAGGACGAAGCGGGCTTCCTACCGGAAGGGGCGGAAGGCACACCCATCGTCTTCACCGCCACGGGGCTGAACCCCGCCGCGATAGCCACCGCCGGCACCCGTGCCCCGGTGGACGGCAATTGGGAGGGTGTGCAGAGCGTGGCAGTCCTGATGGACGGCACGGTGAAGGCATACGACGTGACGCCCTCCACCGTCGACAACACAAGCGCCACGCTGACCTCCACTGACCCGTACTACTGGACCAACCACAACGACATCACCGTCACAGCGTGGTGGCCCTACACTGCTGGCGAGACAACCCCGCCTGCGGTAAAGGTAAAAGCCAACCAAAGTGCCCAGAAAGACTTTGATGGCAGTGACCTCATCGTAGCCGACGGACAGACGGTGACCTACGGTAGCCCCACGCTCCGCTTCACCCACCGCACGGCGCGAGTGACCGTCGTTCTGACGGACTACACCGAGGGGCTGGCATCCGTGCAGCTGACGGGTCTCTCCACCGAGAATGACAATCCAGATAAAATCACCCCGTATGACAAGGGCAGCAACACCTACATCGCCCTCGTAGCCCCGCAAAGTGTGGAAGCTGGCACGACCTTTATCACCTGCACCTTCACCAACGGCAAGGTCTTCGTTTATAAGATGAAGAATGCTACCGACTGGCAGGCGGGCGGTGAATATACCTACACCGTCTCCCTCGCTGCGGCAAAAGACCTGGGCTATACCATAGAGAGCGACGGCAGCTACACCGTGACCTCCGCCGACGGCCTGATGAATATAGCCAAATTAGTGAACGGAGGTAAGAGCGACATTAACATTACCCTCGACACAGACATTGACCTCACAGGCAAAGACTGGACACCGATAGGCACAGACTACGACAACTCATACAAAGGCACCTTCGACGGTGGCGGCCATACCATTACGGGGCTGACCTTTACGACAAATGACGAATATGCGGGTCTGTTCGGCTGGCTCAATAGAGCTGGTACGGTGAAGAACGTGGTGATGGAGGGCGTACAGATAACAAGCCATCAAATATATGGCGGCAGTATTGGCGGCGTGGTAGGATCTGGCTGGGGCACCATTGAAAACTGCTCGGTGTCGGGCAGCGTCAGCGGCACGGTGTATGTCGGCGGTGTGGTGGGTGTTCAAATAGGCGGTTCCATCACCGGATGCAGTTCCTCTGCCACAGTGAAGGGAATGGTTGATGTCGGCGGCGTGGCAGGTCAGACGAATTCGAGTGCCACCCTGACCGCTTGCTATGCCACAGGCAACGTGATCATAGAAATGGACCCCAAAAAGAATATCGCTGGCGGCAGTCTGGTGGGAATGAACGCAGGAAGCAGCCTCCTTGCCTGCTATGCCACGGGCAACGTAACCAGTACGGGTAGTAGCACTGGCTATATGCATATCGGCGGCTTTTTGGGAAATAACTACACCACCGTGACCGCCGGCTATTGGAAGAACAATCATGAACAAGGCATCGGCTACAATAGGGAAAGCACCGGAGCCACGAAGGTGGACGGCTCTGTCGTTACCTGGCAGAAAGCCGTTGATGCCATGAACACCGCCTTGCAGAACGCAGGCTCAGAGTGGCGTTACGAACTTAAGGGAGCATTGCCCACCTTGAGGAAGCAGTAAACCGTCGGGCGGAAAAAGTTCCGCCCGCAACGGAAAGAACCGAAGTATAACCCCAATAAAAAAAGGAGGACGTGATGGAACACACGGAGAATCCACCATATTGGTTTTGGCATCAAGGCATTGTCAATAATAATATAGACTCCAGTGTAAATATGGAAGCTGTAAGCCGGACATTGTCAAGATTGGTGCTCATTAAAGGCAACAAATCAAGTAATTAAATTAAAAACATGGGACTTTTTCACAGAGACAAGAAAAATAATGACGATGAGCCGGACAGTGTTCAAACCAATTCATTCTCTGATATTATGAATGGTTTGCAATACGCCGTAAACTGTGCACAAGATACATTGCAGAATCATCAGATACAAAATCTGACCAGACTTTTTGAAGGAACAAATGCAAATAACGCAAATACGTTCCAATCGAAAAAAATCATGGTTGGAGACAAGACTATTGATATTCCACTTATAGCTTTGATATCCCATCATTATCTTGCGATGGATAATGTGCAGATAAAGTTCAAGGCGAAGGTCGGAAGCGTGGAATCACAGATTCCAGAAAACAACTTATTGTTATCCAGCCCACAAAGAGCCAATCTCCAGATGCAGATGAGCAACATAAAACCGGATGCGGATGATGTCATGGAGGTTTGCGTCAATTTTAAGGTTCAGGAGACTCCGGAGAGCATTTCCCGAATTATTGACGATTTTGTAAAAAATATCTAACAATTTTAAAATTCAAATGTTATGGCAGAAGAAATAAAGAACCAAGGGCAACAAGAAAATGCGGAAAACTTGAATGAAAATGTAAGCGGACAGGCGAAAGAAATTATCTCCGCTGCATTGGAAGAGACTCAAAACAGAGAAACTTCTCCAGTTCTTAAAGCAGATTCAAACGTGACTGACAAATTCAAGGGGCTTCCCATGCGGGAACTTATTGCAGCTCCACTTATTGCAGCAGCCGAAGCACAACAGGAATTGGCAGCGACAGCATGGAATTTCTACCAGCAAATTGCATTTGATGGTAAAAGCGGCAATAAAGCGCGTATATTGGAATTCGATGTCGAAAGACCGATACAGCAGGATGGAAAAATGACAACAATGTCACAAAGTGTCAAGGCTCCGTTTATAGGATTGGTGCCTATTCCTTCCCTGCTCATAGATCGCGTGGATGTCGATTTCCAGATGGAGGTTACCGATACATCAAACGTAAAAAGCACTACCAACGCAGAAGTAGAGGCAAAAGCTTCTGCAAAACATTGGTTTATAAATGCGGAAATCAGCGGCAAAGTCACGACCGCCCGCGAGAACACCCGCATGACCAACCAAACGGCAAAATACCAGATACATGTGACAGCCAGTCAGCAGCCGCAGACCGAAGGTCTGTCTAAACTGATGGATATAATGGCATCATGTATCGAGCCTATAACAAACGAAAGTAACAGTAAGTAAATATATGAATTTGATTCAAGCATTAAGATTGCCAAACAGTCAAGCAGTAATGACAAATATTGCACGGTTTCATTATCAAAATATTTATAATGTAGGTTTGACCCCTCCGATTGTCACGCAAAGTAAGTTGACATTTCAAATAAAAGGATATACCCGTAACTATCGTTTTCTTAGATTAGACTATGCCTGTGTCATATATATTGCGGATAGAATAGCAGTCGTTGCTTCAAATGGCATAGATACTTTAAGTTCAGGTTTTTCGGGGTGTTATATGGCCAGTTTTAGGCACAATGGCATTAGGTATGTTGCTCATATTCCAACGCCTAATAATAGTATTAAAACATCATGGAATCGGGCGGTTAAAAATCGAATAATAGATAATGTTGTTCTTTTTAAACCTACTGAAGGATTGGCGAGAATCCCAGGAACAATTGGTATTTGGGGAATTATAACATTTAACGATAGATGTTATCGGCTTGATGTAAATGAAAACGCTCCTCCAAGTCAAGCCATACGTGGCCAAAGAATTTTTAACTCAATCCCGAGAAATCCCATACTAACAGAAATTCCATCTATCGCCGGTGGTCAGATGCCTTAATAATTATAACAATTGTAAATAAGGGAAGAATGGTTGTTTCATTGAGGAGTAGAATTCTATTCGGATATATAATTCTGGTGGCGGTCATAGGCAGCATGGCCGCCATTCTCATCCATGAACCTGCGAAGTTCCACGACCTATATGCGTATTTTAAATAACGGTATTTACACAAACAGCAAATGAGCGAACAATTCGTTACCACTACCAAGCATTTCCGCAAGCTGCTTGCCGCAGGCTATCTGTTGATAGTCCTGCTGGTGGGCGGCATCATCTGCACGTGGCTCGGAGAATGGCGCGACTTGGAGTTGCTGGAACGGGAGAACCGTGAAATCAACCGCTTCCGCAAGGAAACACACGATGCGTATGTGGGTGTGGTGGAGTTGTCTCTTTTGGGCGAGTCGGTGCTGGAATGGGACGATAAGGATGTGGCGGCATACCGGCGGCAACGGATGACGGTGGATAGTATGCTTTGCCGCTTCAAGAGCCATTACGAATCGGTGCGCATAGACAGCGTGCGCCACTTGCTGGAGGACAAGGAAAAGCGGCTGTGCGCCATCATGGAGGCTCTGGAACAACAGGCGGACATCAACCGCCGGATAGCCAAGCAGGTGCCGGTGATAGTGCAAACGAGCAGGCAGGAAGAGCCGAAGAAACAGAGGAGGAAAGGTTTTCTCGGGTTGTTCGGCAAGAAACAGGAAGCACCTCCGACGACGACCACCACGATGCTCTACACACTGAACCGTGATATGATAGCGCAACAACGTGCCCAAAGCCATCGTCTGTCGGAATATGCCGACAGCCTTGCCAGCCGCAATGCGGAACTGAACCGCCAACTGCAAACCCTTATCCAGCAGATGGACCACAAGGTGCAGGCTGACTTGCAGGAACGTGAGGCGGAAATATCCGCTATGCGTGAAAAGTCGTTCTTGCAGGTAGGTATCATAACGGGTGTCATGCTGCTGTTGCTCATTATTTCATACATCATCATTCACCGCTATGCCACCCGCATCAAGCAGTACAAACGTAAGACAACAGATTTAATCGGGCAACTGCAAAAGTCAGTAAAACAAAACGAATCGTTGATAGCCTCACGCAAGAAAGCGATGCACACCATCACCCACGAGCTACGCACACCACTGACTGCCATACATGGATATGCGGAACTGATGCAGGACAACGAAGAAGAAAAGATAAGCGGTTATGCGGACAATATCCTGCAAGCCTCCAAGAGAATGACCGACATGCTCAACTCCCTGCTTGACTTCTTCCGCTTGGACAGCGGCAAGGAACAGGCGAATGTCCGTCCGTTTCGTTTGGAAAACATCGCGGAGCTGTTGCAAACGGAGTTTACGCAACAAGCAGAAGCAAAAGATCTTAAACTTACCATCGAGTGCCCGGAGGGTATTATCCTGAATGGCGACAAGGAGCGCATCATACAGATATGCGACAACCTGCTGGGCAATGCCGTCAAGTTCACGAATGCCGGAAGCGTTTCACTTGTCATAAGCTATGACGGCAATAGGCTGACCCTTGTAGTAGAGGACACCGGAACCGGCATGAGTGCGGAAGAACAACAGCGAGTGTTCGGAGCGTTCGAGCGGCTTTCCAACGCCGCCACGCAAGACGGTTTCGGATTGGGGTTAAGCATTGTGAAACAGATAGTCGGGATGCTTGGCGGCACTATACGCTTGGAAAGCGAAAAAGGAGAAGGCAGTCGTTTTACTGTGGAGTTGCCAATGAACACTGCCGATATTGGTATTGAAGAACAGACAGCCGCAGAAAGTCTGGCTCATATAGAAAGACCTTATTCTGTCATCGTATTGGACGACAATCCGATGGTATTATCCATGACAAAGGAAATGTATGCTGGTATAGGTGTGCATTGCGACACGTTCACCACTATTGGCGATGCAATGGAAGCCATGCGGCAGCACACATACGACCTCATGATAACCGATATGAAAATGCCGGAGATTAACGGCTATGAGGTGTTGGAGTTGTTACGCTCGTCAAGTGTCAGCAACTCGAAAGAGATTCCCATTGTCGTGGCGACCGCCTCCGGCAGTTGCAGCGAAGAGGAGCTGTTGGAAAATGGATTTACCGCCTGCCTGTTCAAGCCATTTTCCATTTCCGAACTGGTTGCTGTATCAGACAAATGCCTTTTGACAAGTACGGACAAGGATGAACTTCCCGACTTGTCCTCTCTGCTTGCATATGGTGACAAACGGGCGATGCTCGACCGTTTGATAACCGAAACAGAAAAGGATATGCAGGCTGTCCGGGAAATCATGGAGAGGAATGACCGCAAGGCGTTGGACGAATGGATGCACCGTCAGCGAAGTTCATGGGCTGTTATCCGTGCTGACAAACCCTTGTGGAACCTGTATGAACTGCTGCATCAAGAATCTGAATGTTCCGAAATGGAATTGCGGAAATGCGTGGATGCCATGCTTCGTATGGGAACAGTTATCATAGAACTTGCGCAAAAGGAAAGGAGGTTGTCGGATGAAAGTATTTGTGATTGAGGACAACCCCGTCTATAACGATTATGTCTGCAACCTGCTGAAGAAAGACAGCTTCGATACTATGTCGGCATATAATCTTGCCACTGCCAAGAAACTATTGGCAAAGTCAGAGGTGGATGATATTGTCGTTGCCGACCTACGCCTCCCCGACGGTGAAAGCATAGAGTTGTTACGGTGGATGCGTGCCAACGACAAACAGCAGGTGTTTATCGTTATGACCAATTACGGGGAGGTGCATACGGCAGTGGAAAGTATGAAGCTCGGCTCAAAGGATTACATACAGAAACAGTTGTTGGAGGATAAACTGATACCGCTTATCCGCACCCTGCAAAAAGAACATGAAAAGCGACTACAATGGAACATTCCGATATTCGTCCGGCAGGGCGAAGCCTATCAGAAAATCAAGAAACGTGTGCGCCTTGTAGCCACCACCCGGATGAGCGTGCTGATACTGGGCGAGAACGGTACGGGCAAGGAACATATCGCACAACATATACACCAACAAAGCAAACTTGCCGATAAACCTTTTGTGGCAGTGGACTGCGGAGCCTTGTCCCCGTCATTGATACAATCCGCCTTCTTCGGACACGTCAAGGGTGCGTTTACTGGTGCCGAAGCAAACAAGACGGGGTATTTTCTGGAAGCGGATGGCGGCACGCTGTTCCTTGACGAAGTGGGCAACCTAACAATGGAGATGCAACAGATGCTGCTCCGCGCCATACAGGAACGCCGTTACCGTCCCGTCGGTGCAAAGGAGGACAAAACAGCCAACGTGAGGATAGTGGCTGCAACCAACGAGGATTTGCAGAAAGCCGTAACGGAAAAGCGGTTCCGGCAGGATTTGCTCTATCGCTTGCAGGAGTATGTGATAACCATGCCGCCCTTGCGCGACTGCCCGGAAGACATCATGCCATTGGCCGAGTTCTTCCGTGAAATGGCAAACCGTGAGTTGGAACGTGAAGTAAAAGGGTTTGCCGCATCTGCCCGTAATGCCCTGCTCGCCCATGCGTGGCCGGGCAACGTGCGCGAGTTGAAACAGAAGATACAGACGGCAGTCCTGCAATCAGAAGGCGATATGATAACCGAAGCCGATTTGGAACTTGACAATGAACCGTCCGCTACTTCCGCTTGTTTTACATTGAAGAGCGGGGATGAAGAAAGAGGACGTATCCTGCGTGCTTTGAAACAAGCAGCCGGTAACAAGAAAATGGCTGCAAAGATACTGGGTATCGGCAGGACAACGCTGTATAATAAATTGGTAGAGTATGGATTGAATGAAGAAAACTGACCGGAGTATGGCTGTAAATGGCAATAATTGATTAACTTTGCAATTGTATTTCAGAAAATAGCAGGCGATCGGGTAACTTTTCGCCGATGATATAGACATAAGACCGCAAGGCGTTTCGAGCGAAAATCTGGTAAATTGAAACTACGGAGACGATTGCGTGATGCTTATGCTATGCTTACGCATAGCGTGCATTCACGTACTCTCCGTAAAGGCTTTACCAGAGCCATCGCTTGAAAGTAGTGTGAATTGCACGCTACTTTTTTGCCTCGCCAAAAAGGAAAGAAAATACGTTATGGCGAAAATACAATTACTTGCCGTTATCTCAATAGATGGCTGTCCGATGAAACTGCATCCCCGGAAGCGGTTGCTTCAAACCGAAGATTACGGTATGGATGAAATACGTGCCAATGCCCTGTATAAGCTGACATCCGACTATTCGGTATCCGTGCTTCAAGAATGGAGGGAGGAAGGTGGAAGCATTTGTCATTTGTTGGAAGTAACTGCCGGGAATACCGAATATGCCAACGGACTGTTACGGATGAACGTGATAGATGAAATCATACTATACGTTGTTCCAACCATCGACGGAAACGGAGCGCATTTTTTCAAGTCAGCACTACCTATGAATGACTGGCGGCTTATGGAGAACAAAACTTATAGGGACGGAGTAATCCGGCTTACCTATCATAAAGAGCCACGGGCATAAAATGTTCAGATTATGAACATCTTGGCGGGATTTCCGTGCTCAGAAAGTGAACACATGTTCAGAATCTGAACACATTTCACAAGGGATGCAATCAAGGATAAAATTATTTTTGAATTTTATCTTTCTGAAAAACAATGTAGTACAATTTTCTCACAATCTTTTCTCGTGTTTAGGGCTATGATTTGCACCATATATCAGTGTGCGCACACTGATAAACAAGTGTAAACCCTCAAAACAGAAAAGAGAATGAACCATCTCATACTGGCGGAAACACAGTTTTTCGCCATGATAAACGGAAAAGACAACGGTAGCACGGAAACGGCATACGGCGGATTCGTGCAGGAAGTAATAAACCTGTGCTACGGCGGCAATGATGCCAAGCATATTATTGTGGCGTTGGCTTTTGCCGAAATCGAATTACAGCACCATCCACAGAACTTGTCGGTATCGGAGGAGAATGTCGTCACTGTGTATATCCGCAAGGCGTTATCCTTCATCCGAAAGATGCAGAAGATAGTATCCGCTTCTGCAATTACCTCCGTGCCACCACTAACATCCACATCCGAAACCAAAGCCACAGTCCCAGCCCTGCAATGGACCGGTAATGCCGTCGAGTTGGTAGAGCTAATCTATGCCCTCTACGCCACCGGCTGCATCAATGGCGGCAAGGCTTCGCTGAAAGAGCTTGCCCCTGTCCTCTATTCCTTTTTCGGTGTGGAGTCCAAAGACTGCTACCGCTTCTATACGGACATCAAACGCAGGAAAAGCGACAGTCGCACCTACTTCCTTGAAAAGATGCAGGACAAACTGAACGCGAAGATGCGACATGACGATGAATTGGAGCGGATGAGGAGATAAACGAATGCCAAACAAAGGATAAGCGGCCGGATTATACGGTTTCTTATCCTTCTTCATTTACAATCACTCTATTATCTGCCGGAAAGCCGATTAAAATCATTAACTTTGCAAGTATTAATCAATGACGGATGAAAATAGATAACCTCGAAATATTGAACGGACTGATTGCCGGAGCCGAAGGCGGGACAGTTGAGTTCAAAGAAACTACCGGGCAGTTGGAGCGTGGAATGGAAACTCTTTGTGCCTTCCTGAACGGTACGGGCGGCACGGTGCTGTTCGGTGTAACCGACAAGGGAAAGATTATCGGTCAGGAAGTGAGCGACAAGACGAAGCGCGATATTGCGGAAACCATCAGACGAATCGAGCCGTTTGCGACCATTGATATATCCTATACAGACATTCCGGGAACGAACAAAAGTGTTATAGCTTTATCAGCGGAAGAACAACGATATATGCGCCCGTTCACCTATAAGGGGAGGGCTTATCAACGGATAGAGAGCGTTACATCTGCCATGCCGCAGGGTATATACAACCTGTTGGTTATGCAGCGAGGCGGAACCTATGCTTGGGATTCCATGCAAAATCCCAGCTTGAAAATATCCGACCTTGACGAAACGGCAATCTTGGGCGCAGTACGTGGAGGAATCAGAGGCGGACGTTTGCCGGAAGGTTCTATGCAGGAGGATGTCCGAACCATCCTTGAAAAATTTGACTTGTTGAATGATGGAAAGCTGAACAATGCTTCCGTTGTCCTATTCGGACGAAACTTCTACCATTATCCCCAATGTCTGCTCCGTTTAGCCCGGTTCAAAGGAACGACAAAAGATGAATTTTTAGATAATCAGCGTGTGACAGGCAATATATTCAACTTGCTGGATGCTGCAATGGCATTTTTCTTCAAGCATTTGTCCCTTTCCGGTAAAATTGAAGGTTTGTACAGAGAAGAGGAACTGAATGTGCCATATAAGGCATTGAGAGAATGTTGCATAAATGCTTTTGCACATCGTGTTTACCATCGCCCCGGCAGTTCAGTCGGGATTGCTATCTATGATGACCGCGTGGAGATTGAAAACAGCGGAACATTTCCGCCTGATATTACCATTGAGAAACTGTTGGGTGGCCACAATTCCGAACCACAAAATCTGATAGTAGCCAATGTGCTGTACAAAAGTGCAGTATTGGAGAGTTGGGGACGTGGCATAGCCCTTATGGTAAACGAATGTCGCCGTGTCGGTATTCCGGATCCGGAGTTTCATACCGACGGCAATGCTGTATGGATTGTGTTTCATTATACAAGAACTACAGTAGGACAAGACCCCACAGCAACCCCACAGCAACCCTATAGTAACCCCACAGTAACCCCACAGTTAGGAAAACTGTTGTCTGCTATTGGGAACAACACTCTCTCTGCTAAAGAAATCATGGAGAAAACGGGAATGAAAGATAAAAGGAATTTCTTAAAGAACTATATCCATCCGGCAATAAATTCCGGTTTGGTCCTTTCACTTTATCCCATAGGCTCCAAGAGTCCGCAACAGAAATACTATCTTACTGATAAAGGTAAAGGTTTCCTGCAACAATAACGGGTATGGCTAAAAAGAAGAAACATAAGAATGATGTAAAAACTGATTTACCGATAATCATGGATTATGGTATCGGCAGTATATCCGTTTATGACCCGGCAGACATGATGCCATACAACGAGCCGCCAATTAGCGAACAAATCCGCTTCAAGAAACTCGGCAAAGAGATGAAATCCGAGTTCAAGTGGCTGGTATCTTCCGTAGTGATTGAGTATTGGCAAGAAAACCGACAGATACCTTTCGGTGAAGAAATGTCGAAACTCAGAACCAGACTGTTGAGAATGTTTGCCGAAGAATACAGCATACTGCTTAAAGACGATACAGAACTGAAAAATTATTTGCTGATGCTTGCCATTACCACCATCAACAAGCATCTCAAATCTGAGAATAAAAAGAGGGTGTCAAAACTCTCTTTTTAACAAAATTACCCTTGCTACAGATATCTGTGACAGGGGTAATTTTCATATTTTGGGTGTTTTGACACATCCCCTTTTTCATATATAAAGGAATCTGTTATTTCTGCTGCAACAGGTGTTTCAAGTTTTCATCATTTGCGATACGTTCCAGTTCCTCTTGAACAATCTGCTTCACTTCCTCCTTGATGCGCCTGTAATTCGCCTGAACCGTTTCCTTCATGCGGTCGTTGCCGTCCCCGTCCGTAAAATCGGTAATGACGGGGATTTTCTTGTAGGCTTTCTCCTCGCGCCTCACCTTCTCGGCATCCACGACAATCTCACAATGAAAAATCTTCTGCTCGATACGCTCGTTGAAGTTGTCGGACACCGAACCGACAAACAT
>ERZ1026955.382-NODE-382-length-25365-cov-6.991545_pt1 | contig 25365 bp, 18 predicted proteins | sample MGYA00519459_ERZ1026955 | MGnify/ENA primary metagenome ERZ1026955 (study PRJEB26926, sample SAMN06164833) | human gut metagenome | biome: ENVO:00009003; feature: ENVO:2100002; material: ENVO:00002003 | host: Homo sapiens | place: USA | collected 2012 ...
ATCAAAGGTTTTCTCAGGACCTTCACTCAAAGACGTGGCATGCAGTTCCACGCTTGAACCAATACAATAATTTTAAGTTCTTGAATTACAGTATATTTAATTTAAATCAATAGCTAAACGATACCAAAATATTCCCATTAAAAACAGATGTGCCCTATACTTTACTAGACGGCAATAATTTTGGGGCACATCTCTATTTGGAACCAGATATGAATTATTTAATCATATAGATTTAGACAAATGAACTATATCATTTAGACAATTCGATTCCCGAGAGTAAGTCTATCTATAAATTTTAATGCAAAAACTAATACAATAATGCATTAGGGTTAAAATGCATTCCTAATGTATTGAACTCTTTAGCAATATCTTTTTTCCATGCGCCTCGGCCATCATATGAAACATAGACGACACCATCAACATCTCCAGGCTTTTCTACCTCTTCTTTAATTAAGGCACAAACTCTCTCGCGCCCAAGTTTTCCTATAAGATATCCGTGTTCAAAAACTACATTTTGCCTTGCTCTTGGCTGTACGTTTGGACAATCCTTCGAGGCTCCTTTATCACACGGAGTATATAATACTATTGCATAACAAACGTTTGTGAAAGCTTCTATTTTTTCAATTATCGTTTTACCTGTATTCGGTTGTTCATGCAGAATAATGGGATTATAACCCATATCAGTTATAAACCGTGCAACCTCATTTTTCAATCCACTATCGTGGCCATGAACAATAAAAACATCTTTATTTCCCATATTAACTTTTACACTTCTGTCATTATTATCATTTGGTGCTGTCTGTGGAATTAAAGGTAATTGACCCATTATACTCTCAAGGCAGACAACTTTTTCATTTATTTGTTGCTTAGCTTCTTTGATAATATCTTCACCAAATAATCTTGTTGGATCTCCGGTACGACCATATACTCTATAATAGGATTGAGGCGAATCGTTATCGTCAAAAGAACGGCTTATCAATTCGCTATTATATGAATCCCATTTTTTATAATCTGCAAGAAATGAATTTTTCTCATCTTCGTCATATTCCTTTATTTTAACAATCGTTCTGTAGCGCACAATGGTTGTGTCATCTTCGCTAACTTCACGTTTTAGCAAGTCGCAACCTTTTGCAATCTGAGACTTCAACCATAATTCGAATTCTTCCTTTTTCTTGATAAGATTTCCTGTAGCCATAAATCCAAATAGTTTTTTGCAAAGATACGAATTTCGCAGAACAAATTGATGATTTAATCATTTTTTTGTGTTCTTCTGCAATATATAACCTGATAAATCAAATATATTCCCATATAATTTGTATCTTTGTAACCATATTGGATAGTCATATAAATATGGAGCGTAAATTACTGAACCGAATCAAAGTCGTTCTCGCAGAGAAAAACAGAAGTAATAAATGGCTCTCGGAACAATTGGATAAAGATCCTGCCATAATCTCCAAATGGGTTACCAATACAACACAACCCAATGTAGAGACGCTGATTCAAATATCCAAAGTTTTGGGTGTAACCGTGGATGACTTGTTGAGAACGGAATAATAAATTTATGGAAGCAGTCAAATTATATAAATATCTAGATTTTACCGGTGGATTGATGATGCTACATTATAGTAATCTTCAATTTACCAATGCTACGCAGTTGAACGACCCGTTTGATTGTCACCCGTCGTTAATTGATTTCTCCAATGTTCCGAAAGAAGCGTGTGGAGGATGGACTCCGGAAATAATTGAAGAATTGAGAAGAGATCCATTTCGTAGAACCAGAGAAGAGGTGTGGATATGCAGCCTTTCTAAAATCTATGATTCAATCTTGATGTGGAGTTATTATAGCAAGCATAAAGGGATCTGTATTGGCCTGGATATGGAGAAAGCCAAAAAGTATCTTTCGATAATACAAGGAACAATCATGATTGGTTGTTCTGAGGTGGAAGTACAATACAAGGATATTGTAGAGAAGCCTAATTATTTTAGGGATGCAGAAGATTTCTTCCGTTATCAATTATCTACAAAAGCAAAAGCTTGGGAACATGAACAAGAGGTCAGACTGTTTATTTTAGATCCTTGGCCGACATATATGAGTTTATTGCCGGATCAGAATGATGAAAAAGGTCCGATTGATTGGAAAGAGGTTCGGGCTTTTCCTGAAATCGGAGGAGAGTGCTTTGAGTCTGTCTATCTGGGAATCAATATGGATACAGATGAGAAATCAAAAATAATAAGCGTTGCACGAAAATTAAATCCTGACATTAAGATTTACCAAATGGGAATTGATGCAAATGCTTTTAAGTTGAATACTGAATTGATAAAATAGTAAAATGGCTAAGAAACAGAATAAAGCTGTAAAGGAAGAAACCCTTGAAACGATACTTTTCAATTGTCGTAATAGTCTGCGTGGGCGTGCAGCCATGACAGATAAACGCGACCTGCTGTTAACTCTTGTATTCTTGAAATTCATAGGAGAACGGTTCAAACAGCAAAAGGAGAAAATCAGGCATGAGATAGTGGAAGTTCAAGGCATTCATGATACGGATTTCATTGAGCTGCAACTTTCACGTCCCAATCAATATATGCAGGACGGTGTGTTTTTCCTGACAGATGAAACGTTTTGGGACAAACTGATTCTCACATCACCAACAGGCATGGCTATCGCTTTCGATACAGCTATAAAAACTTTGGATGACAACGAACCTAAATTGAAAAATGCTCTTCCGCAGCAAATTTTCACGAAAACAGCCCTTGAACCGGGAGTTCTGAAAAGCGTAGTGGATGAGATAAACAAGATAGACCCTCAGAAATTCAATGACCACGACCTCATAGGACGTGTATATGAGTATTTTTTGCAGGCTTTTTCCATAAACACAGACAAAGAGGAAGGAGAGTTTTATACGCCACATTCCATCGTAGAGCTTATCGCCTCACTTATTGAGCCATTTGACGGGACGGTTTATGACCCTTGTTGTGGTTCCGGAGGGATGTTTGTTCAAGCGGCAAAGTTCATAGAGGCTCACGGTGGAAACACGAAAGCCGTCAACGTGTATGGGCAGGAATCAGAACCGGCAACTTATCGTCTGGCAAAGATGAATCTGGCTATCCGAGGCATCTCCTACCATTTGGGTGATAGGGCTGTGTCCACATTCTCCGATGACCAGCACAAGGAACTCAAGTTTGATTATATCATGGCAAATCCGCCGTTCAATTTGAAGAAATATGCCGAATATGGAGGTTTTGAAACCGATTCTCGCTGGCAAGGCTATGGAGTGCCTCCTACCAGCAATGCCAACTATGCATGGATTCTTCATATTCTTAACAAATTGAATGTCAGTCGTGGAATTGCAGGCTTCCTACTTGCTAATGGGGCTTTGGATGACAGCGATACACTTGAAATACGTAAGCTGCTAATCGAAAGTGACAAGGTAGAGGCTATTATCGTTTTGCCACGAAACATGTTCTATTCTACCGATATATCCGTCACTCTTTGGATATTGAACAACAACAAGAAAGGCGGACCGTGGCACGGAAGGCAACTACGCAACCGCACAGGTGAGATTTTGTTCATCGATTTGCGGACTTGGAACAGTAATATATACGAGAAGAAATATGTCCGTCTGACAGAAGCGGACATAGACAGAGTACGTCAAATATATTTCAATTGGCAAACCGAGAATTTTGTTGAGTATGCCGAGCCTGAATTATACTATGCTGCGCATCGTGACGAAATTCAGGGAAAGGGATATTCCCTCGTACCCTCCAGATACATTGAGTTCATTGACCGCGATACAGAAATAGACTATCAGTCTGCTCTTTCTGAAATGAGTGATAAATTTAATGCGCTGAAGAAAAGATGGGATGCAAACGAAACGGAACTCGTAAACGCTTTCAAAATTTTAGGGTATGGAAAAGAATAAGTTGCAACATCATAATATAACAACCGATACACTCTTTGATGACATTCGGAATATCATAGAACAAGGTCGGAGACAAGCATACGCAGCAGCCAATCAAATTACGGTACTTACCTATTGGCATATCGGGCGGCGTATAGTGGAAGAAGAACAGCATGGAGAAGCTCGTGCGCAGTATGGTACTCGGTTGATTAAAACATTGGCCGAACAACTGATGCCTAAATACGGCAATACGTTCAGCAAGCGAAATCTCGATTACTTTCGCCAATTTTATCTGTGCTTCAATGATTTGGAGATTGTGAACACGCGTGTTCACAATCTGACTTGGTCGCACTTCCGCTCGATTATACAGGTTGCAGACCCTAAGGCCAGAGAGTGGTATGTAAAAGAAGCATCGGAACAGATGTGGAGTGTGAGGACGCTTAACCGCAACATCGGTACACAATACTATGGTCGCCGTATGGCTTGTGTAAGGGAAGGATTGGCGTTACCCTCTCCCGATATTGAAGCCAATGATCCATTGGAGTATATAAAGAGTCCGGTGGTTGCCGAGTTTTTGGGCTTCCGCAAGGATAGCAAATATGACGAGAGCCAGTTGGAACAAGCCTTAATAGACCATCTGCAACAATTTATCATGGAATTAGGGCGTGGGTTCGCTTTTGTCGATAGACAGAAACATATTTCAACAGATACAGGTGATTTTTACATTGACCTCGTATTCTATAACATCAAGCTCAAGCGTTATGTGCTGTTTGAATTGAAAACACATCCTCTGACACATGCGGATGTGGGACAATTGGATATGTATGTACGGATGTACGATGACCTTGTAAAAGATGAAAACGACAATCCGACCATAGGCATATTGCTTTGCACCGAGACTGATAAGGTGATGGCAAAATATTCTGTTCTTAACGGTAGTGAACAATTGTTTGCAGCCAAATATATGGCCTATATGCCGACAGAAGAAGAACTGAGCCGGGAGATAGAACAGCAAAAACGTTTCTTCTTGGAACAACACGGAAAGGAGGAGTGATATATGGATGCTGGTAATGTAAAATGGGTCAGGCTCGGAGATTATATCGAGCAATGTGATGAAAGGAATCACAGTAATAAATATGGTATAGAGGCTATCAAAGGGATTAGTACCAGTAAAACTTTTATTGATACTAAAGCCAATCTTGATGGTGTACCTTTACAGTCATATAAATTGGTTGCACCTAGATATTTTGCATATGTTCCTGACACGTCAAGACGAGGAGATAAAGTTGCCTTGGCTTTTAATGACAGTTCTTGTACATATTTGATTTCCTCGATATATTGCGTATTTAAGGTCTCTGTTTTGGACAAATTAAGTCCAGAATATTTGTACCTATTTTTCCTCCGTCCAGAATTTGATCGATATGCTCGATATAATTCTTGGGGAAGCGCACGAGAAGTGTTCTCGTGGGGAAATATGTGCAATACAATGATTCCTCTTCCAACCATCACCGAACAGCAAAAAGTGGTGAATGCGTGGAAAGCATTTCGGGAAATCAAAGAACAAAATGAGGCTAAGGCAGCTCCGCTTATGCAAGTCTGCCAAAGTTATATTCAGGAATTGAAGCATAAATATCCTTTGCAGGAGATAGGACCATATATTGAAGAGTGTGATGAGCGAAATGTCGATTTGTCAGTTCGATTATCTCAAGGTATTGCAAACACAAAAGTTTTTCAGGCACCGAAACAAGTCGCATTAAATTCTAAATCAGATAAGATTGTGAGAACTGGACAGTTCGGATATAATAGAGCAACAACAAGAAATGGAGAGAAAATATCCATTGCATATAGAACCGGAGCGGATTGTACAGTTTCTTCCGCTTATGGAGTCTTCAAAATCACAAATGAGGACATAATTGAGCCGTATTTTTTGTGGATGTGGGTATCACGACCTGAATTTGATAGGTATGCTCGTTATATGTCCAAAGGAAGTGCGCATGAATTTTTTGAATTTGATGAGATGTGTCGTGTAAAAATACCTCTCCCACCCATTGAAATTCAACGAGCAATCGTCAATATCTACAAATGCGCTAACGAAGCCAAACAAATAGCCGAAGAAGCCGACCAGCTTTCACGCGAAGTTTGTCCGGCATTGCTTCAACATGTCATACATTCTTAAATAGCAGCGATTATGGCAGGCAAAGGGATATATTATGAAAGTCAATTCGAGGAAGCAACTATCGAACTTCTCCGCGAAGCACATTGGCAATATACATTCGGTGATGACATCCACCGTAAATATACTGACCCGCTTATCGAAGAGGATTTAAGAAATTTTCTTGCCGCTCAATACAAGGATAGGGATTTGACCACCTCCGAGATAGACGGCATTGTCGCCAATCTGCGCAATACAGGCGGACAGAATGACTATTACGCTCTTCGAAACGCTTTTTTGCTCTATCGTGACGGCTACGACTTTGCATATAGTGATGGTCGGGATAATCCGTTCCGCTTGGAATACATTGACTTTGAGCACCCCGACCATAATATTTTCCGTTGCGTCAATCAGTTTGTCATGGAGCAAGGTCGTGAGAACCGTCGCCCTGACATTCTGCTTTTTGTAAATGGCATACCCGTCTGCATCATTGAATTGAAAAATCCGACCAAGCAGAATGCCACCATACGCGATGCCCATACACAGATTTGCACGCGCTATATGCGGGATATTCCGGCATTGCTGAAATATTGTGCATTGGCGGTAATTAGTGACGGAGCAAAGAATGCTTTGGGTACGATATACACGCCATTTGAATTTTTCTACGAATGGAAAAAGATTGAGAATGAAGACAAAGCCGGAAAGGGACTTGACACGCTTCGCACACTCATTCGCGGGGCACTTTCACCGGAACGCATATTAGAGATATTACGGGACTATGTCTATTTTCCCGATCCAACAAAAGAAGATGACACGACTGAAATCGTATGTCGCTATCCGCAGTTCTTTGCTACACGTAAACTGCGAGACCATATCCTGAATCATTTGCGTTCTGTCGGAGGTGATGGCAAGGGTGGTACATATTTCGGAGCCACAGGGTGTGGGAAAACTTATACTATGCTGTTCCTTGCACGCCAACTGGTTTTGCGATGCAAGAAGCAATTGGGTAGCCCTACGATTCTCATCATAGTAGATCGGGAGGATTTGGAGACACAAAGCGGGAAACTGTTCTGTCGTTCGAAGCAGTATCTTGAAGACGAAGCTGTGAAAGTCTTTGAGACAAGGAAAGAACTTGCAGAAGAGATGAGCACGCGTAAAACCGGAGGTGTCTATATTACGACTATCCAGAAATTTGCAGAAACCACAGGGTTGTTGACAGAACGTTCCAATGTCATTTGCCTAAGTGATGAAGCCCATCGCTCTCAGAGCAATATCGGATCGAAACTATCCATACAAACCGAAGGAGAAGCCGATAAGATAGGAGCGAAAATCACATACGGATTTGCTAAATACTTGCGCGATGCGTTGCCGAATGCTACCTATGTTGGTTTCACTGGAACTCCCATTGACGAAACCATACATGTATTTGGAAAGGTTGTAGACCAATATACAATGAAGGAGTCGGAGGATGACGGCATTACTGTCCCAATAAAATATGACCCTCGATTGGCTCGTGTGTTCCTCAATAAAGAACAGGCAGAGAAAGTAGAAGAGTATTATCGCCTATGTGCTGATGAAGGTGCAACGCCGGAGGATATTGCCAAAAGCAAAGCTGCCATGTCAAGTATGGAGGTGATTATCGGTGATGAAGATGTCCTGCGCCGTGTTGCAAAAGACATTATCGAAGATTACAAGCGTCGAACTGAAACAACAGACCGTCTGCAAAAGGCTATGATTACCTGCGCAGACCGCAAGATAGCATTCAGGCTGTATAAAATCATGAGGGAGATGCAGCCCGAATGGTTCGAGAAAAAGAAAGCATTGAATGAACTTGTATTGACAGCGGACGAAAAGAATAAGCTGAATGACATCGCATTTGTCAATATGGTTATGACCAGGGATAAGGACGATGAAAAGGAACTTTACAATTTGCTTGGAGACAAAGACTATCGTAAATTTCTTGATTCTGAGTTCAAATCGGAAAAATCAAATTTCCATATCTCTATCAATGTAGATATGTGGATTACGGGATTCGATGTGCCTTGCTTGACCATGCTTTATAACGACAAACCGCTATCTAAACATACGCTTATTCAGACTATTTCGCGTGTAAACCGTAAATTCGGCACAAAAGAGTGTGGCTTTATCATCGACTACATCGGCATCCGCGAAGAGATGAAAAAGGCCATGAAAAAATATGGTGGCGAAGTCGGACCACAGGAAGATTTGGATGTTGCACATGAAGTATTGCAAAACGAACTGCAACTTTTGCAAGAGAGACTGTCAGGGTTGGTATTCGACCGTTTTTTCGGGAACAATGACCTTGCCCGACTTCAGTTCATTCAGAAAGCGGCTGAATATATCCTTGCCAACAGTGTTGAACGGAAAGGTGAGGTTTCTTTCCTCAAACTTTTCAAGGAACATGTTAAACGCCTGCGTTCTGCTTATAATATCTGTAACCCTGCCGGTATTCTGACTGAAGAAGAGGTAGCATGGAGTCAATGCTTCATGGGTATATGCTCATACGTAAACAAAATGACTGCCACAGAGCACGACACGGAAAGCATGAACAGGCATGTGGAACAGATGGTTCAGGAAGCAATTCTTGCAAGTGGTGTGGAACGAGTAATGAATGAAGGTGTTGAAGAGAATATTTTTAGCGACTCATTCGCCAAAGAGGTGGAAGATATAAAGATGCCATTCACTAAGTTCCAAATCCTCTGCAAACTCGTAGCCAAAGCAATCAGAGCATACAGCCGGACAAACAAGATACAAGCCGAACATTTCCAAAAGATGCTTGAAGATACGATAGATGCCTATAATACAAGGGACAAGTTGACATTCACCAATGAAGTGACACAAAACGTAGTGAATGATGTATGTGACATTGTTTCATACAAAATCAATGGGTTGTCGAACAAACTGATGAACATTCTGAAAGAGCTTAAAGCTGATAGCGAGAAATTCAAGGTTTTGGGTATCACTTTTGAGGAGAAAGCTTTCTTCGATGTACTTGTCGAGGTGCGGGACAAACATGGTTTTGAGTATGCGGATGAGCGTTGTATTGAGTTGGCAAAGAAAATCAAGACTCTGATTGATGATACCGCTGTCTATGCCGATTGGCTAAATAACGACAACCTAAAAAGCAAACTCGCCAGCCAGCTTACATATCTTCTCTACAAAGAGGGTTATCCTCCTCAATGGGATGAAGAAGTCTTCCAGAAAGTTCTTGAACAGGTAGAGAATTATAAGAAACATGAATAATATAAATAGAACAAATAGACATGCAACCAATATACATAGATTTACACATACATACTTCAGAGAATGCAAATAATCTGAATACTAACTACGATATAGCAGAATTGGTCGGCCAAATAAAGAAACTAAATGGAGACAGTCCGTTTATGATTTCGTTAACAGATCACAACACCATTAACAAATCTGCCTATTTGAAGGCTCAAAACCTGGACCTTAACTTAATTATTGGTGTAGAATTACACATTCAAAATCGGGCTGAGGCAAAATCGTACCATTGTCATATATATTTTAATGCTCCTATAGAAGATGCTGTGATAGATTCGCTAAACGAGATTCTAGATGAACTATATCCAAATAAATTACCTGACCGAAATGACCCCAATACGCCAGATATCCAAAAAATCATTAATAGTTTTGACACATTTGATTTCATCTTACTACCACACGGCTCACAAAAACATGGAGCATTTAATTATAGCATCAACGATGGTGAAAATTTAGATAATGCTATCAATAGAAGTATATATTATAATCAATTTGATGGTTTTACATCAAGAAGTACCAAAGGGCTGGAGGCAACTCATCAATATTTTGAACGACTCGGAATATCGGAGTTCATTAATCTTGTGACTTGCTCTGACAACTATTCTCCCAGTATATATCCTCGCTCGCATAGCGGGAATGATGATGATTTCATCCCAACATGGATGTTTGCGCAACCAACATTTGATGGATTACGACTTTCGCTTTCTGAAAGTACAAGACTTGTGGCTAGTCATGAGAAACCAATACGACGAAGTGATTATATTGGGCATGTAGAATTGCAGAATGAACATATAGATGTGAATGTAAACTTAACCGAAGGTCTGAATGTCGTAATTGGCGGATCTTCATCCGGGAAAACTTTATTTGTGGATTCATTATATAGAAATATTCATCAGGATTTTGAGGGCTCGAAGTATATAGAGCGTTATGGTGTGGAGAATATGATTGTAGAGAATACAAGTGGAATGACCCCATATTATATATCTCAAAACTTCATAGCAGAAAACATCTCGGATAATAACGAAAAAAGTATTGATAAAATAGAGATATTAAGGAATATTTTTCCTGCAGACGATGAAATTAATCGTAGTATTACAACGGGTCTAAATAAATTGCATGAGGTAATTAGTGAAATGTTGCAGTACGTGGAGAAAATAGAGGACTGCGAGCGAACCTTGAATGCATTACCTAATCCAGGGCAGTTGATTGTTACTGGCATCGTGAAGAAAAATGCGTTGAATATATTGATGCCAACGGCAGAAGAAGAAAGTCTCGTTAAGTATCCTTCGAATCAATATAAGATTGATTTAGAAGCAATAGAGACTATTAGAACTTTTTTAGAGAATAATCCTTTGATTGAAGATGCAAATGAAGAGATTAACTCCATAAAAACAAAACTTACCTTAGCTGCAAAAGCCTATACTATGTTTGATGATGTGTCTATGGTCGTAAAAGAACATAAACAAGTTGTAGATAGAATACTGAAAGATGAACTTGGACAGCAGCAATCCCGCATCACAAACAAGGATAGTTTACTTAAAACTGTAGGTGAATATATAAAAGTTCTTACGGGTTTTAAGCATTGTAAACAAGAGTTGATTAAAATAAAATATTCTTTTCAGACTAGAGAAATAGAAGCAAGAGGACATAAATTGTCTGTTATTAATAACTTTATTTTTAACGAGAAAGTACTAGTAGATGCATTGAAATACTGTTTAAAGTCTAATATCAATACTATTGCAGATGTTACTCCGTGGAATTTGATGAGCCGTTATTTCAAGAAAAATCCCAATGTCGAATCATACAACGATATGACCCAGAGGGTATATACGAAATTAATGGAGTTAAATACACGTTCGTATAAAATTATAACGAAAGACGGGAAAGATTTTAACAGTTTGAGTCCTGGATGGAAAACGGCAATTTTGTTGGATTTAATACTAGGATATGAACAAGATACTGCGCCCATTATTATTGACCAACCAGAGGATAATTTGGCTGTAAAGTATATAAACTCGACATTAACAGAAACGATCAAAGCTGTAAAATGGAGTAAGCAAGTGATTATGGTAAGCCACAATGCAACAATACCAATGATGGCAGATGCCCAAACAATTGTTGTTTGTGAAAACGATGGTAATAAAATAACCATTCGTTCTGCGTCATTAGAAAGCGAAGTCTTCGGACAAAAAGTATTGGACTATATTGCTGATCAGACTGATGGTGGCAGGACATCAATCAAAAAAAGAGTCAAGAAATATAATTTTAAAAAATACAATTAAATATGAAACTGAAATTCAATAAAACAGAAGACGGTGATATTGCTGCTGTAATTCTTGATAACACAAAGCAGGAGGCGTTCTCGTACATCAAAATGATTGCCGCCCTGCTTGATGGACAGCCTATCGAATGTGAATATGGTGAAGGGATAACCCCAGAAGAACAAGAGCAGATAAAAAGTTTAAATGATGCTATATGGAAAAAAGTACATCCCGAAGGAGAAAATGGAGAGATGAGTCTTTTTAATTAATATTTGGATATACATAGTAAACGAGGTAACATCTAACCATATTGGCATATATATATGAAATATAATCAGAAAATGGAGAAATGCCTTGCTCCATTTTCTGATATGCAAGTGCTTGTTCAATTATCTATTTCTACTTCGAATTTTAGTATGTTTTACTATTCGTGAAGCATAAAGCAAACACTTCCTCCGATACGCTTCTTCCTCCTCATCCGGTCTTCGGCCATCCCAAGGCAGATCAGAGGTTGAGCCTCCTCCACCTGAGGAGATCGGTACAGGCTGGCCACCGATAAGTGCATCGGCAACGGCAAAAATAAGGTTGCGAACAGATGGTATAGCCAACTGTTCAAGAAGCGTATTCAGCTCTGATTCCAAACTTTCATTTGTGTCGGAAAGGGATTTGTTCTCCCGTCTCAGCTGATAAAACTCACCATAATCCGCCAATACATTGCGCTGGGCGGCTTCAACCTGCCGTGCCGCATCATTTCTATATAGGGATTCTATCTTGCGAACAATTTCGGTAAACTGCTTGGCGATATGCTGGTTCTGACGTTCGACCCATTTATCCGTACCGAACAAGGGTACTTTCTCGGTAATTTGCGGTGGCGTGAAATCAACCTTGTGATTACGGAACGGCTGGACAACCGAACGGGCTTTTGTCGCATCTGCGGTCAGCCGTTCCAGTTCCAGCTCCTTTGCGTGGAGCTTGTCGGCCTTGTCTTCAAGTTTGGTCTGATACTCAGCAATGAGTTTCTGGATATCCGCTTTCTGCGACTCATACCTGTCGAGTGTAATCTTGCCGGAAGCCAGTTCCCTTTCCGCCTCTTCAAGTTGCAGCCTATACTTGAAAATCTTTGATTCCAGATTCCGCATCATAGATTGAAGCCCCTTAACGGCTTTCTCGGCCTGTTTCGCCTCTTTGGTCAGTTTGCGGATATAGTCGCGCTTATTCAGATGCTGCACATTACGCCCATCAATACTGTCCCCACGTTCAAGTCCGTATTTGCTGCCAACCTCGTCATACAGGGAAGTGTGCATATCTTTCAATATCCGGCCATATTCATAGCGGTCTTTCCCAAACTTTGCCGACCACATCACACACTCCCGTCCGCTCTTGGGGCGGATACCTACCGGAACAACCAAGGCATGGATATGCGGACTGCTCTCGTCAAGATGTACCTGAAACCCGACAATGTTTTCCTGTCCGTATCGTTTGGCGCACCAGTCATAGACATCCTTCGCCCAATTCTCGATTTCATCGCAACGGTGCAGATGGCTGTTGTCCGCACCTTTCTCCAGATTGACGGACTGATTCCCGAAAGCCATTTCAAGCGTCCGGTCATGGTTGCCTCCAAAGACGAATTTCGCACAACAGTTCGGCTGGATTTTGCTGTTCGACTTGAACGGCTTCCAGTTTAACTCGTCCAACCGTTCCTGCAAACGTACTTCGAGCGGTTTCTCCTGATAACCCAACGGATGAACTTTCCCGTCAGGACCAATCTCGAAATTCAGTTTCATTCTGGTCTTGTCGTAGTGGTTGGTCGGCTCCTGATTCTTCCTGTCAATCTTGTCATCGTTCCAACGTCTTTCGTTCTCATTGGTCTCTGCCGTGCCGAATGACTTTCCGGCTTCGACATGCATGGCTTGTTTTATATCTTTATTCATATAGGGTATTCTTTTGATAAATGATTGACGTTTGAGCTTGCTCGCTCCGAACCGGATTCTGCCGAATGCCCGAGGGACTTTATTGCTGTCAGGCAAAAAGTCCTTATTGTGTTATGGACTTTCTTACAAACTCCCGAAGCAAGACTTCGGATTACTCCACCAATGCCAGATCCAACTCGTCGATGAGTAACTGCAACGCAGGATTACGCTGTATCATCTTTGCGAGAATCATCTGTGGTGTATCCTCCATCAGCAGGAAGTCGGCAATGTCCAGTCCCTGACGGCGCTGTTCATCGGTCGCCATCTTCTCCAACAGTCCGGAACAGGTGGCAGATTTACAAACGGATTGCAGCATCTGAACCTTACACCGCCATTCATCCGTGGCCTTGAGGTCGGGGAAGAGAATCACATCACGCCCTCGTAGCACCTGCATGGCCTCGCTGTTGAAACAGCCGTGCATTCCCCCGGTGGCAAGCCATACCAAATCAGGGATGAACAGTGCTGCAATCAGTGCCGTCTTCTCGCTTTCTACAATGGCGACAGTCCTTGCCATAGATGAAGCATAGGCCAGCAGATGCTCACCGAACAGGCACTGCCTCATGTGGAAGTCCGGTATCTTTCTCACCGAATGTACCCAGCTGACCTGATTGAAGGGCTGTTTGACACGGTGTCCGGTCTTTGCATCATAGCCCATAATCTTGCCAGCACGGACATTTCCGCTGACATCAATCTGCCAGAATACGGTAGCCCCGTTCCACATCTTGGATGTACCCACTTTGTAGAGATTGAACAACCAATCTGTCTTATCCTTGCCTGCAACGGTGGTAAGGTATCCGTATAAAGGATTTATGTCATACCTCTGCATGGACTGCTCCACCCAAGCATAGGGAATATAAGAAATCTGAGGTTGGGGTTTGGGTGATGGCTTTCCTGCCGGTTTTATAACCGTTGGTATAACATTGCCATATCTGTCTTGCCCGGTCAAATTTTCCTTGACAGCGAGGTTGTCATTAAAATATTCTTTGGGGGTATAATGATAGCCACAACTGTTGATGTGGTCGCACTTGCCCACATTGTCAGGAAACGAAACCAGCCCTTCCTCGTCAATGTATCGGGTAAAACAGCCTTTCCTGCCGCATCCGGGACAGACGGTCTTGCTACCCGGCCTGTATTTCTGGAGATGGAATCTGTATTCACTCATAGCTCTGTCTTTTTGATTTCTGCAAGCCGAAAGGCCATTTGCAGTCTGCAGTCCTTGCAGTTTTGCAGGGATTCTCCGCTTTCAATGCCCCGAAACTGCAAGACTGAAAAAACTGCAAGCTGCAACAGGGAGTATTTCCTTGCAGTCTTTGGTTGGTTATTCATTTTCATTCATGGAATATTTGCCGGATTCATACACGATTTTCTCATAATGCCCGGCCTTGGCTTTCCGAAGAAGCCGGCTGTGACATAGCTCCTTCAGATAGTTCATCACAGTACGCTCGCTGATACCCTGTAGCTCTTTGCCTATGGCAATGGCCGTCTTTGTATCAAAAGTATCAGGCAGCAACGACAGCAACACCTTCGGTGGCTCTTCACAGGTGTCGTTCGCCATAAAGGAACGGATGCGGACATATGAATCCTCGAAATAGTCATTCAGACGTATGGCGGCTTTAACTGATACCGTATCCACAAACTGAAGATGGCTTTCATCGGAAGCATAACGCAGGACTTGGATTATCAGAGCCAGCCGTGCCACGTGTACCGGGTGTTTCATCTCCCGGCTGTCCACCTCGACATCATCCTCTATCCGATTGATACGCTCCACTTTCCTGTTCCACCAAGAGAAGAAGTATTCCTTGGCCTCCCTGTCCATAGACAGTACACGAGGCATTCTCTCTTCCGCTTCTGTATCATATTCCAAGGCAAACACCTTGTCCAATATACGCTCCCAGCGTGCAGCGGCCAAAGATGTCATTTCTCCGTCATCGTCCCGGTTTATCCATGGCGATATTTCGGGGGATTTGGGCAATACGAACAGGATGCGGTCAAGCAGTCCGTTTTCCTCGAACCCTTTCCTGAGAAGTTCATGCACACGCTTGGTCTGTGTACCCCCGATGATGTTGATACACGGATGTTCTATATGAACAGGAATAGTATTACTTACCCTTGTCACGTCCAAAGCCCCGCCACTCCATGCGGTAAGCAGCTGTTCTATGAGCTGCCCGTTCGTGTAGCGGTTGACAGAATTGAACATGCCCATTATCTCGTCCACCAGAATGACCACACTTCTCGGATTGTTATTATGGGTCAGCATAAGCGATTCGGGAGTGAAGTCGGAAACGATGGTACGTTTCAGAACTGGTTTCCTTCCGTTTTCTCCTGCCGCTTTCCATGCTTCCATTTCTGCTTCATACGCCTTGAACAGGGCATAGTCATGTTTTCGGATAGGACGGAATGCCGCCTCCAACGGTGGGGTCTTGCCCAGTCCGGGTCTGCCTATCAGAATGACATACAATGTACCGTTGCTCTGCCAGTCGCCTTTTATGCGGATGCGGTATGTGCCGCCCAAGGCCGCAGACACAGCCGACAGCATGGACGTTGCGATGAACTCAATCTTGTAGTTCTCGTATTTGGTCATATCGAGTATGATTGACTGCACATTCTGGGGAAACACATCCAAGGGGAATCCCGTATCTTCGGTATGCTCCGCTTCCATACGGATTCTGTTACATAGTTCAAGCCGGGTGTTCTTCATCTCAGCCATTTCTCTTCTTGCAATAGGATGTTACACTCTCAGACTTGCCTCCCGTCTGTACACGATGCACATCGGACTTGGCATACATGTTCTTGTTGCCGACCTTGACGGGGACAAGATAACCGCGCTTCGCCCACAGGTTGAGCGTACCCTCGCACACGTTCAGCAACTCACGGACCTGCCTTGTGTTCAGCCAGCCCTCTTCCGCTTCACGCTGCATGGCTGCCTTGTGTTCTTCCTGCTGCGCCATGATGGTACGCTGCACGATGGATTCCGCAAACATTTTAAGGTCTGTGGGAGTGACTTCCAGTTTCACGTTCGCTCCCTGTTCGACTAGACTTTCAATCGTAATCATAACTATCAGCTTTTGAAGTTTTTGACGACCATCTTCAAAAGTTCCCTGATGCCCCGCTTCCGATGGCTTATAAAAGAGAAGCACCGTCGACCCTCGGGAAAAGGATTGACGGTGCAAAGGTATATCGGAATTGAAAGTGGTTGAAAGAATATAAGTTGGCATATTTGTCATGACAGAAAAGACAATTCTGACAACTCCAAACAACCTTATTTTACCCAGTTTCACCTGATTCGTCCGGGTTGGGAAGAGTTTCCATAAGGTCGGTTTTGAGTTCGTCCAGCAGGGTCTGGCAAATGTCGCCATTAATCATCACGCACATTTTGTTCACTCCGTCTTTTGCGACGTGTTGCGTTGTCGTCAGCGTGTGGATGGCCTGCCGATAGGAGCTTTCGCTTTTTATACCGCCCATGTCTTCAAACTGACAGGTAAGAGCTGCTGCAAATTCTTTTGCGCTACCCATGTTGGTTAACAGCCCAAGCTCATTCAGGGCATAATAGGTCAGAGCCTGCTCTGTTGCCGTATCATATTTGGAGATGAATTTCCGGATAACTCCGATAACAGCATCTTTGTCGTTACAATCAAGATAATCTACAAGTGGCTGTACTTTCGCTTTCCGGCGTCCGCGTGTTTTTTGCGCATCATCAACAGTCTGGGTATTGTCAGATGTTTGCCCTGTTCCTGTATTATGTCCTTCCTCTGTTCCGCTGTCCATTTCCTCTGTCACGGACTGTAACGCCCACTCTCCGACATCGCCCTTTTCAATGGCTTCGTTCATGGAAAAGTACCTGTCCCAGTCGGTCTGGGTACGGAAACCGCTCTTGATGGACACATCTATAATCTGTCTGATGACAAAAGAACAGCTCATTTTGTCCGCCTTGTCTGCTTTCGGGTTCTTCATCTGCCTGTCTACCATGCCGACCATTGCCTCGAAGCTCTTGCCGTAATACAGCCAGCTCAACACAAGCGGTGCCGACAGGGTTATACCCGGATCTTTGGACTTGCCGCTAAAAAAGGATTTCATTCTGCCCCAAAGTGTGGTAGGAGGTGTATCAGGCAGAGGGGAACTCTCTTCCCTCTGTTTCCTGTACAGCTCAACTATCTGTCCGGGCACTGCATTCTCCTTGAACTGCAGGTCTATATTTGCAAAATTCTCCGCACTGTCATCGTTCCAGCACAGTTCCCATTCAGTTTTGATTTTGGGCAGTTGTCTGAATATGGCCCGGCAGATGGCAAGGTACTGCTTCTCGTCACCGTTTGTCATCAGACGTGCGAAACGGACGTATTCCTCCCTGTGCGTGTTCTTCCACCGGAGAATGTCCTCCTTGAACTGTTCGTAGGTCAGTTGTTGTTCATCCATATTCATGCTGTATTATCGGGTTAAATATAAAAGGGGATAGAAATGAGGAAACGGCCAAATCAATCCAACAGGTTGACCAGTTCCTTCTTCATCTCGTCGTCAATCTTGCGGTATCGGGCGAAAGCGCGGCTACCTTCGGAATGTCCCGACATGGAGGCAATCAGGTTCGGGTCTTTGACCTGTTTGTAGAGGTTGCCTATAAAGGTCTTCCGTGCCGTGTGGGTGGTTGCCACTTCATATAAAGGTCTTGCCACATCCTCACGTGTCTTCGGGTCGAGGACTCTGACCATGCGGTCGATGCCCACATACTTGAGGATTTCCTTTATCTTCTTGTTGTAACCGAAATGCGAGAACCTTGGAAGCAGCGCATCTTCCAGTTCCTTGTAACGTTCTAATATATCCAATGCTTTCTGGTTGAGCGGTACCCGTACCGTGCCCGCGTGTTCCAGTTTGGTCTTCTGCGGAATGTACTCCACACAGCCGTCAACGATGTTCGCCTTGGTCAACTTGTTCAAATCGCTAACACGACAACCGATAAGGCACTGGAACATAAATATGTCACGATAGACCGGATAGGTGGCACCCATTCCGCTCAAATCGGCATAATACACCTTGTCTCTCTCTTCAAGGGTAAGGTAGAACGGGTCGCCATACATGGGTTGTGTAATCTGGTACTGGTCAAACGGATTGTTCCTTGTCAGTCCGCGCTTGATGCACCACTTGATGACGGTACGGATGCGGTAGAGGCTTCCTGACATGCTGTTCTCGGAACGTTGTTGGGTCACATCACGAGGCAATTCGTCTTTATAGAATACAGGGTACATTTCCACGTACCTATACTCCTCCTGCATCCAGAACTTGAAGTCACGGATGTCGTCAGCGGTAATGGAATCAATGCAAAGGTGAAATCCTCGCTGGTGCATGACTTCATGGCGGAAACGCTCGTAGCGCAGCACCTTTTTCAGATTGTCACGGTGGTGTTTCCAACTTTCATCGGCAAGAGGTGTTTCGTCCATGTATTTCTTAATCTGGAACGACAGCAGGTATTCGTCTGCCTTGTTGCCGCCCCTCGCGTTGATGTTGGGATGGTGGTATTCCTCTATCAGCCCCTTGAGCCAGTTGCCGTCCACACCGCGGTGGTATTCCTTGGTGATAAGGTGCGTAATCTGCTGGATGTCCCGGTCGAAGTTCATCCGCTTTTCCTCCGAGACCAATGCCACACGGGGCTTGTAGCCCTGTTTCTCCGCGCTCCAGTGGTTGGGGTTGATGGAAAGCTCGCTTGCCGCCTTGATGTCCACTCCGCCGATGTCCCGGACACGGAAATAGACACGTGCCAGATTCGTCACGTTGTTCTTGGCCGATGTTTTTCTGATGAATGCCGTCACTTTCATATATATGTCCTCCTTAGTTTATCATCTCTACCATTTTGCGTTTCATGTCATCATCAATCGTTCGATAACGTCTGAACGCCCTGCTTCCCTCCACGTGTCCCGATAGGGAAGCTATCAGGTTCGGGTCGGGAACTTGTTTGTACAGATTGCCTACGAATGTCTTGCGTGCCGTATGGCTGCTGGCCACCTCGTACAAAGGTCTCTGCACGGTGTTGTAGCCGTGCGTGTCAAGGATGGTCACCATCCGGTCTATGCCGCAATGTTTCAGCAGTTCCCGTATACTCAAGTTATAGGTATGCACCGTTTTGAACGGAAGCAGCCTGTCTGCATTCTTATCGTAGTGTTCCAGTATCTTCAATGCTTTCTCGTGCAGGGGTACTCTGACGGTCTTCGCCTGACACTTCTTCGTCTTCTGCGGCATATACTCTAGGAAACCGTCCTTGATGTTGTCCCTTGTCAGCCGGTAAAGGTCTCCGACACGGCAGCCTACATAACAGTGGAACACGAATATGTCCCGGATGATGGACAACTTCGGGCAGTCACTCAAGTCTGCATTATAAAGAATATTCCTCTCTTCGGATGTAAGGTAGAAGGGATCACCGTAGGTCGGCTCCTTGCAGCCGTAGAGCGCATAGACCTCGTTGTCGGAATACTTCATCTTCTTGCACCAGTGCAGAAAGGTACAGAAGAGGTTCATGATGTTGATGACGGTAGTGCCTGAAAGCGGCTTGGGCTTGCGTTTGACAAGCAGGCGTGAGGCATAGAAGCCGGGATGCTCCTGTTGCAACAGATGTTCATTTACGACATAATCCCGGAAATCGTTCATCTGTTCCAGTGTGACCGTCTCCACAAAGAGCATGAAGTCTGTGTTACCCAATATCTCCCTTTGATAGTCATGGTAACGTGACATCTTGCGCTCGAAACGGATGATATGCTCCTTCGTCCTGTCCGCACCGTCAAACTTTACTAGATATTCATGGATGCGGCGGAGCAAGTTCGGATGGTTGCGTTCGAAGGCGCGGGCAGGGTACAGCACATCCTCGATGGCCTGTTTCAGCCATTTGCTGTCTGCCTTGTCCGAGAAGGTCTTTTCAACATGCTCGATGATGGCCGCAATCTGTCTGGGCAGCCGTTTCTGCTCGGTGGCAGGAACAGCTGCAGTGCGCTTGTAACTGAGGGTATCGGAATCCCAATACTTGTCATATACGGCAAGGGGAGAGACGACCTTTATATCCACGTTCTTCTCCCTGACCCGGAAACAGATGTTCGAGGTCGAGGAATCGCTCTTTTTCAGATATACGGAAACTTTCATCGGCAGTGTTTTTTGAATTACTCTGCAAAGGTACAATAATTCCCGTATATGTTCCCATATATCCCGAAGAAACTTGAAACGGATTAAAACAAATTAAGATGTCAATCCCGAATCTGATACCACATAAAACACTGTATATTAGCGGTTACATTTACAGTTATTATGCTTTTGTTTTCATTTTCGAGTTTCCCGAACACATATCAAAACATATATTGCAGTTCCACGCTTCTTTTGTTAAACCTTATGGTACTAAATATGAATAACATAAAAAATGGAATGTAAATGACATTAACTGTACAACAAAAACAAGCAATGAAAATGATTGAAAAGTTCATTGCCGATAAAGATAGCCAAGTATTTATTTTGAAAGGATATGCAGGTACAGGCAAGACTACATTAATTCGTAGCATTACAGATTATTTATCTACTCAATCTCTACATGTTCAATTAATGGCTCCGACTGGACGCGCAGCTAAAATATTACGTTCTAAATTACAAAATTATGATGCTTCTACTATTCATAGAGGTATCTATAAGTTTTCTCATCTTATAGTAGAAGAATCTGAAGGGACGCTTAAATATGTATTTCCACTTAAGGATAACAACGAAAGAGGTATTTATATTATTGATGAGGCTTCTATGATTAGTTCACGCAAATCAAGCAATGAACTTTTCCAATTTGGTACAGGAATATTAATAAATGATTTACTTAGTTATGCAAGACTAAATTTTGGGGGGAAAATAATTTTTGTCGGCGACCCTATGCAGTTGCCTCCAGTGGGTGATAATTGTTCCGTGGCATTAGATGAAGCTTATTTCTATGAACTAAAAATGAAAGTTTATTCTTATGAACTAACAGACATTGTTCGTCAAGATAAGGATAGCTGTATTTTAGCTAATGCTACAATGGTTCGTGAATTGATTCGGAGAAAAGAACGAAATCACCTTGTGTTCGAGAAAAAAGAAAGTGAAGTAATGGATATTGGAGCAATGGAAGTGGCTGAGAAATATTGCGAAGATTCAGAACAATTGTCTGCTATAGTTTGCTTCTCAAATCAACAAGCAGCTGATTATAATACCGCTATTCGTACTATTCTATTTCCGAGAGCGAATCATGTGACGGTAGGGGACAAATTGATGGTGGTATGTAATAGCTATTATAGTGAATGTGAATTGTTGAATGGTGATATAATAACTGTAGTAGAAACATCAAATAATATTATTTCTCAATCTGCGCCTATTTGGACTGAAAGAAATGGAAAGAAGCTGAAAGAAATCATCACCCTTGATTTCAGAGAAATAAGTTTTCAAGCAGAAGACGGCAATATTTATAAACGCTATATTATTGATACATTACTCCAAAATAAGTTACCTTCACTGACAATTGATGAAATGAAGGCTCTTTATATCAATATGGTGATGCGTATGCGTACGGAAAAGGGATTAACTAATCCTAAATCTGAAGAATTTGCTAAGGCAATGGGGGAAGATCCCTTTTATAATGCCCTTCAAGTAAAGTACGGTTATGCTTTTACATGTCATAAATCACAGGGTGGTGAATGGAATACAGTTTATGTAGATTTTACAAAACGTACAGGACTCGATGCGGATAGTCTCCGTTGGAAATATACAGCGATAACCCGAGCTTCAAAGATGTTATGGTGTGTTAATCTTCCTGATGTAACACCTATTGCAGCTCTTAGAATAACTCCTATCAATAAAACAGCAAAAGTAGCTATTAATGCTTTAGCTTTTGACAATATAGAAGATACACCTTTTCACCCTTTATCTATATTATCTTCAGTAAAATGTAAATATTGGTCTGTTGTAAAGAATATGGATGGAACTCGATATTCAATAAAGAATGTTATATGTAAGCCATGGAGAGATATTTATGAAGTAAATACACCAATCGGTTTAGTAAGAGTTGATGCTATATATAATGGCGCAGGTTTGTTTACAAAATATGAAACTGATGCCAATGACACTGAGTTGTTGTTTTTCTTCCAGAATGATGAAAATATCAAATATAAAATAGACTATCATCCATCTTTGGAGTCATTAAAAATGCTACATAGTCGCATGATTTCTTTGTGTGATGAATGTGGTATCATATTAACAAATGTGGTGGAAGAGCATTACCAACTCGTATATTATATGAAAGCTTCCGGTAATTATGCTGCTATAACTTTTTTCTTTAATGGGAAAGGATTTATTAACTATGCTGCTCCACTTTCTGATATCGGAGAAGCTGATATTAAACTGTCACGACTCATAGAAAAATTAACATAATAGAAGAATACTAATGTCTGTAAAAGAAGTAACATTATTGCGTAAAAGTGGTAATCTAAAAGAAGCATATAAGATGGCCATAGATGATCTGAAAGAAGATAGGAATAACTCATGGGCACAAATGTCTCTCTTTTGGGTTCTGCGTGATATATGTCAGCAACTATGCAATAGAAACGCCATAGATAAAGCTAAAATTTGCTTGAAAGAGATGTCTTCATTGCTTCCTACAATGGTGGATGATAGTGGTGCAGGAGAGAGAGCTTATACTAATTTGTATAAACAATTACAACCTAACGCTGATGCTATTTCAAAAGCAGCCGAGCTATCAAAAAATGATCCTTCAAATGCTTATGTTCAGGTAAAGAATTATATTGACTCTGCAAATGAGGTAGATTCAGCTTTGCATGAAGAGTTAGGCTGGATAATTTATCGTTATATCAAGGCTAAAATTTCAAATTTGACATCGTTGGAAATAAGAACGTTGCTAAAAGACTATATATATCTTAGGAATGAACGTCCTTCAATGCTTCATTCTCAAATATTGAACTTTGCGTTGAGTTTCTCAAAAGAACATTCTGATTTTAGTTTTTACCGTTTCTTTATGCTCTGGGAACCAGAAAATTTACGTTATGAAGATTTGAACAAAGGCTATTACAATGGTAGTGAAGTTCCCTCGCTTATTTCTCGTATATGTCGTCAAATTGTAAATAGCGGTGAGGATATTGATGTCGAGATGCTGTGTGAAAAGATAAATCTCCCAAAAACAGAAACACTTGACCTGTTACGTGAACCGCAGTTTTGGGAAATTATGAATCTTCATAAAGAAGGTAAAATGCGTGAGATGTTTGAAGCTTTTACTATTTATAATAAAAGAAACGCCGTTTATGGTGCTTCTCATTGGCATTCTGAAGTGTTGAAAATTGCAGAGCGTCACATGAATGGTCAGGAAACATGGAGGTTTATTTACTTTTTTAGAGATTGGAGATATGAAAACCTCATGGATGCTGATTGGAAAGAAGAAACAGATAATAATGGTAACACTTATAAACCTTTGGCTGTTAAAGCTGCAAAGAAGTGTTATGAATATCTCAAAGAATCACACCCAAGAGATGCAGAACTAGTATCTTGGTTAGATTCATTGTATAATGTTCTTATTGAACGTGCTAAAAAAGATGAATGGATATTAAGACAACGAGCAATAATATATACATGGCAACAGCAATATGACCTTGCTATCAATGTGTACAAATCTTTATTACTTGAAATGAGTGAAAAATACTATGTATGGAGTGAATTGGCAGATTGTATACAAGATAGTAATGAATTAAAGATAGCATTGCTTTCTAAGGCTTTACTTGTTGAACGAAATGAAGATTTTCTCGGCTCTATTCATTTGACTTTAGCCGACCTACTTATAAAGGAAGAGCTAACTTCTGAAGCCTTATGCGAATTGAATATATATAAGAAATTTCATGAAAACACTTCCCGGAAATACCAAGAATATATTGAACGAGTCGACATATCAGTTATTCCGCCCAATAATAATAAGCTATTGTATAATAGATATGCCACCATTGCTGAAGAGTACGCTTTTTCAGAAATTGAAGCAAAAGAGGTTACGCTGGTGGATAGATGGGAAAAAGACGGAAAAACTTATTGCACTCTCACAAATGGGGTAGACGTTATATTTCAAGTGAATGTAAAGCGGTTTCCTTTTTTGACGAATGCGATATTTGGTTCTGTTTTTAGAGTAAAGTGTCATGTAGATAAAGAGGAAAAGCAAATTCAGACAAGTTTCTTCTCTTGGAATAAAACAAAAGTGACAGAAGCTAAATATATACCTCTTTGCATGCATAAGAGTGAAACAAGGCTATGGATGGGGCTTCCCCAAAAGTTTGGATATGTAGAATATTTGAATGAAGAGAAGAAAATTCTACATATTGTAACGCAAGATTCCCAGCAAATATTTCAAGCTTTTAAAGAGAAATGGGGCACTATTTTAAAAGGGGATTTTGTCAGTTTCAGGGAATATACTATTATAAAAAAGAATGAAAAGAAAGTAGTTATTGCTAATATAGAAAAAGTAAATAAAGAAACTGCTTTACCGAACTTTAATTCTGGTATTGTGGTCGTTGACGATATAAACAAACAAAAAAAATTATTCCATTACACTTTCGGTCAAGGGAAAATAGGTGGTATCGTATTCTTTAATGATACGGTTCTTTGTCCCGAAGTAGGACAATGCTTAAAAATATTCTATTGTGTAATAAAAGATAGAAAGGGAGAAAAAAAATCCATCGTGCTTAATGCGGAAAAAACTACAGAAATGAACCCAAATGCATTAAAAACTATCCAAGGTCGCTTAGAACTGT
>ERZ1026955.387-NODE-387-length-25184-cov-9.029209_pt1 | contig 25184 bp, 18 predicted proteins | sample MGYA00519459_ERZ1026955 | MGnify/ENA primary metagenome ERZ1026955 (study PRJEB26926, sample SAMN06164833) | human gut metagenome | biome: ENVO:00009003; feature: ENVO:2100002; material: ENVO:00002003 | host: Homo sapiens | place: USA | collected 2012 ...
TTCACCCACCTATGAGCAAGCTCATGTGGGCTTAGACCTTTTGACCCTGGCATCATAAAATAAGGGGATCGATACGAATGAAAAGAAAACAGGTGACAGCAGCATGTCTGATGGCGGCAGCGATGCTGCTTTCAGGCTGCACGCCGAATATCAGTGAATATGCAGCGCGAGCGCAGCAAGCCGGAAAGAACTTTTTTGAAGGGGAAACCATAGACGCTATGGCACAGGACAGCGATACTGTGACAACGGCAGATGACGAGACGTCTGTAGCAGGTGAAACACAGAATGTCAGTACAGGAACCGGCACCGCTGCAGTGACCAATGAGAGGCAGGATAGCGATACTGCGACCGATGACGAGATACAGGATAGCACAACAGCGACCGGCGGCGAAGGGCAGCACAGCGATACCGCGGCAACAGCAGACGGCGAGATGCCTGCGACAGGCGAAACGCAGATCGACACCGCCACAGAATCTGAGGCAGCAACAGCTCCTCAAATTCCGGTCCTGATGACAGAAGTGACCGACTCCGTTTATGAAGCATACGCGCAGAAATCGGATGCGTTTACCGGTAAGCTGGCGGGACACGACCGCTTAAGCCGCGCAGAAAACGCAGCACTGACGGCAGTTCTTTCGCAGAAGGAGTACGGTGACAAGACGCTTTGCCTGCAGAACATGGCGAAGTATGACAGCAATGCAAATGAAAGCTTTCTGCTGATGTTTGAGAGCACACCGTTGACAGCGCGCGGGCGGATTTCCGGCGATCTCTGGTATTATGACGGCGAGTCGGCAAGGCTTCTGGAAAAAGGAATCGTCGTGACCGGACTGCAGCAGGTGACGGGAATTGGGAATCCGTTTGTTATTCTGGAAACGGAAGTCTCCGGCAAAAAACAGGCGGCTGTCTGGACGGTAAAAGATCAAAAGTGCGAAAAGCTTCTGGAGGATGCCGAGACGATCGAAGCGACAAAGGACGGCGTTTGTACGTTTTATCCTGCGGAGAAGACTGTGTACGATCCGCTTGTTTCGGAATGGGACAGTGCAGAAGAGACGGTTCCTGTTTATTATGAAAGAACAGCGGACGGATTTGCGGAGCGTTCGTATCGGGAGCTGACAGCGTCGGAATATTTGGCGTATGTGTCTGCAGAGGATTCGGATGAAGAGGCACAGGCGTGGAAGGAAAAGCTGGAAGAGCAGTTCTACACGCAGACGGATGAAAATACAGAATATACCTATTGGTTTTATGCAATTGGGGAGGACAAAATTGCCTATCGCTGCAGAGAAGCCGGGCAGTCGGTCGGACAGGAAGAAGGAATCGATCATGCGGTTGCGAAGTACAGCTGGTGTATCAGCAGCCTGGATCAGGGAAAGCTGACCAAAGCATCGGAGACGATCAGCGGGGATGGATTTTTCTTCCCGTCGAGATTGGAGCAGGAAGAAGCGCTGGAGAGCCTGGAGGATATTCCAAACGAATTTACGAAAAACCGGTTGAATAAAGTGCAGAAAACAGCCCGCGCGGCGGTCAATCAGGCGGTTGCACAGATTCTGGAGGTACAGGAGTACCCGGACGATGCGCTGTGTTTTGCAGAGACGGCGGATTACGATGGGAACGGCAAAAAAGAAACGTTTGCGGCGATCGGCAGGTATGACGGAGCGTTCGGCGCGCCGGTATGCGACCTGTGGTTTGTCGGCGCGGACGGCGCGGTTTTGGAAGAAGAGAATTTTGCCTTTAAGGAGCTGGAAAAGCTGGGAAGCGCCTTTGTGCTGTATCGTGGCTACGAAGTGTCCGGTGTCAGCGACATGCTGTTTGGCGTGCAGGAGCAAGGAGCAGTGCGCCTGTTAAAACAGATGGGGCACTTTGAGCTGGATGATGACGGCGATCTGATGGCATGGACTGCCGGGACAGAAGCCGCGCCGGGATATTATGACATCAGCCTGCGCACACTGACAGAGTATCGATTAGAAGAAATCCGTGAAAAAGAGCTGTTACAGTATAAAAACGGCAAAGCAGTGTTAAAGAGTATCCTGCGGCAGGTTGGATCAGATTCCGGGAAAATACAGATTTTATCCGGGGAAAACGATAGGATTCATGTCAGCTTTTCGGACGCGGAAGGAAGCTGGTACGAGACATGGAAAGTGGAAAACGACAGACTTGTACTGACAGACAGCGGAGAAGGCAGTGTAAAAGAGGTTCATGAAAGCGGTGATGTGTCCGGACAAAACGCAGTCAGTCAAAACAGCGCTGTATCTGACCGGGAAGCAGACAGCATCAGTGAAAACAATGCGGCAGCATCCGACCGGACAGGCAGCATCGGCACGAGGTCTGTGACAAAGAACGGGCAAAAGTCAGAAAACGGGACAGAAAGCCCTGCCTTTGACTTCTCTGCGCCCGATGGGACAGCAAAGGAAACTCAGACAGAACAAGAATAGGAAATTACAAAAATATGGCATTTGCACATTTGCACGTCCATACAGAGTACAGCCTGCTGGACGGTTCCAATAAAATCAAAGAATATGTAAAACGGGTCAAGGAGCTGGGCATGACGGCTGCGGCGATTACCGACCATGGCGCAATGTACGGTGTGATCGATTTTTACCGTGCGGCGCGGGCAGAGGGTATCAATCCGATTTTGGGCTGTGAGGTCTATGTTGCGCCCAATTCCCGTTTTGACCGGGAGATTACCGGCGGGGATGACCGGTATTACCATCTGGTGCTTCTGGCGGAAAATAATACTGGTTACGCGAATCTGAGCAAAATCGTCAGCCGCGGTTTTACGGAGGGTTACTATTACAAGCCGCGTGTCGATATGGAGGTTCTGGAGGAATTTCACGAGGGAATTATTGCGCTGTCTGCGTGTCTGGCAGGTGAAGTGCCGCGCTATATCCAGAAAGGACTGCCGGAGGAAGCAAAAAAATGCGCATTAAAGTATCAGTCGATTTTTGGGAAGGATAATTATTTTCTGGAACTGCAGGATCATGGGATCCCGGAGCAGCAGACCGTAAACATGGCGCTTTTACAGATGTCGCGAGAACTGGACATTCCGTTAGTATGCACGAACGACGTGCACTACACCTATGCGGAGGACGCAAAGCCCCACGATATCCTTTTGTGTATCCAGACCGGCAAAAAGCTTTCCGACGAAAACCGGATGCGTTACGAGGGCGGTCAGTATTTCGTCAAAAGCGAAGAAGAGATGAAGGGACTGTTTCCCTATGCGTGGGAGGCAGTGGAAAATACACAGCGAATTGCAGACCGCTGTCATGTGGAAATCGAGTTTGGTAAGACGAAGCTGCCGCATTTTGATGTGCCGGAGGGCTATGATTCCTGGGGATATTTGAACAAGCTGTGCACTGACGGCATGAAAGAGCGCTATCCGGAGGACGACGGCACGCTGCAGAAGCGTCTGGAATACGAGCTGGGTATTATCAAGCGCATGGGATATGTGGACTATTTCCTGATCGTGTGGGATTTTATCAACTATGCCAGAGAAAACGGTATTCCGGTAGGACCTGGACGTGGAAGTGCAGCTGGAAGCATCGTTTCCTACTGCCTGCATATCACGAATATTGATCCGATCCGTTATAGCCTGCTGTTTGAGCGTTTCCTGAACCCGGAACGAGTTTCCATGCCGGATATCGATATCGACTTCTGTTATGAACGCAGACAGGAGGTCATCGATTATGTCGGACGCAAATATGGAAAAGAAAAGGTTGTGCAGATTGTCACATTCGGTACGCTGGCGGCAAAGGGTGTCATCCGCGACGTCGGGCGTGTCATGGATCTGCCGTATTCCTTTGTGGATTCGATTGCAAAAATGATCCCGAACGAGCTGAACATGACGATTGATAAGGCACTGTCAATGAACGCAGAGCTGCGCAAGCTCTACGAGAGCGATGAACAGGTGCACGTGCTGATTGATATGAGTAAACGGCTGGAGGGATTGCCGCGCCACACCTCGATGCACGCAGCAGGGGTTGTGATCTGTCCGGAGGCGGCAGATCATTTTGTACCGCTTTCACGAGGGTCGGATGGTTCGATCACCACGCAGTTTACGATGACGACGCTGGAAGAGCTCGGACTTTTAAAAATGGACTTTCTGGGGCTTCGAACCCTGACAGTAATCGACCACGCGGTCAAGATGATTGAGCATGACACCGGTGTGAAGCTCGATATGGAGCATCTGGATTATAACGATAAAAAAGTGCTGGATTCGCTCTGCACCGGCAGGACGGATGGCGTGTTCCAGCTGGAAAGCGGCGGGATGAAAAGCTTCATGAAGGAGCTAAAGCCCCAGAACCTGGAGGATATCATCGCGGGTATTTCCCTGTACCGTCCCGGGCCGATGGACTTTATTCCAAAATATATTAAAGGAAAAAACAATCATGACGAAATCACCTATTCCTGTCCGGAGCTGGAACCGATCCTGTCTCCGACCTACGGCTGTATCGTGTATCAGGAGCAGGTTATGCAGATTGTGCGCGACCTCGGCGGCTACACGATGGGACGAAGCGACCTGGTTCGCCGTGCGATGAGCAAGAAAAAGCAGTCTGTCATGGAAAAAGAACGGGCGAATTTCGTTTACGGCAATCCCGAAGAGGGCGTGCCCGGCTGTGTGGCCCGGGGCATTCCGGAAAAGGTCGGTCTGGAAATTTACGCGGAAATGATGGATTTTGCAAAATACGCGTTCAACAAGTCCCACGCTGCATGCTACGCGGTTGTCGCTTACCAGACGGCTTACCTGAAATATTATTATCCGGTGGAATTTATGGCGTCCCTAATGACTTCTGTAATCGATAACCCCGGAAAAGTGGCGGAATACATTCTGGTCTGCCGCCAGATGGGAATCGCGATTCTGCCGCCGGATATCAACGAGGGAGAGCCGGGATTTTCGGTATCGGGAAAATCAATCCGGTACGGACTGACTGCGATCAAGGGTGTAGGACATCCGGTTGCGGACGCGGTGATCGCAGAGCGGAAGCAGCGGGGCGTGTTCAAAAACCTGCAGGATTTTCTATCCAGAATGTCCGATACGGAAGTCAATAAGCGCAACGTGGAAAACTTTATCAAAGCGGGTGCATTCGACAGCCTTGAGGGAACACGCAAGCAGTTTATGAGCGTATTTGTGCAGCTGATGGATCAGAATCAGCAGAATCGGAAAAATAATATGGCGGGACAGCTTTCCTTATTCGATCTGGTGGACGAGTCGGAAAAGAAAAACTATGAAATCCGCTTCCCGGATGTCGGGGAATATTCGAAGGAAATTCTTCTGACCTTTGAAAAAGAAGTGCTCGGTGTGTATGTCAGCGGGCATCCGCTGCAGGAATACGAGCAGCTCTGGCGCAGGAATATTTCTAATACGACGGCAGATTTTATGCTGGATGAGGAGACAAACAGCGTTCATATTCAGGACGGAGCAAAGGCGGTTATCGGCGGAATTATCGAGGAAAAGAAGATCAAATATACCAAAAACGATAAGGTGATGGCGTTTTTACAGGTGGAGGATCTGGTTGGAACGATTGAAGTTATCGTTTTCCCGAAAACCTATGAGCAGTACGGCAGCAAGCTGATGGAGGATGAAAAGGTTCTCCTGCGGGGGCGCGTTTCCGCAGAGGAGGACAAAGACGCGAAGCTGATCTGTGAATCCGTGCAGACGTTTGACGAAATCCCCAAAAAGCTCTGGATTAAATTTCCGACGATGGAAGCCTATCAGCAGCAGGAAAAAAAGCTGCTTTCGGCAATCGCAGCTTCCGACGGCAAGGATACCGTGGTGATTTATGTGGAAAATCCGCGCGCGATGAAGCAGCTTGGGGCGAATCAGACCGTTCATGGGGACGAGGCGCTTTTAAAGCAGCTGGAAGAGCTGTTTGGAGAAGAAAACGTAAAGCTGATGTAAGTTTCACAAAACCATTGAAAAGAAAGCCCGTTTCGATTAAAATAAAAAATGGTTTTACGGATTTTGAAATCTTAAGATTGAAGTCCAGCCCGCAGCGGCAGACAGGAGGAACAATGGCAGCTAAGATAAAGACAATTGGAGTTCTTACAAGCGGCGGAGATGCGCCGGGTATGAATGCGGCAATCCGTGCGGTTGTTCGGAAAGCGATTTGCAACGGCGTCAAAGTAAAAGGCATTAAAAAAGGCTATCAGGGCCTGTTAAATGAAGAAATCATAGATATGGATGCCCGCAGCGTTTCGGATACCATCCAGAAGGGCGGTACGATTCTGGGAACCGCACGTTGTCTGGAATTTAAGACCGAAGCCGGACAGAAAAAGGGCGCGGAGATCTGCCGCAGACACGGCATCGACGGTCTGGTTGTTATTGGCGGCGACGGCTCTTACAGAGGTGCGCAGGCAATGTCCAGACTTGGGATCAATACGATCGGTCTGCCGGGCACGATCGATCTGGATATTGCATGTACCGAATATACGATCGGTTTCGACACGGCAGTCAATACCGCGATGCAGGCAATCGATAAGGTAAGGGATACTTCATCTTCACATGAACGCTGCAGTATTATCGAGGTAATGGGCAGAAATGCCGGTTATATCGCACTGTGGTGCGGCGTCGGCACCGGCGCGGAGGATATCCTTCTTCCTGAAAAGTACGACTATGACGAGCAGCAGCTGATTAACAATATTATCAACAACCGGAAAAAGGGCAAAACTCACCATCTGATCATCAATGCAGAAGGTATCGGTCATTCTACTTCCATGGCGAAGAGAATTGAAGCAGCAACGGGTGTGGAAACCAGAGCAACCATCCTGGGGTACATGCAGCGAGGCGGCAGCCCGACCTGTCTGGATCGTTATTATGCTTCTATCATGGGCGCTTATGCGGCAGACATCCTCTGCGCAGGCAGCTCGAACCGTGTTGTGGCTTACAAACACGGTGAATTTGTAGACTATGATATCGAGGAAGCGCTTGCGATGCAGAAAGAAATTCCCGAATATCATTATCAGGTCAGCAAAGCGCTGGCCACCTGACGATACAGGACGCAAAGGGGCGGCTGCACACGAAACGTGTGTGGCCGTTGTGCGTTTTCATAAAGATCAACGGAGGAACCTGCATGATTACTGCAGCATCCAACAGCCGGATCAAAAGGCTGGTACAATTGAATCAAAAGTCGAAGCTGCGCAGAACGGAGGACGTTTTTCTGGCAGAGGGTGTGAAGATGTTTCTGGAAGCACCGAGAGAGCAGCTGCAGGAGGTCTATGTTTCGGAATCCTTTCTGGAAAAGTGCAGCTGCCGGGAGCATCTGGAAGAGGTTGGATACGAAGTCGTTTCCGACAGCGTTTTTTCTAAAATATCGGACACCTGCACGCCACAGGGCGTTTTATGCGTGCTGAAACAGTTTCACTATAATATAGAAGAAATGCTGCGGGACAAAGCACCGCTGTTTCTGCTTCTGGAAAATATACAGGACCCCGGCAACCTCGGCACGATGCTGCGAACCGGCGAGGGCGCAGGCGTTTCCGGGATTATCATGAGCCGGGATACAGTCGATTTGTACAACCCGAAGGTTATCCGTTCAACGATGGGCAGCATCTACCGCGTTCCGTTTTATTATGCGGACGATTTTGCGGCGGCGGTTCATCAGGTACAGCAGGCGGGTGTCAGCGTATACGCGGCGCATCTGCGCGGGAAAAATTCCTATGCCTGTCAGGATTACACAAAGGGGACGGCATTTCTGATCGGTAACGAAGGCAACGGCCTGCGGGAAGAGACTGCAGAGCTTGCGGACTGTTACATCCGGATTCCGATGGAGGGCAAAGTGGAGTCGTTAAATGCAGCGGTGGCGTCTTCGATTCTGATGTATGAAGCGCATCGGCAGAGGGCGATTTGAAAGAAGGTCGAAGCTTGAAAAATAACATTTTTCAAGCTCGGGATTTGTGTCTGCGCGCACTTGACACAAACTCGACATGCGCAAAAAGCGTGCGCAGAAATGAGAGGCACAGATGAAAATCGGTTTTATCGGACTTGGAAATATGGCGCAGGCGATGATTGGAGGAGTTTTGAGAAATCACCTGGCTGTGCCGGAGGAAATTTTCGGTTCTGCAAAAACGGCGGAGACGGAAAGCAAAGTGCATGAAATGTTTGGCATCACGGTGACAGGCGATAACCTGGAAACCGCGCGGCAGGCAGAGCTTTTGATTCTTGCCGTAAAGCCGCAGTTTCTGGAGAAAGTGATCGGACAGATCAGCGACCTTGACCTGACCGGTAAGACGATTCTGAGCATTGCGGCAGGCAAAAGCCTTGCGTGGCTGGAAGAGCAGTTCTGTGCGCCGCTTCCGTTTGTGCGTGCGATGCCAAATACGCCGGCGCTGGTCGGGGAAGGCTGTACCGGAGTCTGCTATGGCAGCAGGGTAACTCCTGAGATGAAAGAAAAAACGGCGGCTGTCCTGGACAGTTTCGGCAAGACGGTTGAGCTTCCGGAACGTCTGATGGATGTGCTGACCGGCGTTAGTGGCTGTGCGCCTGCCTGGATTTTTATGCTGATCGAGGCGATGGCGGACGGTGCAGTTGCGGAAGGCATGCCGCGCAGCCAGGCATATGAATGCGCTGCACAGGCTGTGCTCGGCAGCGCGAAGCTGATGCTTGAGACCGGAAAGCATCCGGGAGAGTTAAAGGATATGGTCTGCTCCCCGGCAGGCTCCACGATTCAGGCGGTACGCGTTTTAGAGGAAAAAGGCTTCCGCGGCGCAGTGACCGATGCGGTCATCACTGCGGTGGAAAAGTCCAGAAGCCTGTAAAATAGTTTGTTACAAAAATGTTAAAAACAGGAATAAAGGAAGATCTGATGGAAAAAATAATCCCGTCAGGTCTTCTTTTTTTGATAAAAAATCGAAAAAACCGCAGAAAATGGCTGTCCTTTTTATGAAAAGAGAATTTACTATGTTAAAGCGGCATTTGTTGAAAACTTTGAAAAATAGTAAGAAAAAGGCGATGATTTCGGAGGTTTGTTGTAAAAATATCACAATAGAAGAAAAACCTTTGTGGGGAACTAACGGAAATTTGTGGTTCCGGGCGAACGACTTGACATTTGATTGTAATATTGCTATCATATCATGCGTAACAATTGTTAATAAGTTTGTAACAATTGAAACAGCTCTGTAACAAGGAGCGTCCCACAAAAAGCTCCTGAATTTCACCGGCAGAATGGATGGGGAAGCAGAGTAAGATTTATGGAGGTAAGAATGAACGGAAAAGGCAGAAAGTTGTTTCGTAGTGCAGTCGGCATTTTAACATCTGTTATGATGATGGGTGCATATACGACAACCGCTATGGCAAGTGGTATCGGTGTCATTGATGCGAAAGACATGCTGGACATTCATGCAGAAGCAAATACAGCGTCTGCGGTGATTGGTCAGGTCATGGAGGACGGTCATGTGGCGATCCTTGCAAAGTACAACGACTGGGTGCAGATCCAGGCGGGAGAAATTGCAGGATGGGTACCGGCTGAAAATCTGGTCGAGACAGAGATTTCCAACGAAGAGGCTGTTGCAGCCAATGAGCAGGTGATCGCTGAACGGACAGGAGCAACAGCATCCGAAGATGAATTCTTTGCAGAGGAAGAAGTACAGCAGGATGAAACAGCAGCTTTACAGGCAGAGGCGAGTGAAGCAGCACAGAATGAGATAGAAGAAGTACAGGCAGCCGAGGAAGCCGCACGGCTCGAAGCGGAGGCGCAGGCAAAGGCAGCCGAGGAAGCAGCGCGGCTCGAAGCGGAGGCGCAGGCAAAGGCAGCCGAAGAAGCAGCGCGGCTCGAAGCGGAGGCGCAGGCAAAGGCAGCCGAGGAAGCAGCACAGCTTGAAGCAGAGGCGCAGGCAAAGGCAGCCGAGGAAGCAGCGCGGCTCGCAGCGGAAGCTCAGCAGGCAGCTTTGGCAGCCCAGGCGGCGCAGACCGCAGCGATATCCGCAGAGGAATTAAAACTGCTTGCAAATATTATTTACTGTGAAGCAGGCAGTGAATCCTACGTTGGTAAGGTTGCGGTAGGCAATGTCATCATGAACCGCGTCAAGAGTGCATCGCAGCCCAATACGATCACCGAGGTTGTTTACGCAAAAGGACAGTTTTCCCCTGTTAGAAACGGTTCGCTGCAGAGGGCACTGAGCAGTGACAAGGCAGATGCAGCCTGCTATCAGGCAGCAATCGAAGCATTAGCCGGTGCACAGCCGGTCGGCGGCAAGCTGTTTTTCAGAAGAAATAACGGTCGTTCCGGACAGGTAATCGGGCATCACGTTTTTTACTAAAACAGTATCATAGCCGGGGCATTTGTCTCAACAGCATTGTAAGGGAATCGTCAGAAGATGATAAGAATCCATCGTTTCTGACAGAAAAAGAGCGAAAAAAGGCATGTGGAAAAGGATTGTTTTTCACACGCCTTTTTTGTATTCATGACAATAGAATCCTCGCAGGGCGCACACTTGACAGTAATTGACGGATTTGATATGATGACGCTAATCATGTAATATAATTGTAACATTTGATGAGCCGATTTTGGGAGCGCCAAAGGCGCGGAAAATCAATGGAGGTTCAGCTATCGTTACTGTCTGCGGATATGAGGGGATAGAAAGGATCATCGATTTATGGGCTGGAGCAGAAAATGTGAGAAAAGGGGGAAGCACTGGCTGCGGGCTGCAGCGCTGGGAGTCGTCTTTTTGTGGACGGCCGGAAGCAGTCTGCAGGCAGAGGCGGAATCGAGCAAAAGCGCGCACTGGCACAAGGGCGTTGGCGTGGAGGCGTGGCTGACAGGAGCGGATAAGGAACAGGTCAGTCCGAACGCAGCATCCCAAAATGATGTAGCAGATGCAGCGATCGCCGCAGTCGGCGGGCAGGAAACGGATGCAGCGTCCGACAGTGCGGACAGCAAAACCAAGGCTTCGTCCGGCGATGGAACGAAAATGGACGACCTGACCGGAACGATCGTGATGACGAGCGTCCAGAATGTATTGAATGTCAGGACGGAACCGGACAGCGAGGCAGAGCTTGCAGGGTATTTGTATGCAGACTGTGGCGGTACAGTGCTGGAACAAAAGGACGGCTGGACAAAGCTTGAGTCCGGCGAACTGACCGGCTGGGCGAACAACGATTATCTGCTGTTTGGGGAAGAAGCGCGGAAAGAGGCAAAAGACGCGGGACGGATTGTGGCAACGACCAAAACAGGAGCTTTGAGAATCCGGAAAGAACCTTCAGCAGATGCTGCGATTTATGATCTGCTGGAAGAAGGTGCAAAGTATGAGGTCGTGGATGAAGAGCAGATCCGTTTCAGCGAGGATCAGGAAATCACGGCGGACTGGGTTGCGGTCAATTACGGCGGAAAGACCGGATATGTGTCTTCGGAATATGTCCAGGTTGATTTTGAAATCGATTACGGAGAGACGGTTGAGCAGGTAAAAGCGCGCGAGGAAGCGGAAACGGCGAGACTGCAGGCGGAAAAAGAAGCTGCCGCACAGAAACAGAAGAAGGAAAAGGCAGCGCAGGCGGAAAAGGAAGCGAACAAGGCTGCTGCACTGGCTGCGGACGACAGCGTGCTTTTGGCGGCGCTCATTCAGTGTGAAGCGGGAGAAGAGCCCTACGAAGGACAGGTAGCTGTCGGCGCAGTCGTGATGAATCGGGTCAGAAGCGGCGCTTATCCGAATACGGTCAAGGGAGTTATCTATGCTTCGGGACAGTTTACACCGGCGGGAAGCGGACAGGTTGGACGCGTTGTCGCAAGTGGAAAGATCAAGGCAAGCTGCCTGCAGGCGGCACAGGAAGCGATGGCGGGAAGCACCCCGGTTGGAATAGCGACGCATTTTAGGCGGGCAGGAAGCAGGGAAGGTATTGTGATCGGACATCATGTATTTTGGTAGACGGGGCATGATTTTTGTAGTATGATAGTCATAAGTCACAGGAAAGGAGGAGTTACATGACGGAAGTATTTGCCTGGCTGGCTCTGTTGATTTTACTTGTGCTGATTGAGCTTGCGACGATGGGGCTGACGACAATCTGGTTTGCAGCCGGAGCTCTTGTTGCGACGATTGCAGCTGCCTGTGGTGCGCCGGTTCTGGTGCAGGTCATCCTGTTTTTGGTAGTGTCCGTGCTGATGCTTGTTTTTACAAGACCGGTTGCCATGCGCTATTTCAATGTTGGAAGGGCGAAGACCAATGTGGACAGCATGCTTGGGGAACGCGGTATCGTGACCGGCAGGATTGATAACCTGCACAGCTGCGGACAGGTTACGCTCAAAGGCATGGAGTGGTCAGCGAGATCGCAGGAAACCGAGGGGACGATTGAAGAGGGTACCGTCGTCATTGTAAAAAAGATCGACGGCGTGAAGCTGATCGTTGTTCCGGACGAGATCGAAACAGAAGAACCTGTAACAAACAGCAGAGAGACTGCTGACAACATGCGGTAAGACCGCGGAAATGAGGGTAATTATGATAGGTGGATTGGTAATACTCATTATTTTAATTCTTGCAATTGCAATTGTAGCGTCCTGCATCAAGATCGTACCGCAGGCGCAGGCTTATGTCGTAGAACGTCTCGGCGCATACCAGGATACCTGGAGCGTTGGTCTTCACTTTAAAGTGCCGATTGTCGATAAAGTTGCAAAGCGCGTACTGTTAAAGGAACAGGTAGCGGATTTCCCGCCTCAGCCCGTTATCACAAAGGATAACGTTACGATGCGGATCGATACCGTTGTCTTTTTCCAAATCACAGATCCCAAGCTGTTTACCTACGGAGTTGAAAATCCGATCATGGCGATTGAAAACCTGACCGCGACAACCCTGCGTAACATCATCGGAGACCTGGAACTGGATCAGACCCTGACCTCCCGTGAAACGATCAATGCCAAGATGCGTGCATCCCTGGATATCGCAACCGATCCCTGGGGCATCAAGGTAAACCGTGTCGAATTAAAGAACATCATTCCTCCCGCAGCAATTCAGGATGCGATGGAGAAGCAGATGAAGGCAGAGCGTGAACGCCGTGAAGCGATCCTGCGTGCCGAAGGTGAAAAGAAATCTACCATCCTGGTAGCAGAAGGTAAAAAGGAATCCGCAATTCTGGAAGCAGAGGCAGAAAAACAGTCTGCAATCCTGCGCGCAGAAGCAGAGAAAGAAAAGATGATCCGTGAGGCAGAAGGTGAAGCGGAAGCAATCCTGAAAGTCCAGCAGGCGACTGCAAACGGTCTGCGTTTCATCAAGGATGCAGGAGCGGATGATTCTGTACTTCGTTTAAAGAGTCTGGAGGCTCTGGAAAAGGTTGCGGACGGCAAGTCTACAAAGATCATCATTCCGTCCGAAATTCAGAACATGGCGGGACTGCTGACCAGTGCGAAGGAGCTTTTAAGCGACAAATAAGCTCACACGTACCATCTTCGATGCTATCCGCTGCCTGACAGCGTATTTCATCTTTACAAAAAAGGACCGTACATTCTATAATGGATGTACGGTTTTTTATTTTATGATGCCAGGGCCAAAAGGTCTAAGCCCACATGAGCTTGCTCATAGGTGGGTGAAAGACCTTTTGACCCCGACATCATTTCATAGGAAAATGCGTCCTATGAAATAAAAAGGCGCTACGAGGATGCGCACTCGGCGCAGGGGGAGATGGTTGCCGAAGCAATCGCGCCTCGGCGCGAGAATGTGCCAAGGCACTTTCTTTTTATCGTATAGGAAACTTCGTTTCCATACGATAAAAACGCTCCGTGAGGATCGCACTGCAGCGGAATGGAAGAATGTCGCTTGCGCGACCCGCTGCAGGCGGAGAATCCTGCTTCGCAGGATTCTGTTTTATCAGGAAACAAATCCTGCAGCGCAGGATTTTATGAAGAGGAGGATACATCATGGACCTGACAGGACGTCATTTTTTGAAATTACTGGATTATACGCCGGAGGAAATCAATTATTTAATCGACCTTGCAGCGGAGCTGAAACGCCTCAAAAAAGCAGGCATTCCGGTCGATACCTTACGGGGCAAAAATGTTGCACTGATTTTTGAAAAGACCAGCACGAGAACCCGCAGCTCCTTTGAGGTTGCTGCACACGATCTTGGCATGGGATGTACTTACCTTGATCCGTCCAGCTCCCAGATTGGCAAAAAAGAGAGCATCCGCGACACCGCACGCGTTCTGGGACGGATGTTTGAAGGAATTGAATACCGCGGTTACGGACAGGAAATCGTAGAAGAGCTTGCAAAATATGCAGGCGTTCCGGTATGGAACGGTCTGACCAATGAGTTCCATCCGACCCAGATGCTGGCGGACCTTTTGACGATTCGCGAGCATCTTGGAAAGCTGAAAGGCGTGAATCTGGTTTATATGGGAGACGCCCGCTACAACATGGGCAATTCCTACATGGTCGTATGCGCGAAGATGGGCATGCACTTTACCGCCTGCGCTCCGTCCCGTTATTTCCCGGACAAGGCTCTGGTTGAGCAGTGTCAGGAAATTGCAAAGCAGACCGGCGGCAGCATTACGCTGACCGAAGACGTAGAGAATGGAACAAAGAATGCGGACGTTATCTGCACCGACGTATGGGTTTCGATGGGCGAGCCGGATGCGGTATGGATGGAGCGTATCGAAGACCTGATGCCTTATCAGGTAAACCGCAAAGTGATGCAGAATGCCGGGAATGCGATTTTCATGCACTGCCTGCCTGCATACCATGACCGCAACACCCAGATCGGCAGAGAAATCGGAGAGCGCTTCGGTATCTATGAGATGGAAGTAACGGATGAAGTCTTTGAATCCGACGCGTCGGTTGTATTCGACGAGGCAGAAAACCGCATGCACACCATCAAAGCAGTGATGGCGGCAACACTGGGCTGGAAAAATCCGACAGAGGTATAACGGAAGGACAGCAGCATTTGCTTCGGTGTATGACAATAGCACAGACGCAAAGTGTTTTGTTGCTGAAAAGGAGAAGAGTTCATGTTGGATCAAAAGAAGCTGGACAGCCTCCTTACAGGCTGTCGGTTTTGGGAAAAGGTTCAGTGCTTTGAAACGGTGGATTCGACGAATCTGATTGTCAAAGACTGGGCACGGCAGGGTGCAGAAGAAGGAAGGTGCGCAGTTGCGGAGGCACAGACGGCAGGACGCGGCAGAAGGGGAAGAAGCTGGATTTCCCCGCCCGGAGAAAATCTGTATTTCAGCATTTTGCTGCGCCCACAGGCGGAAGCGTCTCATGTGGCGATGATTACACTGCTGATGGCGATCGCCGTAACGCAGAGCGTACGGGAGCTTCATCTGGATGCGAAGATCAAATGGCCGAACGACGTGGTGGTAAACGGAAAGAAAATCTGCGGAATTTTGACGGAAATGTATCAGTCTGCAGCCGGCAGCTTTTTTCTTGTGATCGGGACGGGAATCAACGTCAATCAGAAGGAATTTCCGGAAGAGGTAAAAAAGACAGCGGGTTCTCTGGCGCTGGAGTTGGGAGCCGATGTGGACCGGGAAGTACTTCTTGCGTCCGTGCTGAGACATTTTTTGGATTGCTACGACAGCTTTCTGGAAACAATGGATTTGAGCGGACAAAAAGAGCTTTACGAGAGCTTTCTTGTCAACAAAGGACGCGTTGTAGAGGTGCTGGATCCCAAAGGTGAATGGCAGGGAACGGCAATCGGCATTGAGAAGACCGGCGAGCTGCTTGTCCGGAGAAAGGACGGTTCCGTTGAAGCGGTCTATGCCGGAGAAGTATCAGTGAGAGGAATATATGGATATGTCTGAAACAGGAAAATTGGGAGAAAAAATCGTGCTCTGCGGGGCGAACGCCTACGAGCAGAAATATTATTTTAATCCAAGATTCAGCAAAATCCCGCAGTCCGTTCAGGATGAATTGCACATTATCTGCGTGCTGTTTACCCGGGAAGTGGGAGGAATTTTTACGATCGTATTTGAAGAGGACGGAACGCTCGCGTTTGAAACCAATGCGGCAGACGATGATTTATTATATGATGAAATTTCGAGCGGACTTCTGATTGCGGAAATCAAAAGAAACCGTCAGGAGCTTTTAGAATCTCTGACTTTGTATTATCGGGTTTTTATTCTCGGTGAGGATGTGTCCGCGCTTCTGGAGGAAGAAGATTGAAAAATAAGTTCCTGTTCACCCGCGGCATGCGCAAATGGCGTGCGCAGAAATGAGAGGAAAGAATGATTTTAGTAATTGATGTAGGAAATACAAATATTACATTTGGTGTATACGAGTCCAAAAAACTGGTTACGACGTTTCGGATGACATCCCGGACGATGCGTACTTCGGACGAATACGGCACGGAGATTCTGGCGATGCTGCAGAACAATCAGATCGACCGCCGGAAGGTCGGGGGCGCAATCATTGCGAGCGTTGTGCCGAAGGTCATGCATGCGCTGATCGGCGCGGTTGTGCGCTATCTGCATACCGAACCGTTGATCGTTGGCAGTGGAATCAAAACCGGCATCAAGATCACCTCCGAGAATCCAAAGGAAATCGGACCGGACAGAATTGTGGACGTAGTCGCCGCTTATGAAAAGTACGGCGGTCCTGTGCTGGTTCTGGATTTTGGAACGGCGACGACCTACGACCTCGTTACAGAGGACGGAAGATTTGGTGTCGGCATCACCGCACCCGGCATTCGAATTTCTGCAAAGGCGCTGTGGGAGGATACGGCGCGCCTGCCGGAGGTTGAAATTAAAAAGCCAGATTCCATTCTGGCGCGGGAAACGATTTCCAGTATGCAGGCAGGTCTGGTTTACGGACAGATCGGTCAGACCGAATATATCATCAATCAGGTCAAAAAAGAGACCGGTATCACAGATCTGAAGGTCGTTGCGACCGGCGGACTGGGACGGATTATTGCCGATGAAACAGATACGATCGACATTTACGACAGCGCCCTGACGCTGGATGGACTGCGGATTCTGTACGAGAAAAACTGCAGCGGAAAATAAGTTCCGGGCAGCAGAAGGGTGTGTTCTGCTGTCGGAAAACGCAGGAAGTAAAAATGCTTCCGAAAAAGGAGGAGTATGAAACAGCTTACGATCGGAAACGTGAGCCTTGCAAATCCTGTGATTTTAGCGCCAATGGCAGGTGTCAGCGACCTGCCATTTCGTTTGCTCTGCCATGAGCAGGGGGCAGGAATGGTCTGTTCGGAAATGATCAGCGCAAAGGCGATTCTTTATCATAACAAAAATACCGAAGAACTGATGCAGATTCATCCGGACGAGGGACCGGTTTCCCTGCAGCTGTTCGGTTCTGATCCGGATATCGTCAGCGAGATGGCAAAGCGAATTGAAGAACGTCCGTTTGCAGTGATGGATCTGAACATGGGCTGTCCGGTGCCGAAGGTGGTCAACAACGGCGAGGGCAGTGCCCTGATGAAAAATCCCCTGTTGGCGGGAAAAATTATAGAAAAAACGGCAAAAGCGATTCAAAAACCCCTGACGGTAAAAATTCGCAAGGGCTTCGATGATGCGCACGTCAATGCGGTTGAAATGGCAAAAATCGCGCAGGAATCCGGCGCTGCGGCTGTTGCGGTGCACGGCAGGACGCGGGAGCAGTATTATTCCGGAACGGCGGATTGGGACATCATCACACAGGTAAAGCAGGCGGTAAAAATTCCTGTTATCGGCAACGGGGATGTCGTGGACGCGGCAAGCGCGCTGCGGCTGTTTGAGCAGACCGGCTGCGACGGCATTATGGTCGGACGCGGCGCACAGGGCAACCCGTGGATTTTCCGGGAAATTCTGGCAGCGCTGGAAGATCGCGAAATTCCGGCACGCCCGAACCGCCGGGAGCTGTACGAGATGATTATTCGGCATGCACAGCTGTCCTGCACCTACAAAGGCGAATATATCACTGTGCGCGAAATGCGCAAGCATCTGGCATGGTACACGACCGGCCTTCCCCACGCGGCCGGGCTGCGCAGGCAGATCAATAGCATGGAAACGATGGAAGAGCTGATGGAGGGAATGAAACTGCTGCTGGAAGCATAAACTGGCGTATGAGAGAAATCGCTTATTTTATGCTGGAGCCGCGTGCCAGGGAAGCGCCGTCAATCTGTTTGGGCAGCCGCGCACTCCGCTGGGAAACGCCTCGACTGGAACGTTTTTTGTGGCACGGCTATCGGGTCAGCCTGTATCTGTTTCCCTGCCGCCTCGAGGGCACGAAGCGACTGCGCTGGTGGATGGAGCGGATTGGCAGCGCCTTGGAAGAGCAGGGGACTGCGCTTTGGCTTGCGCCGGAGCTGGAAGCTGCCTGGGAGGATTGGCAGCCGCCGTTGCCGGATGCAGCGCTGGCGGCAGAAATTCTGCGTGGTCAGCCGTTTCGAGAAAATCTGGTGCTGCTTGCGGATGCAGAGGAAACGGCGGGACAATGGAGCCGTGGACGCGAAAACGGTATCCGTCCCGTGTCTCGTCTCTGGCAGGAGGACTTTTTACGACTGGTGTCAGCGGATTTAAACGGCTTGTATCTGGTGGGGCAGAAGGAAGCGGCGTGGGAGCATTTTTCAGACTGGCTGTATGGGGAAAGCGGTCTGCCGGTCTGTTTTGTGAATAGAATACCAGAAACGGATGGACGAAAAACCGTTCTTGTGGAGCTTCGGGCAAATGCCCGGATTTTGAAGGAACATCCGGAATTTGGAAGCCTGTATGTGGATTTGACGTCTGATGTCGAAAAAAGGCGGCAAATCAGGGAAAAAAGAGCCGATATCTCCTATATCTCCGCCCGAAATTACCTTGACACTGCCCTGAAAGCACGGTATAATGCGATTTGATTAAAAGAAACGAAAGGGCGCGGGAAAATATCCCTGCGCCCGAGATTTTTCATGAGGTAAAAGGAAAAGCAAAATGGAAGAAAAAAAGAATATCCTTACCTATCAGGGACTTCGTAAATATGAAGATGAGCTGCATGACCTGAAGGTTGTCAAACGTCAGGAAGTAGCACAGAAGATTAAAGAAGCAAGAGAGCAGGGCGACCTTTCCGAGAACGCGGAATATGATGCAGCAAAGGACGAACAGCGCGATATCGAAGCAAGGATTGAAGAGCTGGAAAAGATCCTGAAGAATGCAGAGGTTGTTGTAGAAGATGAGGTTGACTTAGACCGTATCAATATCGGCTGTCAGGTTAAGATCCTGGATCTGGAATACGATGAAGAGCTGGATTACAAAATCGTCGGCTCTACAGAAGCAAACAGCTTAAAGGGTAAAATTTCCAACGAATCTCCGGTTGGCAAAGCGCTGATTGGTGCAAAGATCGGAGATATTGTAGAGGTAGAAACCCAGGCAGGTGTGATTAAGTACAAAGTGCTGGAGATTGAACGTTCCAACTAAGGACAGGTCCGATCTGACCAGCTGGAAAAGGAGTAAGTAAGGTGGCAGACGCACAGAATAATCAGAAAAATCAGCAGCAGGATCTGAACCAGATCCTGAAGGTAAGAAGAGAGAAGCTTGCTGCACTGCAGGAAGCCGGAAAGGATCCGTTCCGTCATGTAAAATATGACGTGACTGCACACAGCAAGGACATTGTGGAAGGCTTTGAAGAGCTGGAGGGCAAGACCGTCAGCATCGCAGGCAGAATCATGTTCAAGCGTGTGATGGGCAAGGCATCCTTCTGCAATGTTCAGGATTTAAAGGGAAGCATTCAGGTATATGTAGCCCGCGACAACATCGGGGAAGAGCCCTATGCAGATTTTAAAAAATATGACGTAGGCGATATCATCGGTGTAAAGGGTGAAGTATTCAAAACCAAAACCGGTGAAATTTCTGTACATGCTTCCGAAGTGGAGCTGCTGACCAAGAGCCTGCAGGTACTTCCTGAGAAGTTCCACGGTCTGACCAATACCGACCAGCGTTATCGTCAGCGTTATGTCGACCTGATCATGAATCAGGATGTTAAGGATACTTTTGTAAAACGTTCCAGAATCATCAGCGCCATCCGTCGTTATCTGGATGGACAGGGCTTTATGGAAGTGGAGACTCCCATGCTGGTTGCAAATGCCGGCGGCGCTGCTGCAAGACCCTTCGAGACGCATTACAATGCGTTGGATGAGGATGTTAAGCTGCGTATTTCCCTGGAGCTGTATTTAAAGAGACTGATCGTAGGCGGTCTGGAGCGCGTTTACGAAATCGGCCGTGTATTCCGTAATGAAGGTGTTGACACCAGACATAATCCGGAATTTACCCTGATGGAGCTGTATCAGGCATTTACCGATTATCACGGCATGATGGATCTGGCAGAGAACCTGTACCGTTTCGTTGCGCAGGAGGTTCTGGGCACAACACAGATTCCTTACGGCGAGTATGTTCTGGATCTGGGCAAGCCCTTTGAACGCATCACCATGCTGGATGCTGTTAAGAAATATGCAGGTGTGGATTTCAATGAAATCCATTCCGATGAAGAGGCAAAAGCGGTTGCAAGAGAACATCACATTGAATTCGAAGAGCGCCATAAGAAGGGCGATATCCTGAGCCTGTTCTTCGAAGAATATGCAGAAGCTCATCTGATTCAGCCTACTTTCGTTATGGATCATCCGGTAGAAATTTCTCCTCTGACCAAGAGAAAGCCGGAGAATCCGGATTATGTAGAGCGTTTCGAGCTGTTTATGAACGGCTGGGAAATGGCAAACGCTTATTCTGAATTAAACGACCCTATCGACCAGAGAGCACGTTTCAAGGCACAGGAAGAACTGCTTTCCCAGGGCGATGAAGAAGCGAATACAACGGACGAAGACTTTATGAACGCACTGGAGATCGGTATGCCTCCTACGGGCGGTATCGGTTTTGGTATCGACAGAATGGTAATGCTGCTGACCAACTCTCCTGCGATCAGAGACGTATTACTGTTCCCGACCATGAAGAGCCAGGGTGCAGCGAAAAATGCCGCAAACAACGCAGCACAGGCTGCACCGGCAAAGGCTGCTGCAACCGATCTGGCGGAGAAGGTTGATTTCTCCAACGTGAAGATCGAGCCGATCTTTGAAGAAATGGTAGATTTTGATACCTTTGCAAAATCAGATTTTCGTGCAGTAAAGATCCTGGCTTGTGAAGCAGTTCCGAAATCCAAGAAGCTTCTGAAGTTCACATTGGATGACGGAGAACGCAAGGATCGCGTGATCTTAAGCGGTATTCACGAGTATTACGAGCCGGAAGAGCTGGTTGGTAAGACAGCAATCGCTATCGTGAACCTGCCGCCGAGAAAGATGATGGGAATCGATTCCGAGGGTATGCTGATCTCAGCAGTACACGAGGAAGACGGGCACGAGGAACTGAACCTTCTGATGGTAAATGACAGAATCCCGGCAGGTGCAAAGCTGTACTAATCCAGAAAAAAGAGTTCGGTTTGGTAGTCATAGACGTCCAATCAGGAAAAGTGGTTCCACGGATTGACATGGAGCTACATGAAACGGCCTGGAGCTGTATAGATTGAAATAATGATGTATGGATTATAAGGAAACAGAATAAGGAGCTCTATGGATTCTTAACTGTTTGACTTATTTGTTTACAAGTAAAATATTGATTATTTTTGAGGAGCATTTTTCAAAAATAAGGTGTATAAAGGGACACTTCTCTTTTGGTAGAAATACCAATGGAAGGTGTCCTTTTTTTGCTTTATAGGAAATTTCTCAAATCGTCAGAAATAGTGTATAATGGGCTGGAAATAAAAAATGACATAACAAAAGAGCGAAGGGGGCTTCGCCATGACGTTGTTTATGAAGTTTTTTGTTTTGGTTTAGGTTAGCTGCATTATCTGACTATGGAGAAAGAATTATTATGAACGGGGCTGCCGCACGTTAGTGCGACAGCCCCCCCCGTTCTCAAACGCCTGATGAAAAATGAACAGGCTCTATCCTTTTATTCTTTTTGCATTCCGTGTATGTTATTCGACGAGTGAAATACTGATACGGGCAACGCTGCGGGGTGGAAGCTTCGCCTTGATAATATCATCCTTGACATGAATCATCAGGGGATTTTCCGTAAACGGGGTACCAGGCAACAGATTTTCGGCCTGAAGTACCTTGCTTTCCAGAATTGTTCCGCATTTATTCAGAGAGTAAGTAGTTTCCTCCTGCCAGTTCAGGTTGAGCATCGTCAGGGTCAGCACATGATGATCATCGATGGTGGCAACGACTTCAAAGCCTTCTACACCATCTACCGTACACAGCTTTCCGCCGGCATGCCGGGAGAGCAGCGCAAAGGCCTGACCGGTTGCCGTCAGCTCGGTATGATCCGGATGCACCTGCATGGCGCCTTCGTTAACCGGCTCAAAGTAGCAGGCCATGGGCATGCGCTGTTTTTCGCTTTCATGCATGAACATGTGCAGCATCTGCGCAGTGAAGATGCCCTCCATGGAGGAAGGATTGCGGCACCATGTTTTCCACAGATTCCATTCATCGTAGGAGATGAATGTCTTTTCCGGGAGCATGTCATGCAGCCTGCGCAGGATTCCTAGATTGTGGATGGGCATGCGGATCATTTCGTTATAGCAGCGCTCCATGCCCTCCGGAGAGGTGAAGTCCCAATGGACTGAATTGTACGTATGCAGAGAAACGTATGGCGCAATGGGAGCCAGCTTCTTGATGGAAACATCTACCCACTCCTGATTCGGATAGGGGCCGGAAGAAACAAATTTCAGATCCGGCGTAACCTTCAGCATGGCACGCGCATGCGTTTCCACCAGCGATGCGTATCCATCCGGCGTATTTGCATTTGCGCCCTCCATGTGGCCATAACCCATTTCGTTGCCCAGCGACCACAATTTGACATTGTAGGGCTCCTGATGACCGCGCTGGGCACGCAGCCTGCCGTATTTGCTCTCGGCAGGGCCGTTGCAGTATTCCACCCAGGCGGCGCATACTTCGGGGGAATCCCAGGCGGCATTGATGGTGAGGAAGGGCTCCGCGCCGATCTCACGGCACAGTGCAATAAAATCGTCGGTGTCTATTTCATGCATGTCATAGCCGTGTGTAAAGGGCTGCGTTTCATTTTCCATGTGGCCCTCCATGGGAGCGCGCCTGTCGGGATGCAGGAACATATCCTGCCAGCGATATTCGCCGGCAAAGTTGCCACCCGGCCAGCGCAGCAGACGCACGCCGATTTCCTTGAGCTTTTCCACGGTGTCCCTGCGCATGGTATGGAAATGATTGTCCGGCATCATGGAAACTGCGCCGATGAGCAGTTGTGCCTGCTCCGTGTAGGTAATGCTTATCACGGCATGCGCATCGTCGACGCCGGGGGTCAGAATCGTCTCAAAGCGCTGCCATTCATCCACCTCTTCCTGTGCATCCTCCTTCGCTAGAACGGGCTGAACAGGAAAAACGGTTTCCGCATAAATCTGCGTACCATCGGCGTTGGTGAGCGCGACGCGCACATCCAGCGGCTGCTGTACTTTGACAACGACGGCAAACGGATAGCTCCTGTCCTTTTGAAGGAAGAGCTCCTTTTGACGGATACCGCTCACCTGATTCGGAATTGGGTTCTGAATCATCTGGGACTGACATTCGTTACGCCGCCCCATGCCGTTGTGCGCGTAATGACATACATAAGCTTCGTTTGCGTTGCTACCGGGAAGGCGGTGTTCATTGGCAAAGTACACGCATTCGCCGATGCCTTCCCAGTCCAGCGCTACGCCGTTGCGCGCCGCAGCGCCGGCAAACTTCCGGTTGCGGATCATCTGGGCGCTGAGACCATCCATGATGCTGGCTCTGGTATGCTCCAGGTTGTGGCCAAACAAATGGGGCGACACCGTAGAGGTGGTTTTGAGATCGATATACAGGTAATGGCTGTGCTGCTGCGCCGCAAACAGCGTGTCCTGCGCAGGATCTTCCGTGGTCTGGCAGCCGGGGGTATTACCGAATTTGCCGTCGTATTCATCCAGCAGTTCCTGCACCGTCAGACCCAGAACACGGCATAGCGGCACCAAAAGCGAGATGTCAGGAAGTGTGACGCCACATTCCCACTTGGAAACGGCTTTGTTGGTTACACAAAGCTTTTCCGCTAACTGCTGCTGTGTGAGTCCCAAACGTTCACGGGCTTGGATTATTTTGTTGGAAACAAGGGTGCATCGCATTGGTGAGATCGTCTCCTTTCACTATTGTAGATTGTAGCTATGTGTTGCAACATCACTGCTTATGGCAATATCGTATCAGGCTTTTTTCGAAAACACAATCGCTTTACAAGCGATTTGATGGGGCTGTTGCCCCGAAAGACCGTAACAAGAAAATGAAAAAAAGAGTGAGCAAGGATATGTGCGTTGTGCCCTTAAAAAAGACGTGTTGGGGATGTGGGTAGGAGAAAACGAAAGTGCCAAGTACTGGGCAACGGTACTCAACGGGCTAAAAAACGAGGCGTGGAGGACATTTTCATTGCCTGCACGGATAACCTGACGGGATTCTCTGCGGCGATTGGGGCTGTATTTCCCAAGACGGAAATTCAGAATTGCATCATCCATCAGCTGCGTAATTCGAGCAAATACGTAACGCCATTCCTCAATCCAAAGACAAAAGCCACAGTTTTGTTTTGAACTGTGGCTTTGCTCAATTGTCTTGTAGCTTTCTTACACGATTCCCATGCCCATCTCCACCAGCAGCGCCACAATTACAACCAGCGCAGAAATGATGAAACCGTGAATCATGGGGCGGATGCCAGCCTTCTTCATGCTGGCGAAGGAGGTATTCAATCCGATGGTAGCCAGTGCGCAGACCATCAGGAACTTGCTGGCAGTCTTGGTGCCGCTCACCGCCGTACCTGCCCAGATGCCAAAGGCCTGATCCGTCATACCCAGTGCCCGGCCCATGATGGGAAACAGCACGATCATCGCCATGTCAAATAGGAAGGTGGCGGACATGGCGTAGGCAACGTCGTTGTCGTCCGCGTCGATGGTGGGGGCGATAGCGACAATGGCAGAGCCACCGCAGATGCCTGTACCAGCGGAAATCAAATTGGACAGCTTCCAGTTCAGTCCCAGCGCCTTGCCGATGAAGTAACCGCCGCCAAAGCAGGTCAGCAAGGTGAAGACCATTACTGTCAGGGACATCTGGCCTACGTGCAAGATGGTGGTGATGTTCAGCGACAGCCCCAGCAGGATAATGGCGAATTTCAATATCTTCTTGGAGGTGAACTTCAGCCCTGTGGCGAACACATCCGTCTTGCGAACGAACTGGTTAAGAAACATGCCAATGAACATAGCAATTACCGCAGAGCCAATCAGGTGGATGGGCAACAGGCTCTCAA
>ERZ1026955.398-NODE-398-length-24617-cov-8.466167_pt1 | contig 24617 bp, 26 predicted proteins | sample MGYA00519459_ERZ1026955 | MGnify/ENA primary metagenome ERZ1026955 (study PRJEB26926, sample SAMN06164833) | human gut metagenome | biome: ENVO:00009003; feature: ENVO:2100002; material: ENVO:00002003 | host: Homo sapiens | place: USA | collected 2012 ...
CCTATTTTCTCCTTTCAATTCTTGCGATAAGGTTCTCACGATGGCACTCCGCCAGTCATTGAGACATATTTATTTTTGGTCTGTTTTGCTAAAATAGTAACGGATATTATCATCTGCCTGCGTGGATAAAAGTATTCTTGATATAAAAAAAGAATGCGGAATAGCCCAAAGGGTAAACAAATAAACAAAAATCGAATTCATGCCAACAAAATTATTTTCTACCAGTTCTAATAGAGTCGTTCGATAGTAAGCGTTTGATGAAAGTCGTTTTTACTAACAAATATCCTCCTATACATTACCTCAATAAAATTTCTAAAGGACCATAGCAAAATGGAAATAGCAGAAACGAATAGGAAAGCCATATCCTGTCCGTGTAATCAGAATCGTTTTAACCGCATTTTGAACACGGCAGCTCATTCCTCAGAAGATTCTTTTTGGGGGACATTTCCCATATGGTTTTCTTTAATGGCAACCATCTTTCCAAGAATCATTCCAAAAATCGGTCATCGAGCCGATTTCTTCGATGTTGTCCGGAACTGTTAATCGACAATTCGAAAAATCACATTCAAATAAATCATATATATGGGTTGTAGTGATTTCATAAATTTGACTGGGAAGAATATTGCCAGCAAACTTTTCAATTAAAAAGGTAACTTTACGAGGGTCTTTATCCCTACACATGCATATTACATTTTCAGACAGAGAGATCAATTCATCTACCAGTCCGGCTTTCTTATCACAAAGAATCATCAAGTCAACACCCTTCTTCTGGCAAAAGTTTTTTAATGCGGCAAAGAACAGGTCGTTGCTTTTCAACAGAGGGAAACAAAAGTCTACTTTTTGCAAATCATCAAAAATGATCCGCTTAATTTTACTACCTTGTTTATCAAAATAGATTTCCAACTGCTCTTCCAGATAATATAACAGTTCATCTGCTGAAATGCAACCCATATTTACGTTAAATACATGAAGATAATCATAACATCGTTTACATTTCTTTAGCGAACAATTATATGGGCAGGATAGGGAGCATTGTCCGGTACCGACACTGGTATAGTTGACAATCTTTTCATCCTGTTCGTCAGTTATCCCCTCAACACAAGGCAATGTCTTTTCCATTGAAGCGAACGCGGGACATTGCATCTGTTGTAACAGGTTGGACGAAAGCCGGTCAAATGTAAGAAAAAGTGTATGGCAACCCTTTCTTGCCGCACAAAAACTACTTCCTATCGCCAAGAATCGTTTAAATGTATTAGGATAGCCAATAATGGCTATTGTTTTCCCATCAGGAGCTGTATTCTTTTGAGCAAGTAGATAGCCTAATACATCATCCGGCGTTGACAGGGCTTTATAAAAACGGCTCACATATAAATATCTTAGTCTGTTGTATTCCTCAGTCACTCTTCCTTTATCATAATCCACATACTGCTCCTTTTCATCACAATCTTTGCTGAAATCCAGATATTGCAAATAGTTTCGGTCCAGGATTCCATTTTTGGTATTTATGATGGATTGTGGTAAATATCGCTTTTGATGAAGCAACAAATGAGAACTGGGATATACCTCTATACCATAATCCCGCTTCTTATATTGATGCCAACCGTATGCGGTCATTTGAAAGACACTCTTGTTTACTCGCAATTGATGGGTTGTATAATTTACCTCATCATTCTCCACTCTTCGCATTTCTATGGATATGTCGGAATGAAACATGTCCTCCTCCACGTCATCTATGACAATGACGGAGACCAAGGATGTGTCGCGGAGCAAACGTTCGATGGAAGAGATCTCGAAGCCTTCCAATTCTTGTTTCCTGACTTGTGAAATGCCATCTATTACCGTACAGGGGATTATTCTTGTCTCTTTTTCGTCCTTTCCCTTATTTTGTCGTTCTTGAATTTTTGATATTATTTGAGTTAGTCTATGGGCAGGTGTTCTGGTATAGATAAAATTATCGTGGACATCGTCCGCTTCTGTGGAATTGAATTCCACGTCAAAGAAATCATTCCGGAAATCATCTATTTTGGTATAGTCACCGGAAAATCGGTTTACATCACTGAGATATTGATGAATAAGATTATACTTTCTTTCAAACAGCATATTGGTTTGGGTGTCTTTCGACTGTGCTGTCCTAAAATGCAACGAGTTCGTACGGATATTGTAAAAGACAATACCTTCAGAGATATATTTATCAATACGGGCACAAAGGTCATCCGGTAGTAGCGGTGTGTTATCACACTGTTCCTGACTGGTATATACTTTCTGGTCGGTTTTAAATATGATGTCCGCAAACAAGCTGTTATTATATTGGGAATCCTTACGCAAATCTTGTTTGAGCTTGATCATCTTTCGTGTACACTGGGAGATGATAAAATCCAGAAGGATATCGTTTAGTTGATCATGCGTCTTATCCAAAGAGTAGAAGGCCGGAGCCAATAAAGCATCCTCACCATTGTAACGCCTTAATGATTTGGTTATACCATGCATGACTTGCATGGCAAGCATTGTTTTGTCAGTGCCTTTACAACCCTTTAGTGTAATGATTATGCCTTGCGTTTTATTGTTTCGGGATACACTAGAACTATACATAGGCAATTGTAAGCCACCCAACAGGATTTTATCCAACCCGCTAATTCCTGTTGAGATTTTTTGTATATTATCATACTGCTTCATAGTACAAAATTTAAAATCGTATCATATAAATGGTTATACCCGTTCCTGTCAAAAATAGGAGTAAGCCCATATTGTGTATAGAACGTGTCCTTAAGGTTCATTAGACCAAGATAACTCATGTATTCTTTCTCGCTTAATTTTTCTTTCATGCTTTTCGAGACGGCATGCAAATAGTATATCTTATCATCGTTACCAATCTTGCTTGCATAATGAATCATTCGTTGCGTATTGATGTCTGTCAGGGACGAGCCCAAGAACAAGCAAGTGAAATGGCATAAAAAATGTAGCTGGGTCGCAGTCTGCCAGGAATACACGTTCTGGGTGTTCTCATAGAATTCTTCCATAGACAACACGATTTCATTGTCTTTCACGGGAAGGTATTCATTATACGGCGGTATCAGACCATGTATATGGTAAATGGGTAGTACATCCTTTTCTTGTGAAGAATGGCTATAAGATCCAAATACATCTTCCACCGTTCTATCCTGACGAACCCTCTCCATTTCTTTTTCAGTAAAGAACTCCTCCTTGTTTTCCCTTAATATATCAATGGCTATCGTAAGGAACTTATCAAAATTATAGGTAACCACTGCTATAATCGGATGATGCAAGATTATCAACCGAGCCAATTGATACAAAGAATAAAAAGGTCTACTCTTGCCCGTACCGGAAAGATTTGAGTTTAGTCCGTAGTATTTCAAGAATATCTTTCGCATTATATATTTGTCACATTGTTGGTACAAGTGCTTTCGTATGGAATCAATGTAGTTATTCCCTAGGACAGACTTGATAATGGAAGCTTGCACTAATGGCGGGAATTCAAAAGATGCATATGAGCGCAAGCATTCCCAACTTTCTTCCGAGAATCCTTTCAATGCCTCTTTCTTATTCGGATCACAAATCAAATTCTGCATAATATATCTGTCTTCAGAAGACAATCCTTTCCCGATAGAAAGTAATGAAAAGGCTTCTGAAAATAGTCCGTTCAACAGCCCATTCCAACTCAAGTCTATTTCTTTGCAGCCTTCAATACAGGTTCTATCACCAAGATTTATTCCGGCACCAAGAAATAGCACCATCCTTTTCCCATTCTTAAAATCTTCAGCCAGTTGTAGAAGATTCGCTTCATTTGTGTTTTTCTCGATTACCATTGCCTATCTGTTTAAAATCGTGAGGATTTTCTCAATCATTACAGACTCTTTAAAACCTAAAGAAACTTGATTTGCCTCGTTGGCCATACGAATGTAATGATCTTTATCTTGGAATATCTCTTCTATCATACAATCGATTCTATCTAAATCCTGCACATCTATCTTATATCCGTTCGCCCCGTCTTCCACAATTTCGGCTATTCCTCCTTCCGTCGGTACAATTACCGGCAGTCCGGCACTCATCGCTTCCAATGCCGTCAAGCCGAATGTCTCCACAAACCGTTGTTTGTCGGAAAGATTAAGTACAATGGAGGCTTCGTTATAGAATGGGGTCACATCATTCTGGCGGGAAATGATTTGCAAATTATCCATGCTCAAATCTTTATTATTGGGGTTAATTTCGTGACAACCTTCTCGCTGTCAAAACCGGCAGAAAACAGTAATGCGTTGTTTGCCATACGGATGTACAACTCTTTATTGTCCAGCAATACGCAAATGTGTTTGCCAACGGCATCCAATTCCTGTACATCTATTTTGTATCCGTTATTGCCATCTTTCACCATCTCCGCTATCCCTCCTTGTGTCGGCACGATTACCGGCAACCCGGCACTCATGGCTTCTAAGGGAGTGAGTCCGAATGTCTCTACCACCAGCTTCGGATTCGTGAGCGAAACCACCACCGATGCCGCATTATAGAAAGATGTTACATCCGCTTGTTTGGGATAAATCGTCAGATTACCCCCCCCTAATATTTGTTAAATTATTATCAGATAGGTATTTGTCAATGTTCTCTTGCGTATCGTTTATCACCAATACAAACTTATATTGAGGCAAACGATTCGCCAGTTCAATAAACTCCCGTGTGCCTTTATACTCTTTGAGCGAAGAAAGCATCAGCACCGTTTTGCGTTCAAAAGCCGCTTCCGCATCAGGATGCAGCCTGCTTACAAACTCCGTAGGCAATGCGTTCGGCACTACCGACACTCCTTTTTTTCGCTTCAAGAACGATGCCTGATAAGCCGACACACAGATTATCTCGTGTGCCAATTTCTGCATTCCCCATGCCAATGCCTTATAGAACGCCCCTTTGGCAAAAGCATTCTCGTGGTAATGATATACCACCCGTTTCCCCATCAGCCTGCCTGCCAATGCCGGGCCGATAGGCAACAAGGTATTGATGTAAAACACCGTGTTCTTGCGGAAGATATACCGAAACGCAAAGAAGAACGTGTAGAGCTGCACCAAGCCATACCGTAGCATCGTCACTACCGGGTTTGTGGAGAACCTATAGGAATAGGCATATCGCTTCAAGTTGGAATAAGCACTCAGTTCATCCAACACTCCGCCTCTTGAGGTGACTAACTTTATGCTTTCCCCCTTGCAAAGCAATCCTTTCAGCACCATATTCAGTACCTTCGGGCTACCACTGTAGTCGTTGAAAAGGTGAAAACAGATAATTCGTTTTTTGCTCATGGATATGATAATCTATGTAATGACATTCTGATAAAGGATAGTTACTTGTTTTGAATTTTTAAAGAAACGATTCTAAAAAGAAGTTCTTTTGCTAAATAGGCACGATATTGTATTTTATTTAGGAGGGAATTGCGTATATGTCCCGAAACATTATTGTTATGAATACGATACAAATGAAGCGGCTCTTTTATAATGACTATTCTTTTGAGCCAAATAGCGCAAAGGGTTATCCAAGTGTCGTGTGTGTTGAGCTTCTTTGGAAAAGGTAAAACATAATTCAGTAGTTTCCTGTCGAAAGCCATTGCACAGCCTATGAATGGAGGCCTTTTCAAACAATTAATCAAAGGGAAGCTTGTTTCCAAAGGGTTTGTATAGCGTATGAAACGGTTCATAGCATTTCCCTCGCCATCAATCAAATCTGCATTACAAACCACTAGACATCCCCTGTTCTCCTCTAAGGTTTGAAGCACCTTACTCACTCTATTCGGCTGCCAAAGGTCGTCTTGATCTGCCAAAAAGATAAATTCTCCCGATGCATGCTGTATGGCATTCAAAAAGTTCAGAGTCACGGCATACCCTTTCTGGTCACCGCTCAATCTTGCGCAAGGATTTCCTTGATATTTATTGTGGTAAATTATATTTACCCCCCCATAGTATTGCTTAATGTACTCATACACAGCAGAATCAGTGCTGTAATCTTCGCTAATGACTATCTCATCGTTTTCGCCCAATTGAGGCATGATAGTTTCTAATTCTTTAATCAGAAAGTCATTGGGCTTATAAGCAGCAATGCATACTGAAATACGTTTTTTATTCATGCACATATCGTTTCTTATTTTGAATGCTTATTGAAGCTATCAATGGTTTTCCGGTAGAAATCCAATATCACCAGTTCTCTCTTATTCCAAGTATATTGTTCGGCACGTCTCACTACTCCTTCTGACAAATGTTTAAATCTTGCGGGATGCTCAAGCAAGTTCTCTATTGCCCTTGCTATATCTTTTACACATTGTTCATAGCTATGGATTGGTATGCGGATTCCGCTTTCATCGTCTATTGTGTCGTGCATACCGCAATGGTCTAAACTCAATGTTGGCACTCCATAACTCATTGCTTCCCATATTGTAGTCGGATTTCCCTCGGAGATACTGGTGATAACCTGTATATGAGCATTATTGAACAATTGTATAGCTTTGGCTCTTGGCAATTGTCCGTGCCAAGTAATAATCTTATCCAATCCATTTTGAGACGAAAATTCCTGCAAGGCTTCTCTTGCCGGTCCATCACCTACCACATCCACATGAAGATTACGCTTATCCTTTATATAAGTTAGCGACCGTAAGAACAGCAAGCTGTTCTTACGGTCGTCCTGACGACCTACAATTATAAAATTGTAGGTATCAGGACGACAGTACTTTTCTTCGTTTACACGAATTTCTGCATCGATGCAATTTTCAGGCAGATAGATACTCTCTTTCCCATATAGCTCATAGAACTTCCTTTGATTTTCAGTGGTAGCGGTCAGCAGTAAATCTGTAGCCCGCAAAGCCTTCTTCACTCTGCCACTGCTATACATTTGCAGCGTATTGACCGAGGAGCGAAATATATGCTTCAACCGTCCTTTCCATGGTAGATGCTTCACCAAAGCCCACGGAGAATTATTGGCGCCTCCTACAGGTCCCCACATATAGGGCAATCCCAGTTTCCAGAAATATCCCGGTTCACGGTAGCCTATCGGTCCCACCATGTGGCACAAATCAAAATGCTCTGTTTCCATCAACTCCATTGCCACCTGATAAGCCTGCTTCTGCCAAGACTTAAACGCTACATAAAATGAATACGGGAAGATGCCCTTTCTATTAAGGTAATTCAGTGTATGGGTGGTCTTGCTGGCATGTACCGCCACAAACTTCACATGAGGCATAGGATGTTCCAAGTCATATTGTTTCATTTCCGAGCAATCTCCCAACACATCCCCACTGGCACCATACACCACCGTCAGGTTGTTATATTTCGACATATGCTTCACATAATTCCACCCCACGGAATATTCCGATCCTTTGGTGGGAGATATGAAAGCTGCCAAGACTAAAATATTCATATGTAATAATTTTATTATCAAGCCATACTTTTACCATTCAGTACAAGCTTATATGCTTTTATTTTTTCTTTTAAACTCCAATCGGTAGTCACAAATAAAAGCAAGCGTACTATCATGAGGGACAATCTAAATAAGCCATAAGCCACTCCTTTATAGTGCTTCCTCACATAATAGTTAAAACTTATCTGTGACATCATAAATCTACCATACGATAGCCCTTTTTGGGAAAAGCTACCGCCCTCGAGATGAACTATCTGCGGACCGTTAATCACCATTCTTTTCATCCCCAATTGAGCCATTCGATATTGTAAATCAGTTTCCTCATAATACATGAAAATATGGGAGTCGAAACCATGCAGACTATCAAAAACAGTTTTCGTCAAGAATAGATCAGCTCCGGTAATGAAATCTACCTCTTTTGTCTTAGTTAGAATAGTCGCAGGAGATTTCCTGACAATCTTTCCCCAGATGTACGAAAACTCACTGCGTGGAGTCGGAAACTCACCATAACTAAAAGTAGTATGACTCTCATTATCGAGTAGCCAACACCCGGTGGCACCTATTCTGTCTTTATCAGCATAGGTCTCCATATACTGATATAACATTCGGACTGCATTGTTCCTCAGCAAAGTATCAGAATTAAGAAGAAACAAATATTTTCCGGTAGCATACGATGCGCCCAAATTATTTGCTCTGCCAAATCCGATGTTTCCTCCACTGTTTATCCAAACAACCTCGGAGAATTGACTTTTAATATATGCTTCGGAGTCATCTGAAGAAGCGTTATCCACCACAATCACTTCATAACGAATGTCGCGTGTCATTTGGTGAACAGTTCGCAAGCAATCGGCCAATAATAGTTTGGTATTGTAGTTTACGATTATTATAGATACATCAATCATCACATTCATTCGTTTGAAAATATCTTACTGTAGTAAACAACATCATAGCACCCCAGTTTATAGGGACATTTCCTAATGTCATCATACCTAAAAACATCCACAATAGAGTTTCTAAAGAAAAGAACTTTCTTATCATACAGGTGTAAACAGCTATTTGCATCACAATAAAACTTAGGAATCCATAATCAGCAATACCACCCAGCATCACCCTGTCACTAAAAATCCATTTGCTTAATCCATAGTCAACACCATGTCCGAGCCACCCTTCCCATGAGGATAAATCAAGTTTAGTCAATGTATTTACTACAGGGATAATTCTGGCAGCAGCACTGCCATCTGCGTTCATTACCGCTTGTTTATCCAATGTAATAAAGGCCATTAATGAATTTCTTGCCCTTTCCAAAGGCACATAGTCTATATTGAAAAACAATAGGAGAATAAGAATGATAATAGGAATGGCTACCAAATACTGTCTGGGTGAAACAAAATATAATGCGATAAGAGTTAATCCCACCATAGCTGTTCCACTCACAAGCCCTAACATCGTATAGACAAAAGCTATGACAATCCATTTATCTTTTATCCAAAGTTGGGTTAAGGATAATTTGCCATTTTCTTCCATCTCATACATTCTCAACAGAGAAAGAAAAGCAAAAGATAAAATCACAGCTGCCGAAGAGGGCTCATAGCTTAATGCATTTCCGGCAATTCCTCGACCTAAGTCTTGGACTAAATTAAATAAAGGGAATACCTTTATGCCTACAAGAAGAAGACATTGCTGAAGCACCAAAAAAATGGCATAAGCCGCAATCAGCCCCCTTATTAAACGCACAAAGAATTCTTTTGTGAAAACCTCGTTTATTACGGTCAAGCCGTAATAGGCTATGTATGTAAGCATAAACGAAGAGGCGAACAAAACAGTTGACCATCTTAAAGTAGCCGGATGGCTCACGGCCGCGATAAGTACCAGACTATAATATGTAAAAAACAGGAGCAAAGGTTTGCTCATCCAAGGGGATTTCAGTATAATAATAAAAGGGCACAGCATAGAAACCAGAAGCTTCAAATAGCTTACGCCATCACGACTCTCCAATGGAATGTATTGAATACAAAATAGTACTAATAAAAATGCCGCAATATTGCGTTGGGTGATATGTTTAAACAGACTAATCATTGTTTCGTTTTTCCTAATGTTTTTATAGCAAATCGGTTGACCAAGTATACAAGTAGGTGCTGTATAGGCAAAGAACAGGCAAAAGCTACCAACGTGTTCTTTCCATAGAAAGGAATGCATAAAATCTTTTCAAAGATTATCTGCGCCATTACTAATGTAATGGAATAATGAGTTAACATAAGATTTAATGAATTCTTTCCCCAATAGACGAAGTAACTGAATAGGTTATATTTCTCTACAGATTTAAACAAATAAATAAGTCCCAATGGTCCCCATAAAGGAGCAAAATATGACCAGCCTCTTGTAAATGGATAAAAATTGGCCGCCATATAAGAGAAACCTATAAAAGCTACACCTATTACAAATAAGCCGGCAGGACCTTTTATTTTAGTCCATTTATAGGCATAATATCCAAATGCTATACCGACCCAAGCTTGCAAAATATTATGGATGGTTCGAAAGGGAGCATTTACGATTTGAGCTATTTCTGTATCACCGCCCGCTAAATAGATGTTGTATATCTCTTGATATATAATGGTGAATATTAAAAACAACAATAAAACTATTTTGTTTTTCTGCTTTAGCCAATGCCATATTATGCCACCACCTAATAATGCGGGCAAAAACCATAACGTCCCAATGCCACGCAAAGTGATAGTCTTATAAATCTCCTTAGCGATGTATTTGCCATCGTAGTAATCAAAGCACCATAATACAAGGTCAAATGCGATAAGAATGCCAGACCAGTATAAATAAGGCAATCCTAACTGACCAAAACGTTTTCGAATAAAAGTCTTTATAGGCAACTTTTTTGTGCTCATTCCATCTACCCATCCGGAAGTGACATAAAATGCCGTAATCATAAATGAGCCAATAAAGACATTTAGTTGATTAGGAAATACTCCTAATCCATAATGCAGCAGCACTATACATAATATTGACAATCCTTTTACGATGTCTATATATCGTTGGCGTATCATTTATACTTATTGTTAAATAGCAAAGCAGTTCTCCGAATCAACCGTTGTATCATCAGAGGCACCATTAATCCTACAACACTATAGAATAACCAATAAAGTTGATTGTATTCTTCTATAACCGGAATAGTCAATAAATTTTTCCAATCCATATCATATTGAACTATCTTTATACAACTTACTGCCTTAAAAGCCAACAAGTGAAAGGTTAGCACATATAAAGTGTTCGAACCTATATAATCCAGTACGACGGATAGTTTTGTTTTGCTCAAATACGCTGAAATCTTTAGAACAATCATACTTCCCATAATGCCCGTGCCAAAAAACATCAGACTGTCCAATCCTTTTACATTGATATCAGCTGTAAATAAAATGGGAGTTAAAGAGAGGACAATTGTCATTAAGGCAACCATATAAGTCGGTATTTGTAATATTTGGATGCGTTTAAAGAAATACCCCATTAAAAAGAAAGAAGCAGCCAACCATTGAACCGAACCGAGCAAGGGCATCTTTATAGGAGAATAATCTACAACAGCAGCAATAAGCATACAAATTACCCCCCCCGATATACTAAATAAGGTTAAATTATGTTTTTGCCTACAAAGTTTTAAATAGACCAATCCTATCATAGAAGCTACCAATGAAGCAGATAAAAACCAAAATGGCCATAGCAATTGCTCCGATCCGTAAAATACCAATGTTTTGCAGGCTTTGATAAGGATTTCCTTAAATGAGTATATATTGGGGTAAAGGCCAATACGATAAAACACATTGTGCAATAGCAAGAATAGAATGCTCCAGTTCACGTATGGAATCCACAAACCTTTTAAGCGCTTTCTAACAGCGAGTTTTAAGTTGTCAATATATCCATCTTTCAATAGATAGCCTGAAATCAAAAAGAAGCAGGGCATATGAAACAGATATATCCAGTCATGCAAATATGTGGGGCATCCCGAATGTCCTACCACCATCAATATGATGCACAATGCCTTGGCAATTGAAAGCGTAGGGTTATGGGTACAGATAGTTTTTTCGGTTTTCATAGAGCTTTTAAAAGTTTATCCACATATGCCTTCCATGTATAGCCTTCTGTAACCCTATGAGCTTCTCTACACATCACTGCATACATTTTTTCATTATTCAAAACGTACTCAATACTTTCGATTAAAGAATCTTCTCTAAATACATTGTTGTAACAACCGAAAGAAATCTCTTTGCCAAATGTTGCCACAAAATCTTCGTAAGGTGAAACCACTATAGGTGTAGCAAAATACATCGCTTCAATCATGGATGAAAATCCTGCCCAAACCGGTGTGGGATTTACAAAGAGTTTAGCTTCTGTCATCAATTGATAATACAACCTATTCTCTTCGGGGATATCTTTATGCAGATAGCCATAGCATTTCACAAAATCTGGTAATTGGCAAAAATCATTCTCTCGCATACCAATGATATGCAATTGATAGTCTTTCCCTTTATCTCGCATTCCCATCAATGCATGAATCAGCAACTTTGCTCCCTCTATATATTTCTTCTGCCCGATAAACAAGATGATATCCGATTTCACTTTCTTGCTTATCAGCTCTTCTGTTTGATATTTTGTGCCGCAAAGATTATTGATAACATTCTCACCCAGATGCCTGATATTAGCATTAGGGTAAGCTTCCTGCATGATGGCAGCACTTTTAGGAAATAGAGAAATCACCACTTGGGCATTGCGAATCGCTTCAGCTTGTTGGCGAGCAAAAGGCTTCTCAATGCTATATAACTCTCGCCCTTTTTGAGATTGAATCAATATGTTGTACGTCCAATCACTGAATAGTAAAGTGGGAATGTCGCTAAATCTATTATAATAGTCAAAACAGGTCACAAAGCAATAATCTGCTGTATGATATAGAGCAACGCTCTTTTTTATCTTCCACTCAGTCAACCAACGGAACAAAGAGGTGCGTATCCACGAATATTCATGATTCGGATAAAAACAATTCAAGAATTTGGCTACCGTCAGCTGCCAGATCTTATTGATGAATCGATTGGGCGATATATCTATCCTTCGCACCAAGATTCCCCTGTTCTCCAATTCTTTCGTAAATAGATAAGGGACATTGCTCCAAGTGGATGCCTTGTTTGAATCTCCGTAAGAATAGAATATAATTTCTTTCATTACCTGTATAAGTATATTATGATTTCGTGTTGTCTCTTAAAACCTCGTCTATCCGATGCAGTTTTAAGATAGTATAAATTCTATCATTGAGGGGACTCATCACCCGCTTCCTGATTGGTTCTAAAAGCATTGCCAAGGCAAAAATGCATACAGTACAAACGATGACGAAGCCCAAATAACCGAAAGAATTTTGCAGGGATTGCCACACGCCGTATTGCACATCATAAAAACTGAAACCGGCGGCTCCATCTTGCAGCAGATAGCAGGGGAAGACACAAGCGGCAATACGGTTCACTGTTTTGCTTTGAAAGTGTACTCTCAAGAAAATGCAAAATACCACTACCGATTTCGCCACCACAAAGGGATTGTTGTAGCCTCCAAAACGGTCGGGCAAGTAGTCCGTTATCAGCATATTGATGACCGACAGCATTGCATAGGCCATAAGTAAAAGCCACATCTTTCCGCTCTTCTCCGCATCAAACCGGTGTAGCCCATAGCCTATCACGTACATAAATATCATCTGCATGGTATTGAAACCGTTGGAGTTGAGCCCGTTTTTAAACAGCCAACCACTAATGCAATTGATGTAAATCATCACCGCCATTGTGAACAATAACTGTCCGTTGCTTAAAGCTTGCAAGCCCTTGTTGAGGAGAGGAGAAAGTAGCATCAGCATCAGATAACAGGCTATAAACCAGTAGAAATAGTTATGGGAGATAGGCAGAAAGGCACTGATTAGATGGTTTACATTTACCCCCCCCTAAAAATAACTATATTTAACACACTTGACAAGAGGTGGTAAAACAACACCATGCCGGTGAGATTGAGAAACGATTTCACCCTCAGATTGATGCCGTAATAGCCCGAGATAAGCAGGAAGACATTGATGCATACTCCCCACAGCAAAAACAACCCATCGTAAGACACTTCCCCATGAGCACCGTGACCGAACGAATGTCCCATCAACACAGAAGCCATCGTAAATATACGAAGCAACTCAATACTTGAATTTCTTGCAGAAATGGTAGTAGCCATCATGATTTTTTTAAGAAACGACGTTTTATATAGTCCCAAATACGGATATACATAGGAACCTTTAATCCCCACGAAGCCGTAAAGCAATGGATGCAATAGGTATTTGGGTTGGATTTGTACTTCACTGCTAATTTATTCTCACTGCCATTGCTCTTTTCCAAATCATATTTCAGTGGCGAGAAATACTCGGCCGGGCACACATAAATGCCTCCGTTACCTTGTAATAATACAGGTTTGTCTGGCATTTCCGTTGGAAAATCGGAGAATACTGTTTTTAATGTTTCCCCAAACACATTAGGCGCAATGACATCCAGCTTCACACCGCCTTTTTCGTCCATACAGAAATGCTTGTCACGATAAAACTCCATCGCTTTACGGCACCATTCACAGCCGGGTTCGGCTCCGAATATGGCAGCCTCCACACTCTCTGTAGCGGCTTCAAAGCCTATAAACGATTTATATTGTAACAAATCATCGAAACTTTTCAGCACCTCCACGTCTGAATCAAGATAAATACCTCCTTCCGTATAGACGGAATATAATCGGATATAGTCGGCAGCAAAGGCATATTTCTTGGCTTCAAAAGCTTCTTTCACCCAGGGCACGCTGTTGATGTCAAATCGCTTGGTGTCCCACAACACCAGCTCATAGTCGGTCAGCACCTGTCGCCATGTGTCGATGCAATGCTGGATCAGTGGTGGATATTCATCACCGCTAAGCCAGCAAAAATGTATCTTTTTAGGTATCATAGCTATTTTTGTTTTAGAAATTTCATCCAGTTGAATTGGTCGTATTTCCGCAGAGGAAGCAGTGGATGGAAACAGTAGGAATCAGTCACTGCACCAATTTGCTCATAGCCGTTTATCTTGAATGCACATTTTATATCAGGATAAGATTTATGTACAAGAGCCACCTTATGCTTAAACGGCAGATTGTCGAACCTCTTCAGGTCGTTGTATGTACAGCCGTCGGTTTCAACAAGTACGTAGTAGCAACGATCGGAGTTTATACGTTGTTCACGACGATGCCATGCCTCTGAACCAGCGGCTACCGAGGGATAGTGGATTAGGTGGATATGTATTTTCCCGCCAAGCAATGCAACGGGCCATTCCTTTTCACTTTCCACTTCACGCATCTCTGCATTGGTGTATTCTGCCATGTGGCTGATGTAGTCAATATAATCGGCTGGGGGTATCATCAAGTTTACTGTCGGACTGTTGAAAGGCAAGCGGAAATCATGTGCCACGAAGGCTCCTATGCAGTTGTTGCAGAAGATGGATACTTCTTTATTTACCCCCCCATTAACAGTTGATAACAATCAAACATTACCATCCTGATTTTCCACTGTACGTTGTTCCAAGTCATATATTTATCGTGTTTTATCGGTGTAAAAGACTGCGTAGCTTGCAAATATATGGGTAAGTTCCGCAGAGGGTCAGCAGAAAGACTACTTTCAGCGATGCGGGTACCTCCGCCAAAAACAGGTATTGTCTGTTCAGCTCCGGAAAGCAACACAGCCACTCCATGTAGTAGCGGTTGCTTCGTTTCATAAGTGGCATGAGAAACCCTCGCACATTGGCTTTCAACTGTAGGAATTCATTCTCATATTGCTTGTAGAACCCCTTATCTTTGGCAAAGCGACATGCAATCTCAGTATTAGCATGGGCATCGTGACAACGTCGCAGGTCGGCATTGTCGTCCTGCCGGTGTGAGATGCTGTCGGGATTAATATAGTAGTTATAGATAGGCGTGCATCCTTCAAGGTAGCCCACATGCAGAGCATAATAAAACATCTCAATGCAGAGCACATTGTCCTCCTGCATGTGGCAGATAGGATAGTATATCTCATTATTGTTCAATAAGCTCCGTTTTACGAGTTTATTGAACAATGAACAAACAATGGGAAACGCTATCACAGACCGAAGCGGATCTTTTACATTGATGTCCTGATGTACCGTGCGTAGTATTCTGTTTCCGTCGTGCTCGCAGTAGTCAGCTATCACTATGTCATAGTCGTGTCGTTTTGCACAGTCGTACATTTTCCGATAGGCATCCCTCTCCACCCAGTCGTCGCTGTCGCAGTGGATGATGTATTCACCAGTGGCAGCCTTGATGCCTACCTCGCGGGCTTTCGCCGCTCCCATGTTCTGTGGCAGGTTGATGATGCGCACTTGTTTCCGTCTGGGGGGGGGTAATTGTTCTACTTCTTTTTTGAGCAAATCAATCGATCTGTCGGGTGTGAAGTCGTCCACAAAGATAAACTCCATGTCGTTAAGCGTCTGTCCGAACAGCGACCTTGCGCAACGCCGGATATACGCCTCCACTCCATACACCGGTATTACTACACTTACTTTTGCCATACTAATATGATTCTTTTTAGTCGGTATATTACTGGGCATATACCTGTATATATCAAGAACGATTTCACTTTCAACGAAAATCCGATCATGGGCGATCGCCATATAGCCTTTACTGCCTTGGGGAATGTGTTCATCCACATATTACGGTATTTGTTGCTCTTTTCAAGCAGGGGCATCAGGAATCCCATCACAACGAATTCCGCCTGACACAATGCTTTACTGTATCGTGGATATACGCCTTCTCTCTTGAAGAATTTTTCAATGACCACCATGTTTTCAGCGGCATCCTTGAAATTACGCACCAGCATGGCTTCATCCTTCCTTCCACACACCGAGTCGCCGTGCTGGAAATAGTAATATAGAGGTCCTTCCACATATCCGTAACTCTTGGAGAAATACGCAATCTGGATAGAATAAGCCCTGTCTTCCATCATATGCCCACAGGGAATCATAATTCTGTCCGACTGATATGTAGCCGCCTTTACAAGGCGGCTACATAGCGAGACTGTCGTCTTGCTATGGAGCATGTCTTCTATAAACTGCTCCCTGTTGTCGGATATGGTGTCAGTTATAAGGGTGTGGTTGATGCCATCCGTATAACAAACGGAACGGCATATCACGTAATCTAGGTTGTCGGCCTTGGCTTTTTCATACATTTGGCGATACATATCGCAGTCAACCCAGTCGTCGCTGTCGCAGTGGATGATGTATTCACCTGTAGCAGCCTTGATGCCAACCTCACGGGCTTTCGCCGCTCCCATGTTATGTGGCTGGTTGATGATACGCACCTGCTCCTTGCGCTGCGGAAACTCTTCTAGCACACTGCAAAGCAAATCTATCGAGCAGTCAGGCGTGCAATCGTTTACGAAGATGAACTCCATATCATCAAGCGTTTGCCCAAACAGCGTCCTTACGCACCTCTCGATATATTTCTCCACGCCATACACCGGTATCACGACGCTGACTTTGGCTCTTCTGTTTGTTCTCATAGACTCTTCAGATAGTTAAATGAGTTCTGACGTAGATTGTGTAAATCCGCTTCTGTTTTTGAATAGTCAACCTTCCTTATTCTCAGTGTGTTAATGTCACAAGTTGTTATTAGTCGGTCTCCAATATTCAGTTCATTCAACAGATTGATGTATCTGATGTCGCGACCGTCTGAGCTTTGGAAAGCATAGAATGTTTTACGAAACAGTATGCAGAATGCCGTAGCATGGAAACTGGCGGCAAAGACAACTGAAGCATATTTAATTGCATTCAGAAAGTCGATTGGGGAATAGGCTATTTCAAACATATCCACTACTTTCAATTCATTGCGCTTTCCGAAGTCACGCACTAACTCCCGGAATTCTGGATTGTCGGTGTCATTACTCAGGAAATAGGTCAGCAGATACGGTTTCTTTATGATTGGTCCTGTCGTTAGTTTGTCCCACTCATCGAAATTCAGTAGGAGTGAAGGGTCAAGTACCACATCGCCATGTCTTCCTGTCATGTGTTCAACCTCATCCCGAATCACAGCTTCTCTGAACGATAACCGTTTAAACCGCTTGGTCGCTTCCTTCAGGTAATCTGTTCCGATGGTATGCAGTGATTGAATGTTCGAACTGATAGCATATCCCTGTATGCTGCTCCCCATCGGTTTGGGAAAATCGCCAAAATAAACGGGTTCAATAATGTCGTTGGTGGGATGCAGACTCCACATCTGGTCAGAGCCGATAAGATAAACATTGATATCTTGCGGCATATCTTGCGCCATTTTTACTGGTTTTGTACAGCGAAGATGTTTTTTTCTGAACCTATCATACAATTTACGGCGTTTATAAAGCGTAGGAAGCACTTTGAAAAGGTAGCCCCCTAACAGGCGAGGGGCTACAAGTCCCCTTTTTACAATGTCCAGACGCCACGGACTATATATCAGTTCCGTAAAGGGTTGTCTATAATCAATGACCATAGCGTCATACCCTATTATGCGTAATATCTCTTGTAGCGCATAACATTGAAGCATAGCTCCAAAATTATCTGCCCTATGATATGTAATGATTCCAATACGTTTATTCATTACTTGAATATTTTCTTGATGTTTTTTACAGTATTTAATCCTACTACAGAAACGATTTTTTCCTTAGCTTTTTCTTTTATGCCATATTGTTTGTCTTCAAAAATATGGCGTAATAATTTCAAAGATTCTACTTCATCTTCTGTATTGGTAAAAATTTCGAAGATAATGGACGATTTGCTTATTTGAGGATTAACAAAAGTATCCAATTGTTCAGAAAAAGTATCTTTATCATGAGCAGTTAAATATAAAAAGCCAAGGTCTTTTGCAATATCCCTGATAAGTGTAGATGACTGATTCCCATTGTGTCCGATAGCTGCAATATATGAATCTGTATCTTCACCAAAGATTGAAGCCCGATGCCCGTATGTACAAAATTCCACTCCTTTACCGTTGTTTATTATCAATAACCGGATATTATTACCTAAATGTCGATTCCCTATTATGTTGATGTCGTAGAAAAATGACAAGTCACCTACTACACCAAAGTATAACGTTTCAGGGTGAACGATAGAAGCTCCAACTAGTGTTGAGAAATTCCCATCTATGCCAAACCCTCCTACATTACTATGAAATCGTACAGATTTGTCCGATTCAAAGAAATTCCAAGAACGTAGGGGCTGCAATATACCTAAATGAACTACTGAACCTTGCGGTATTCTATTTGCCATTTTGAAAGCTGTCCAAATATTAGAGAATGGTAGTTCTGGTATTTGTTCATATAGCGTAGCATTTATTTGTTTGAACGCTGTTAAATAACTGTCATGTCCAATAGATGAGCCTTGTATATAATATTGGAAGAAAGTGCTGGCTTTCATTTTGAAGACGTGGGATAATTTTTGAAATCTATCTCTAAATTCACCATCTTCATTCACACGCCAAACATTTTTGGGGCGAAGAGAACCAATTGTATAATAGTCGCCGGATATTTCGCCCATGTGTATCAATAAATCAGGTTGTAACAGTTTGCAATTGTATAATTCTTGTGCTCCATATAACGCTGATAACACTCGGTATTTACCATTGTATTCACTTGTGTGATCACAAAGAACAACAGCGTCATACTCAGCGCAAAAAGAATCTATTTGATTTATCAAATCTTTAGACATTTTCGAATAAGCACCAATAAAAATAGCTATTTGTCCTTCGGGCATTTTAGGAAATGAATCTTCCACGTCAATACGTGTAATCATTTTTACAGGGGCTATTTCTGTGACAGAAAAATCCATTGAAAACTGTGTGGTCAAATCGAGATGAACTGGTCCCCCCCCATTTTGAGTCAGATAAGAAATAGCCTTATTCACTTTAATGGTGCAATCCCATTCATCATCTGCATCTTTCACAGGTTGAAGTACAAATGATTTTACTACCACATCAATAGGTGGAGTAGATCTATTTGTAGATTGAGCATACAAATGTTCTACGTGACTTGTGGTCATTGATGAGGTAATAGTCAAAATAGGCAATTTTGCATAAAATGCCTCGGTTAATCCTGGCATATAATTACGTGAAGAAGTAGCACCGGTGCAACTAAGTACAACCACTTCTTTCGACTCTTTCGAAAGTCCACAGGCAAAATATGCCGCCGACCGTTCATCCACCACTGAATACATTTCAAAAAAAGGGTCTGATTGAATACTGGCAACAAAGCTAACATTAGTAGCTCCGGGAGACACAACCACCTTCCGAATCTGGTTGGCTTTTAATAAAGCTATGATAATTTGTACGTTTCTTTCCGCTGAGTAGTTTTTTATTCCCATATCATTTCAAATTACATTCTACATCATCCATGGTTATTACACCAGCACCTCCGGTCATATACACAATATCACCCACAACAGAACGGCCTAAACCAGAAGTAAGAACTACGGCCATATTGGCTATTTCAATGGGCGATACCAACCTTTTCATAGGATTATGGTCGTTTTCAATTCCTTGCATTTCATCTCTATGTAACATAGGGGTTGCAGTAGGTCCTGGTGCAATACCGTTTACCACTATGTTGTAGGGAATTAGCATTTTTGCTAGTCCTAATGTCAATCCTTTTATTCCCCATTTGGAAATAATATACGGAGAGTTTGCTGGGCGCAGGCTACTGGAAGATGCGATATTCAAAATGTTCCCATGAATTTGGTTATTGCGCATATATTGGGCAAATAGTTGCGAAAGGAAATAAACCCCCTTCAAATTAGTATCCAGCACCAAGTCATATTGTGCTTCTGTTGTAGTACCAAAAACACCACTCTGTACGCCTGCATTATTTACAAGAATATCTATTTTCATATTAGAGGTCAAAGATACCGCCTCCTCAAATTTCTCTGCAAAAAGATTTGTCTCTAAATTATCCATTACTATAAAATGGACCAAGTGAGCTGTATGGGGAAACATTTGATGTAGGCGTGACAACGCTTCTTTTAAGCGTTCTTCATGACGGCCCGTAATGACAACTTCGGCTCCTGCCGATAACATGGCTTGCGCTATAGCGAAACCGATACCACTCGTACCTCCAGTAATCAAGGCCGTTCGTCCCTCAAGTATGTGTGAGGTTTGCAACTGTACTATTTGGACATTTTTTACGATAGGACGCTTTGAAAATAGTTTAACAACTAAATTCTTGGCCGCATATAAATAAGACATTGTAATAAGTTTTATAGAATAACTCGTTTGAATATTGATAGTTTTTGACGAATAAATGCCTTTTCTTTTGGGTCGCATCCGCAACAGTAAATAGATAGGATAGTAGTTAATGCAGAAGCAAAACAAATAATCAATAATTTGAATAATCCGTTTTCTATTGGCAAATAAAGATGTAATATTATAGGCACAATAGAAGAAAGAACTAATACATAAACATCTTTGAGCAGTACATGTTTGAAAAAAGAGCGTATAGAAAGCTGTATCATAGAATGCAATAAAAATAATCGATAAAACAACTGAACCATAAAAATTAGAAATGTAATCACATAAGAAGTTGCTGGAGGCATTTCTATGTAATAGGCAATATAAACCAATGGAAAAACAAGCATTCCTGTTCCGCCTACCACTATTTGATATTTCTTGATATTTCCAGTTGCAAGCATAGAGGTAACCAACGTGTTGGAAATGACTGACAATAAGGCCACCAACAATGAGAGCCTGACAAACTGAGAAGTGTATACTGGAACAAGTCCAAGCCAAAGTGTTAAAATAGTCTCGGTTTCTAACAATATGGGTAATGCAAAAAACAAAACTAAGAAGAATGAGTATTTAGATCCTCTGTGGATAAGTTGGAATAGGTATTCTCTATCTCCTGAAGCATATGATTTGGTTATTTGAGGGTTTATAGCTGTTGTGAAATTATTTACAAAACTCATGACTACTCCTTCTATTTGGGTAGCTACACCTCTGGCTGCGTTAACTGCTACAGTGAAGAATAAATTCATTAATATATTAACCCCTTGTGTCATTAATACACCTGAGCCTGCTCCTAAAAAATTCCATCCTGCAAAATCTACCATCTGGCGAATGAAAGACTTGTCTATTATAATTTTGCCGTTACATTCTTCAAATTGTCTTTTACAATACATGCCGTAGATAGCACGAATTAGTATGGAAACAATCACTAAAAGAAAGGCGTATATTTTTAGTTTATCAAACGGTGATATATATAGTAAATATGCGACTATTAGTTTTAGTACTTGCTCTAAAATACTGATATATGCAAAGAAAACCATCTTTTCGTGTGCTATAATAGTAGCATTATAAGGTATGCTTATCAATCCAACAGCAAAAGTAATAGCAGAACACTGAAGAGCCCAATGTGCTGCTTCTAATCTTCCTGCTGGAATGTTGATATAAAGATTCAAAAAACATATACCAAAAATCTCCACTAAGAGGAGAATAAATAATGCCAATCCGGTCTGTATGACTACTGAGGAAGAAAAAATAGTACGTAATTTATCAATATTTTCCTTTCCTAATTCAAAAGTCAAATAACGGCTTATAGCAGTAGATAATGAATTAGACAATAAGGAAAACATAGCTACCATACCACCTACGACATTGTATATTCCATAATCATCTATTCCTAAAGAGTTAAGTACGATTCGGCTGGTGTATAAGGATACTGCGAGTCCAAATAATGACCTTAGATATAATAGGAAAGTATTTTTGGCTATAGTATTATTTCTTGACGAGTTGTTATCCATCACTCAAATTAATAAATGACAACATTGAAATTATAGTATTTGCGCTTTCCACAATTTTTTCGCCATTGCCTTGATTGCTTTTTCCATGATTTCTTCTTGACCGGGTTTAATTCTTGCCCCCAAGCCATTTTTGAGAAGCATACAATTGGCAAAGGCATTGGCATCTATTTCAACTTGTTGGCTGACATTCTTTTCATACTTATCTTCATCCCCTTCATTGCGGATATAGTGTGAAAACTCATATTCCCATTGATTTATGACAGCAGGAAGTTCACTTGATTTACCTCTTTGCTTGAAATCAGCAATGACATGATGTTGATAAATATGGCGAGCCTCATGGCTAAGGATATATATTAAATCAAATTCTGCTTTATTTTGCAAACATAATTCTACCCATTCTTGGTTAATATATAGGATGTTTCCATCCCATTCTGCTGAATTTTCAGTAGAAGCGAATTTCTTCTTATCTGTTACAATTTGCAAAATATATGCAGAACAGGCAATCATAAGTTCTTTGCAGGCTTCGTCAAAGTATTTTTTTATCCGTGCTTTTACTTCTTGATTTATCATTGTTGTTAAATTAAAAAAATAATCAACTATGAGTACTTTAAGCTGATCTACTTCTCTTTATACATTTCCTCGTAATACTTCTCGTACTCTCCGGAAGTAATATTATCCATCCATTCTTGGTTATCCAAATACCAGCGAACTGTCTTTTCTATATCCTCCTCAAACTGCAAGGAAGGTTCCCAGCCCAATTCTTTTTGGAGTTTTGTAAAATCAATGGCGTAGCGAGCATCGTGTCCCAGACGGTCAGTAACATTGCTATAATCACCAACCCACATTTTAGTTTCAGATATATTTCTTCGAAGTACTTGTTTTATTACTCACAAAAATATGATGTATCAGTTCCCATATCGCAAGAGGAAAAATAATCCCACTAATAACATATACAATCCACATCCAACTATTCGTTTCTTCCAAAACCGGGAACATAGTTAAAAGGTCAATAGGCAAACCATTAAAATGTAAATAAACGAAACTTACAGGTTTGAATGCAAGGAAATGAAAAGCCAAAATATACAAGGTCTTATCTCCAATATATGCAAATATAGGGGCGATGCGATGTCTTGATAATTCTCTCGATAACAGCACTATGCTCATTGTTCCTGCCATAGCAATCGCATAATCAACCGACACAAGCCATCCTTGCACCGTTGCCATATTCAATTTGACGAAGAATGCTGCAATGGCCGGAACAATCAATAGAAGCAAACCTGCAATAAGCTGATAGTCGAAGCGCATGTTCTTTTTACGACAAAGATAACCGCTCAGGTAGAACGCTGTAGCCAATAAAGTCTGTTCCCCGAACATCTGCGGTAAGGGAATCGGATTGAAATGCCATAATACTGCTGTTACGAGAATTGAAATTACCCCCCCCCGCTACGTTATTTTCTGTTAACAAATTCTTCCTTGAGAGCATATTCAAGAAGAGGAGGGAGATAATCGAAGCCCAAAACAATGAAATCAGGAACCAAAAACCTCCTAAAAGGGATTCACTGCCAGTCATCGTGAAAGCCCTTACGATACGCTCAATGAATGTTTGCCATGAATAGCTGTTCTCATAAATGTGCATCGAGACAAATACGTTATGGAAAAGCAGGAAAATCAATGTCCATTTCACGAATGGGTAATATGAACCTTTTGCCTTTTGTATCAACCCCGTTTTCAAGTCCGTTATGTATTTGTCGTTTAGCAGCCAACCACTTACGAAAAAGAAGCAAGGCATGTGGAACATGTAAACGAAATCATTCAGATAAGTCGGGCATCCGCTATGGCCCACAACCATTAGAATAATGCAAATAGCTTTTGCTATATCCAAAGATTTATCCCTATTGTTCCTCATTTTACGAATTATTGCAGCATTTGTAAGCTGTTATCTTCCTTTATACATTTCCTCGTAATACTTCTCATATTCTCCGGAAGTGATGTTATCCATCCACTCCTGATTATCCAAGTACCAGCGGACGGTCTTTTCAATACCTTCTTCAAACTGGAGGCTCGGTTCCCAACCCAACTCATTTTGGAGTTTGGACGAGTCGATGGCATAGCGCATGTCATGTCCCTTGCGATCGGTCACATAGGTTATCAAGTCAAGGGAAGTTCCTTCGGGATTGCCCAACAGTCTATCCACAGTCTTTATAATGACTTTGATAATGTCGATGTTCTTCCATTCGTTGAAACCACCGATGTTGTAGGTATCGGCAACCTTTCCCTGATGGAATATAAGGTCGATGGCACGGGCATGATCTTCCACGAAAAGCCAGTCACGTACATTCTCTCCTTTACCATAAACCGGGAGCG